>Ga0182021_10000097_pt1 | contig 76236 bp, 106 predicted proteins | sample 612E3MmetaG_FD_120493 | JGI IMG/M metagenome (GOLD analysis project Ga0182021, IMG submission 120493) | Permafrost microbial communities from Stordalen Mire, Sweden - 612E3M metaG (Illumina Assembly) | ecosystem: Environmental > Terrestrial > Soil > Wetlands > Permafrost | place: Sweden...
TAGCGGATTAAATAGTAATAACTTATCAAATTAGTAGAATGAATATAGAAAGCACAGAACTTCAAAACGGCACGGAAACCGCTATTGGTTATATACCCAACGTTAAATTAATTCCACTGTTTTGTATTTCAAAAAGTAAATCGCCTCATCGTCGTTAGGTGAAAATTCTAGTAATTCCAGATAGTCTAAAAAGTCTTTTCTTTGGGGCCTACTCAATTCTTTAATAAGGTTCATACATTGAGTGTTTTGCCCGTTAATCTTTGAATTTAAAATGTGATTAAAATAATCGTCAGTACTTTTAAATCCGTAGTCTGTTAGATCGTGTTTGCTTATCATATCAAAAAGTTTTAAGGATTGCAGTTTCAGGGAATAAATCACAACCTTTATTTAAAAGGTAGCGTGTTTGTTTCCTGGCTTTAACTAGTTTAATAAATTCTTTTCCTTTTTCGGTAAGACAGTAAAAGTCATAATGTTCATATTCTATAAAATCAGTAGAATACCGGCATCCACCTATTCTTAATATAGAATACTCATAAGTCGAAATTTCAAGCGAAGGCAAAAGCTTCTCGGGTTCGTTTTTAAACTTATTCCAGATAATAGAAGTTGGCAAAAGCTTTTCCATTGGGAATAAGGCTAAAACCTCTTTAATACAAATGCGATCTGCGTAACTTACTTTTCTCGATAATAAAGTTCGTGTTTTCATTGTTTATATTTTTTAATGTACGAATCTGATACATAAATACTAGTATCCCTAAATTCAACTTTATAAACTAGTCCTTTGCTCCACTTCTCTATAGAAGTGATTACCCCTAAATAATTTGGGCTGTCTTTGGTGGCCTTATCATTTGCCACAATGTCCCCTATTTGTGTTTTCATTGTCCTGTATTTTTAATAGTAAAAAAATCATTAATAAAAGAATTAAATATACCTATTGCTGAATTTTCATCTAATGAGTGAAAATTACATTTCCCAGAATAAAGATTGCCCGCATATTTTTGTATGATTAGTTTTGCGCTTATTTCGTCTTCAAATCGGCAAAATATAGAGCATGCCTTCGAAAGGTTTGTATTTTTTTCCAAGTGAATAACTAATCGGCCATATTGCTTAGACCTATATGTATAAGTATCTAATTCTCTCAGGTCGTTACTTTCTTGGAAATTATTTTTTATTAAGATGCTTTTAATTTGATTATTAAAAGCCCGAAACTTTTTTATGTTTTTCATAAGTTGTCAGCTATAAAAGTTAAAGTGTCTTTTGGGATTAAATTAATATCCTTAATTTCTTTGCCCAACCAAGAAATGTTTTTCCTAGCTTCTTGTACATAATGCTTAACGGTTGTTGTTACTTCGCCGCAATGTTGCCCAAAGCCTTGAGGCGCAAAAGGATATTCGTTAGCTGCCAATATTGTTCCGTCGTGAAGTATAGCCGTATACCGGTCAAAAGACCTGCCTTCGTTGTCAAATAGCCAGAAATGTTTTTTATTTGTTTTCATAAGAGTTAGTTTTAAATTGTTTATAATTAAGTTTCAATAAAATAGCCCTCTTTGTACGAACTTTGAACCGACTAATTTATTTCATTCATTAATTCTAGCTCCTCATCTGTAAATAAGGCTTTTAAATTCATATACTCATCAACTGCAGAGTTATAAATTCTTTCATCTTTTTTACTATCGGTATTATAACCGAAATCAGAACAAAAGTTTTCAAACGTACCAGGATCATATTTTGTAAGACAGGCCAAAATATCATAATTGTTTGGTGCCTCCCTTTCGTGCTTAATAATGTTAATTGGATCATGCCTTATATCTAATCTATTTTTATTGAGTGTATAAATCTGTTCTATTTTGCGTTTTGCGTCGTCTTCACACACAAAGAAGTTATGAAGTATATTTAATTTAAACTTAGCGTCTAAAGAGTAATAAACTGATTTTTTAAGAGATTGGCCGAACTCAAAAGAATAAACATATTCACCTCTTTTTAACATGATTTGATAAATATCACGTGTCTCTTTTTCACCTTCAAAGTAACTATCATGTTTTAGATACCTAGCGACAAGGCTAGTTTTAGTTTTCTTTAAAAAGGTTAACGCTTGGTTTTCATATTCGCTAATTCCTTTATTCTTTGTTGTTTTCATAATTTTGAGTTATTAAGTTTACAATAAAAATTTTTAGCAGTTGAATTAATTTGTTCTTTTCTTAATTCCTGTAATTCCTGAAGGCTTTTACCTTTCAGTTTTAAAATCCAATAGTTTTTTGTTTTTTCTGGGAACCCTGAAATAAAGCTATGATATTCTAAGTATTTGGCACAATCATTTAAAAGTGCGTTTTGCTCTTTTGTTTGCTCAATGATTGATTGTATTTTCATAATCTTATTTTTTATTAATTAATATCATCAAATCATAAATACAAGAGTAACCAGGGAATTTTTTATTGAAAGTTTTATGTATTTCATATGCGTACCAATCGCCGCGCCAGGGAAGATTTAATTGTTCTAAGCAAGTGATCCGGCAGGTAGGTATTTTAATCATAATGTCATCGTCGCTAGTTTCAAAAGTGCCAATAAAAGTTTTTTTAGAATCCGTAAATTCTATCTGATAAAAAGAATTACCAGCGACACCATTTCTTTGGAATATCATTGACCTTATTTTCATAGTTTAGTTTTTTAGTTTGCTATAATAAAAGTACAATAATCTATTTTAAAAAAGAATGACTTTTGTCATGTTTTACAGCATTATTTTAAATAAAGTGTATGTTATAAAACATACACTTTATTAATTACTTTATAGTCTGATGCCTATTCCTATTTTAGAATTTAAATTAAAGTCTACGTCTACGTTAAACGATAGTACTTTATTTAATTCTTTTAATATAGAGATACTTAACAGAACATTAGATTTTCTTATCTGATCCTTATAGTCTATATAGTCGGCTCCAATAGAGAAGATAAGGAATTCTTCTTTTTTGTCTAATACTTTATAGCCTACTTGCAAGGAACCACGTTTAAATTCTGTATAACTACCAGAAAAATTAAACTCTCCTTTGTCAAAAGAAGGCGTTAGGTAAATAACCTTAGAACATGGAACATAAACCTTTAATCCAATTCCATTTAAAAATGGTGCATACGTAGGGGTTAAATAAACATTTTGGCCCCAAATAGAGAAACATCCGATAAGGATAACTGTTAATGTGATTAATCTTTTCATTTTCTTTAGTTTTGATTAAGACAAGGCCTTTCGACCTTGTTTCGCTTAATTTAAAGCTCGTCAGTTAATCTTTTACAATAATCAAAGCTGAATATTGAGTGAGGGCGTCCTGATATTTAATATCTATTAAATCTTCAGCCTCGTACTCTTTTAAAATGACATTTATTTCAGCTTCAAAATCAATCCCAATACTGTTTACTACTAAAAAAGTTTTCATAATTTTTAATTTAATGATTAATAATTAATTAGGATATATATAAAAAATCTTTTCCTCTAATTGTTTAGTCCCTGTATTTGTAACATTAAATGCTATTTCTTCCCTTTTTTTAACTTGCTTTTTAAATAAGTAAAGCCAGTTATTTTCAGGTTCCGGGAAGTCTATATAATTAAGTTCAATGTCTATAGGTTCCATAATTGTAGTTATTTAATTACATAACCATTATAAGTAAATTTTTCAACTGCAAAGCCAGCCCTGGTTATTTCACTAATAAATAGTTCCTCTTGCATAGACGCTATTTCATTCTCTAGTTTATCTACTGATTCAGCAGAACAACCCTCTAAATCGAATTGGTTTAAAATAAACTGAGCTATTTCTTTTTTTGTGTAAAGTTGAGTTCCCATGATTTCTATCGTTAGATTGTTTATATAAATATACGGAGTATTATAAAATATTGTACCCTAAAAATGGTGATATTCATCACTAGTACTAGGTGATATAGATCACCTTTTGACATGACAAAAATCATGTTTTATGTTAAAATCTTGTTAATAACTTGTAATTCAGGTATGATTAAAATGAGTATATTTGTAATATAAAATATATGATTATGAAGACAAGTGTTGTAATGAAAAGTACTGACAGGCTATTATTTGGGACTGTAATTAGGCAAGAAACTAAGACCGGAATGCTTAATATTTCCGATTTAGAAGCTATTGCGGCTAAAAGAAATGCTTTAAAAGATTATTCAATAAAGCATATTAGTGAATTAATTTCAAGAAAAGAAAATCTTGAACGTATTTTTTATATTATTAAAAAACAAGATATTATAAACGTAGACCTGTCTACTTTTATAGGTAATGTTGAAAATAAGGGTATTACAACTACATTAAAATCATTAGGTATATGGAGAACATCTGGCGCAAGACACACTAAGACATCATGGGCCAATCCTTATATATGGATGCTTTTAGCATTAGAAATGAGCCCAGAAATATATGGAGAAGCTGTTGTATGGCTAAGCGATCAATTAATAGTAAATCGTATTGAAGCTGGGAATATGTATAAAGGATTAACAGGATCAATATCTAAATTTAAGGATGTTGATTACATCAAACTCGCAAAAGCTTTAAACTATATTGTATTTAATAGGCACGAGGCGGGTATTCGTAATTCAGCATCAATAAAAGAGCTAAAGGAACTTGAGCAATTAGAAAGGCAAATGGCGTTTTCGATTGATTTTGGATATATTAAAACTTTTGACCAGCTTATTTTGGACTTACGTAAAATATGGAATGATAAATGGAATAACCATAAGTATTTATTGCAAAAGAATGATAAGTCGGGAATGCTAAAACATGCTCTTTAACATATTAACAAGGAAATATTATCCACCAATGGTAGGCAAGTTTTAAAATATCGTCTTGTAGGTATGTTAAAAAACATGTTTTAGTATAAAAGAGTCAAAAATAATTTGTATATTTGTATGACAAACAATAGGGTATCACAAATTGTGATCTTTAAATAAGAAGCCAGGGATAAAGTTAAGGCAATAGAAAGTAAAAAGGATTAAAGATAAAACTAGGCAATAAGTAAAGTAAGGGACAAACAAAAGGGCGGCCCGGGAAGACAATAAAAGATATAGACATCTTATATTATGAAGCTAAAATAACTCAAATTACCTTTATACAATAAGACATATAGACAACATACAAACTTCAATTAAAAATATCCTTTCCTTAACATGCTAAATAACATATTATATAAAGAACCTGTGCAAAAAATAAAAAAGTTGCACACTTTTGTTGCGCAAATTTGCACAAATATAATCCATAGTTAACGTAATAAACATACATCAAATACACAGGAAAGAGTAATAACTAGGAATAGGTATCAGAAAGTACTCTCAAATTAAAAGTACTTTGAAATTCAAAGTGGATTGTATAAAGATTTGGGGGTTAATTGACATCTAATCCCTCGTTCAATCAGTCTTTGGCGAGCAGCTTTAACTCAAATCCAACCTTATCAGCGTATTTACAAGCCAATTCTAATGACATTTGACGCTTGCCAGTCTCATATCTATGTAATGTAGCTACTGTAATCCCAAGGTGCTGGGCCATTACTGTTTGAGATATATAACTCATCTTTCTTTCTTGAGTAAGCTTATTTATTATATTCATATATATGTATTTTATACAAATGTACTAAAAATCCCCGAATAATAGGTACAAACGTACTAACCTATCTTTCATAATACTAATTAGGTGGCAATGTAAAACAAAAAACCCTGGCGAGCTTCGCAGCAGACCAGGGATAACAACCTCTTTATGAAAAATCTTTCTATGAAAAAACAACTAACAACAATGTTGAAACTATGCCAATCAATGAGAGCACGAATGCTTCTGCTTTTTGTAATGTTAAATTTTTCATGATGTATAATATTAAATGGTTACTTAAAGATAACCATATCATAGGTAATGTGCAAGTATTTATACATATATTATCATTCCAAAAACATGTTGTTTAACATATCCTAGAGTAAAACATCATGGGCAATCGGTCATGAGTGTTCCAAATATCGCCTTGTAGACATGCTAAACAACATGTTTTGGTATTAATATTGACAACTATACCTTAAAATATATGTTGAACAACATGTTTTTATTTCATTTCGACAACTTATCGCTTTCGCTTTGATCTTTGATGAAGGTTGGTTGAATTGGTTTGTTTATATATATATGTGAAAATTAAGTTGTTGACGGGGTGGGGTTCGGCTTTTGTTGATTTGATATTCGTTTGATGCCCCTTGAAGTTAATGAGTAACCCCCAACTTAGACAAACACTCGATATATGTATTGTATAACTCGTATGGTATTATACCTATAGAACAGCCTTCATTTTTGCATCCATCAACATCACACCAGCCAAAGTATGGTTCATATTCTTGTTCTTTTTTTGGGTTAGTCAAAATATTTGGCTTAATAAAAGTATCTAACACACTATTGCAGTTGATAAGCAACTCGATTATTTCTTTTTTTGAGAACTTCATATACATTTTAATTTTCTGATCGTGGGTTAGTTCTACTATTTGTATCATAGTCCTTTTAGTTTTAAGTATTCTTCTATAGTTACTGGAAGTTTTTTTAATCTCAAAAATGAGTCTGTACGAAATCCTTTTTTGGTTCCGAATTTATAGGCTTCTTGTATTTCTGATTTTATAAGTTCTTCTATCTTCTTAGTTTGACATTCTGGGGGAAGGCTTACTATTGATATTATTTGGTTGACAATGCTTTGGTTGTTTCTGGTAAGTCCTCCCATATATTTGTTAGTTTTTGGTTTTTGTATTTTATGTTTTTATTGTAAATAGATTTTGGTAGGGTGCAGAAGCCTATCCCGTCTCTTTCTTTTATTTTGAAAGTTACGTGATTGGCATCGTCTCTGTTAAGAACTTTTTTGTTCCCGAACCGATATGCCACCAGCTTTATGTCCGGCGTTTGTTTCACTTTTGTAGTTCATATATTGTATATTACAGTGCAAAGATAAGTAAAAATTATTTAATTGGATCACTTTCTTTTAAAAACATTTCAAATAGCTCCTCAATACTTTTTTCTTTCTGATCTAATTCAGGCAACATACTCTTTACCCAGCCATATCCGGTATAAAACCAATTATTTTGAAGCCATTCACTAAACTCAAATCCATTTATCCAAATTTTTCTAGTTAAACTACTTTCAAATACTGGGAAAACTTTAGTAGCTACTTTTTCTATCTCTGATTTTAGTATCATATTATTGTATTTTGCATTTAAAAAACCGACCGGTCTTCACAGAAGGATCGGCACAAACCAACAAATCTAACTCTTATATTTAATTATGAAGAACAGCCCTATTCTGAATTTTAACCAGTAAAATCCTATATCCTTGTAATTGCCTAGCATCTTATCTAACAGTATAGTTGGTAAGATATAGAACTGATATCGATGCCAATCACAATAGAACACCACATCTTCAATCGTGTACTTCATGGTCTTTTTTTATTTTATTGCACATTTCAATATTTAACTTATAAAACTCACTTTTATTTATCCCTATCCTTTCGGTTACTTCTTCTATGTTACATATGAATGGCCTATTGTCGTATACTGAACAAAGGTTATCATCTGTCAATTTCTCGCATTTCCCGGTCTCATCAATGATATATGGAAAGTTATTTACTTTTATGTCTTTTAATATCTTACAACATAGCCCACATTTAGAACAAGGAAATTCAGTCATCGTTTTAAAATTTTATATTCTATTTTGCTTATCTTTTTAGAATATCTTTCCATCATCCAAGATTCCCACTCTTCAAACTCAGCCCAACTTTCAAATACCTGGTCTGTTTCTTTTACTTTTCCGTTCTTGTAATATATAACTCCTACTAACTTTATTCTAGTGAAGAAATGTATCGCATAAAGTATAGATACGAAAATTATCAGTATGGCTATAATTATTTCGATGAATAGTTTCATAAGTTACCGTTTTAAGATTAGGATATATTTCTTACCTTTTACCGGGGCTACTATTCTTTTATACATCTCCAAGTACCGTGAGATTAATTTTGTGGCCTTAGAAATTTTACCCTGGTATACGACTTCAAATTCTTCTATTGTTGTGAAAGCATCCAGTAAAAACTTTTTCTTACCGTTCATATTATTGAACCCATCAATCCAAATGTTGCCATTAATGTTAATCATAATTTCTCGGTTTTAAGTTTATAAAATATATTTCTCTGCTAATTTATAGAAATTAATCCTTTCTGCCAATCCATTATACCCTCCATTTATTATTCGTGTTATTCCTCGTATGTCGTCAATATCTGCAAGTTTATTTAAATCTTTTAACCTCCAGAACCAACAAGCTGATTCAACTGCATACTTTGGTTGTTTTAATAATTCGGGATGATTAACACAATCTATGTTAAAATCGTTGTACAATCTTTCGTAGTTAAACCTACCGGTTATCTGTATTAAGCCTCTGCCTTTAAATTTCTTTCCGTCTCCCGGGTATATATTCCCTAAATCCTTTCTTCCTTCATACGCTTCTCCTGAAGCTATCTCTTCTACGTACTGGAATGACCCACTTTCTTGCGCTACCTGAGCGATAAAATGGCGAACCCTAAGCAGTGTATCTATATGATATTTAGGCATTAATTCATTCAAAAATGGAATATAGTTAGCCAGGTTAATCTTATTGGCGTATATGCAAACCTTTTTTAAAATTTCAACTGTTAATGCGTTCATGTTGTTAATAATTCGTAAGCGGTTACTTTAGCTTTGTCGTGATCTCCGAATACGATAAAACATCTGTCATATTCTGTAGCACAATCGTCCTTAAAACAAGGGGTTCTTTTGAAAAGGAATTCAATATTTTCTTTTCTTATTTTGCCATTATTAATAGGTTCGTGCCCTGTAATAACACGAAAAGATATATGTAAAAATCTTCTCGTTCTCCTACTTAATTTCATATCCCGTATTTTTTATGAATCCTATTTACAAAAATAGTGTCGTCATTATCATGATGTAAAAACGACATGTTAAAATCTTTTTTCACTTCTTCAACGCAGTGGACTATGCGAATACCTTTTTAATATTCGCATAGTCCACTTGCATAATACAGTTAGCTTCTCGATTTTTACATTTTATACATATCATTTTCCATCAATTGCATCCCAAATAAATCCTACTATCTCAGGATTAAACACTTCGCCAATCGCTTTTTTAAAACTAGCGAGTTCCTCAACAGTAAAATCTTGATCCTGGCTTTCTAATTTCATGGCCAGTTTATAAACACCGTACTTTTCTTCTGGCGTTTTTTTGTCTATACCGGAATTAAGTATTGCAAATTTAATAGCTTTTTTAATTGTAAGATTATCTGTAGCCGATTCTCCTTTGATAGTTTTACCATCTAAGCTCAATACTTCTGCATTCAAATCTAATTTGCCCATATTTTCGTTATTTAAAATTAATGATTTTTTATTTTTACTTCCTTTTGTGCGTGACATAATTATCGTGTTTATGTGATTATTAACCTTATATGGTATATCCTCCAGTGACTTTAAATATCCTTCTTCATTTGCTATATAAAGTTGGGATACTATTTCTTCTTCATCTTCTGTTAGTTCTATTCCTGTATGATATTTTATAAGTACAGAACTTAATATATTATGAATATGGTCAGTTAAAGTTATTAGTTCGTTCATATAATTAATTTAATATCCCCAAACCAGCATCGCAGCGTCTCTTTGATCTTGATTTGTCTCTTTCATCATTCCGGTTATTTGTCTGAAATATTTTTGATCAACTTTAGAAGCAATTGGTTTTCTTAATTCATAAGGAATATTAAGATATTGCAACATTTCTTCTATTTTTCGCCCTGTCTCATGATTAGATCCAGTGTTTTTACCAATTCTAGAAGCTACTCCAACTCCTTTTTTTTCATTATGCCAATTTGACTTTTTATTTAACCATCCGGCTTCCAAAATTACTTTCATCCCATATTTAGGATTAAATGATTCGTTTTCTTTTTTTAACCAAGATAGGTAATCGAAAATTTGAAAAAATGACATATTAGATACTTCTAATATATTTTTTCCTTTTTCGTAAAAAGCTATACCTGATTTATGTATATCTGGATCTATTCCTATAAGTATCATACTTTTAGTTTTAAAAGTAACCTGGGAATCATGCTAAGAACCATTTAATATTATCCCAGGTTACTTATTTTCCCCTTTCGGGTCGGCTGAGAATTTCTTCTCAAGAATTTTGTCAGCCAATTAATTTTTGTATCTCTTGTTTCCGCTACAAACATACAACATATTTTTGGTAAAAACAATATGTTATAAAACATAATAATATTAAATAATTTTACTTATATTTGTAGCGTTAATTCTTCATACCATATACCATGATAAACGAAGAACTGCTAATTAAGAGTTTGCAAAACGGACTTGAACAATGCCTAAAGATCAAATTACTACATGAATATGCTAACTTTTTTCTAACAGAAGGTTTTGAAAAAGGATACCAAGACCACGAAAAAACAATGAGGATATATTATGTAAGACGAAGGCAGGGAGTAATAAAAAGAGTTAACGAATTATTAGACGAAGTTCGGGATAATATCTGGAAACGTAAAGAAGAATTAGAAAAACTAAAATGAGTAAAGTAATATATAAAGTTGATTTTGATTATATAAGAACATCGACAAGTATCTTGTACGAGACTTTTATAGTTGACGAATCTTACCAAGATGAAGACACGGGAGAGAATCATAAGGTTATTTCTATTGAAGAAGTATTTTCTTATGGAGAGCGAACTATAGTAGTTTATTTTGATGATGGAATTGAATTAGAAATATTTGACATATTTCATACATACAAGAAACTTTTATTGAACTAATGAAAAAAGTTATTCAGACAAAGGCATGCAAAGGAAAGCTCCATAATGGAGAATTGGTCCCTTTAAATGAATTTGTTAAACATAGAAATTACAAAGATGGATATTCTAATATCTGTAAGAAATGCAATAATTTAAAATATAACGTCACACCTAAAGAAAGAATTTTAAAGGAACTTGATATTATAAACGAGAAACTAGACTATTTAATCGGAGACAAGTAATATGCCAAACGAGATATTTAAATTAACCGCCGAGGAATTTAACCGCATTAAATTACTCAACAATAATGTAGCTATCGAAATAGTGCATCGTAATGAAGATGAAAAAACTAAGTCTGGGCTTATAATTATACAAGACCCTGATCTTTTTACCGCAAAAGACATAAAGACTGCGGAGGAGTATGACACTTCTCAGCATCTTGATAGGTGGGGAGTTGTTGCTAAATTGCCAGATAAACTTCATTTTACGCCTAAGGAACAAAGCAGCCCATGGAAATGTGATTGGGAGACAGAAATAGAAGTTCGGATAGGAGATGAGGTTTGGGCCAACTATTATGATTTACATCATTGTCCTATATTTAGGGTAGAAGGGCGCGACTACTGGATTATTCAATATCAGGCATTGATTGTTGCTAAAAGGAATTATACTGACTTGACAAGTCAAACTATTCTTTTGAATGGATACTGTTTATTCGAACAAATAAACGAAGGGCTTAAATCTAAATTTCTTATTCTTGATGAAAAGATAAACAAATCAAAAGGCATAGTCAAGCATGTAGGGAGTTTAAATAAAAACTATTGCTATGCAAATAGGTCTGATGACGTTGAAGTTAATCCGGGGGACGAAGTTATATTCAGAACAGAAGCCGAATGCCTTTTAGAAAATTCCCAGCATAGACATTTCGAAGATTGTAATTTAAGATACGAACAACGATTTAATATTCAGGCAATAAAAATTAATTAACATGTGGACAGAAACGTTCTATCCATTTTTTGAAATATACACAGTTGATATAACAAGTCAAATAGACTGGCAATATGAATACGTTGAAGAAAATATTGCCGTTTTTTAGGCGGCAATATCTACTAAGTAAGAGCTGCAATAGCAGTGACATCTTGAGTAACCCAAAAAGTTACTGTAGAGGCCGAGTCTCCGGCTGTTCCGGCAACTTTAATCATGCTATTGACAAGATAATCATAACCATTATCCACCTTACAAACAGATGGTGTAGCATAGATTATCCTAGAAGTTTCAATGACCTGGCTTTCGGAAGCAAATGTTTTTCCAGAGCCAAGACTACCTTCTTTTCTTTTTCGAACTGTGATCGTTGTGAGTGCCATAATAAAAATTATTAAATTATTCAACAAATTTACTGAAAAATTTGAATATTATTTAAGATATGAAAGTTGAAAAATTAAATACGATGACACGGGGATGGTTTATGGGAAACTTTGAACCATCTATGTATAAAGGTGATTTCGAAGTTGGCGCTAAAGATTATAAAAAGGGGGATATTGAATTAGCTCATATACATAAATTAGCAAAAGAATTTACAGTCTTACTTTCTGGCAAGGCTAGGATGAATAATATTTATCTTGAAAAAGGCGATATAATACAGATAGATGAATTTGAATTAACTGACTTTGAATGCATAGAAGATTGCATAACTTTAGTTGTTAAAACTAAAAGCGTCCAAAACGATAAATATGAATTATGATAAAACTAGTTATATTTGACCTTGATGGTGTATTAATAGATACTAGGGACTTACACTACAAGTTACTAAACAAAGCATTATTTTGTGAAGATAAAAAATACGTCATATTTCATTCTGAGCATCTTCTTAAATTTGATGGAAAATCAACGTATAAAAAATTAGAGATCCTTTCTAAAGAAAGGGGATTGCCAATAGAAAGCCATAGAAGGATATGGGAAATGAAGCAAAAACTTACTATTGACTGCCTTCTGGACACTATTGTAGAAGATGAAAAAATAATAGGCATTATTAAGCAATTAAAAAAAGATGGGATTAAAGTTTATGTCGCTTCGAACTCAATAAAAGAAACCGTAGAAGTTTCTATCTATAAATTAGGCATAACAGAAATGATAGACGGTTATTTATCTAATGAGGATGTAAAAAACATAAAGCCCCATCCAGAAATGTATATGAAATGCATGATAAATGAATCAGTATTGCCATCGGAAACATTAATAATAGAAGACTCTTATATTGGCAGGAAGTCGGCAGTGTCATCGGGAGCTAATCTATGCCCTGTTAAAGATATGAAAGATGTTACTTTAGAAAGAGTCTACAAATATATTAATCGAGAAGTGAATGATATTAAATGGTCGGACGATAAAATGAACATCTTAATACCCATGGCCGGATGGGGGTCTCGTTTTGAAAAAGCAGGATACTCGTTCCCTAAGCATCTTATAGATGTTAATGGGAAACCTATGATACAAGTTGTTGTCGAGAACCTTAATATTGATGCTAACTTTATTTACGTAGTTAGAAAAGATCACTATGATAAATATAATTTAGAATCATTCTTAAAAGTACTTACCCCAAATTGCAAAATAGTTATTACTTATAATGTAACTGAAGGCGCTTGTTGCACTACGTTATTAGCAGAAAAATATATAAATAACGACAATCCATTATTGATCGTAAACTCAGACCAATTCATAGAATGGAATTCTGGAGAATTTTATCATTCTTTAAATACTAATAATATAGATGGTAGCATTTTGACGTTTAAAAATATGCACCCTAAGTGGAGTTACGTTAAATGTGATGATTATGGTAACGTTACTGAATTAAAAGAAAAGGAAGTTATAAGTAATAAGGCTACAGTTGGTATATATTATTGGGCAAAAGGCTCAGACTATGTAAAATATTCCAATCAGATGATAGAAAAAGATTTGAGGGTTAAAGGAGAATTCTATGTAGCCCCAGTCTACAACGAGGCAATAGCTGATGGTAAAATAATAAAAACATATAATATTGATAAAATGTTTGGACTTGGCACCCCAGAAGATCTTGACTATTTTATAAAAAATCATCGACATGAAAATTAAAGCATACTTCGTTACTTATAAAAATAATGACGAATTAAATAAAACTTTGATGTCATTTAAAGAAAGTGGCATTACTAACTATGATTACGAAATAAACATAGTCAACAACGCTTCTGATTATCCGGTTGTTGTTAGCGACTTCTTTGGATTAAAATATAGAATTATCAAAAATGAAACAAGGCCATCATTTTCAACAGGTCATTTAGCTAGAAACTGGAACGAATGTTTGATTGATGGATTTAGGGATCCAGAAAATCCAGATTGTGATATTGTTATTCTTAGTCAAAATGACAATACATTTCATCCTAATGTAATAGACATGCTAGTAGAAGCCCATAAAAAATATTCATTTATACAAAATGGAGCAGGAGATTCTTTTCACAGTTACACTATTGATTCAGTAAAAAAAGTTGGGTTGTGGGATGAAAGATTTTGTGGAATAGGGTTTCAGGAAGGAGACTATCTATTAAGACAAGTACTTTTCAACAAAGAAAATAGTAGCATTACCGATGTAGTACATAATAGAATGCATAATGAACTTAATTTTAATATAATAGATTACTGTAAGCCTACAGGGTTTATGCGAAGCGATATTCATCATCACGCTTCCTTAAAATATCATTTTGTATCGGGAGATTTATTTATGCTTAAATGGAAGGGGAACGAGTCAAGAGATTGTCCTTGGCAATACTGGGATGAACAATCATTAAATAGATTTTACATAGATCGCCCCCAGCACATACTGTATCCATATTTTGAATGGTCATTTGTCAAAGGTAATTTAAACTACTATCAATATAAAGGATACTAAATGAAAATAATAAGCCATAGGGGGAATATAAATGGAGAAAATCCATCGATGGAAAATAAGCCAGAATATATATTGAAAGCATTAGAAGAAGGTTTTGATGTAGAAATAGATGTCTGGAAAATTGGGCTAAACTTATTATTAGGGCATGACAACCCTAGTAATACAATAGATTTTAATTTTTTATCGACTCCTGGGTTATGGATACATTGCAAAAATATAGAATGTATTGAATATTTAATAAATATAAATAGGCTAAATATATTTTGGCATCAAAAGGACGATATAGCTATGACTAGTAACAAATTCTTATGGACATATCCAGGCAAGAAACTAACAAGTAAGTCTATAGCTGTTTTGCCAGAAAAAACATTTGACTGGAATATTGAAAATGCTTATGGAGTTTGCACTAATTATCCATTAAAATATAAAAAGTGAAGGTAGCTGTATTATATAGTGGAGCTTTAAGGACTTGGGACGAATGTAGGGAAAACCAAATAAATAACATTCTTACAGAAGGAGTAGATTCGTATTTTTATACAGACGAAGAGCCGAAAGGAATAAAATATACACAATACGTACAAATACCAGAAAGGTATTATAACGAAATAGACCATAGGTATGATGCGGATAAAAATCCAATAACTAATACTTCTAATACGCTAGGGATGTGGCATAATATGTTTGTAGGATGGTGTTTAGTGCCTAAAACTTATGATGTTTATGTTAAATCCAGATGTGATATAATACTGTCCCAGAAGATAAATTTTGAACTATTCGATGTAAGCGGTAATGATATTTATATCCCAATTGAAGGAGATTTTTGTGGTGGGGTAAATGACCGTTTCGCTATTGGAAATTATGAAATAATGAAAAAGTATTTCAGTATTTATATAGAGCACCAAAATCTTTTTCAGTCAGGGCTAACTTTTCATACAGAATATTATTTAACAGAAAACTTGAAAAGAAAAGGAGTTAATATTATAAGATTCAGTATAAAAGATACAATAATAAGAGGTGAACCAAGTAAAAGAAACGTGGCATGAATATAGTAATACCAATAAACGGAAAAAACGAAAGGATGGGTCAGTTATTTAAAACCCCTAAGCATCTATTGTTATATAAAGGAGTTCCGGCAATACAGAGAACTATCTCTTATTTAAAGTTAAAATTCTCTGATTCAAATATAACAATACTTGCAAATAGGTCTTACATAGATGAATTAGAGCCGTATTCAAAAGAAGTGGACTTAATAAAAGTAGGAACAACTAATTCCCATGTAGAAACTTTATTGCAATATACATTGTTGGCATCAGGCGATATTATGTTTATAGATTGTGATATAATTCCAATGAACATTAATACTCCTTTTTGTAATACAGTATATGGTTTTAATAATAAAAGTGGTAGTAAGCAATATTCTAATTATACTGTTAATGGCGACTCTATCATTGATTGTAATGAAAAAGATGAAACTTCTAAGTACGCGGGCGCAGGAATTTATTATTTTGATGACATAGAAGCTTTTAATATTAGTGCATCTGGAGAAACTAGCATTTCTAGGGTTATAAAAAAAATGATACTAACAGGTATTTATTTTAAATTCGATATAGACAATACAATATTCAGGTTTGGAACTTTAAATGACATAGTATCATGACTGTATCTGTAGATTTTGATGGAACTTTATGTTTAGGACTTGATTTTGAAATAAAAAATAAAACTCCTAATACTATATTGATAGGTAAAATAAATTATTTAAAATCAAAAGGTAATTATATAAAAATAGTCACTGCAAGAGGATCTTATAATACTTCAATAGAAGAAAGGACTAAAAAGTATTATAATATAATTAAAGATTACCTCGATAAAAATGGCGTTAACTATGATGAAATATCATTCAACAAGGAATTTGCCGATATATATATAGACGATTTGGCTATACGTCCAGAAGAAGTTACGATAACTAAAGATTTAAGTTCTTCATTTACCGATAATGTAGTTACAAGAATAAATGATACAGTCATAAAATCAGGTAAGACAATCGAAAAAGAATATGAATGGTATAAATCATATTTACATAAAAAAGATATTCCAGAAATACTAAACGTAACTAGGCATTCCATCGTATATAAGTACATAGAATCTTATGGGAAATTGAATTATGATTCACTATTTGACAAAATAGATAGGTATAAAGATTACGACCCATTAAATAACCTAACATTTAATTCGTATATAATTAATATTAACGATCACATTATAAGTAATCAAATACTTATAGATTATAAAAAATTAATATATATGTTGCAAGAAATAAATATTGAACCCTCATTTGCTCACGGAGATCTTAGTATAACTAACATTATACCTACAGAAAATGGAATTAAGTTTATAGACCCATTATACAATAAAGATAAATTTGGCAGCTATATAATCGATTTTGCCAAGTTACTATTCAGTGTAAAATTCTACCTTGGGGATGTGAAATTATTTGAAGAGCTAAAATCAAAAATAAACATAGGTTACATAGATACTTTGATCGCTTCTGAATGTGTGAGAGTGGCATCTTATAAACAACAATATAATTTTATCGCAGAAAACTTAATAAATGAATTATAATGGAACATATTAATGAAAATTTTATTGGTTGGTTTACTTATCCTCGTATTTATAAAGATATGGTGGAAAAATTCCCGTCGGGAAGTAATTTTGTCGAGATCGGGACTTATCATGGCAGGTCGTTATCTTATTTGATCGTTGAAATGATTAACGCTGGTAAAAGTTTTAATATTACTGGAGTTGATTCTTTTACTTTTGAAAAACAACTAGAGACGTTTGAGGGAAACATGCAGCCTATAATAGATAAATTCGACGTAATAATAGATCAGAGTTGGAACGCAGATAATTATTTTGATGACGAATCTATTGATTTTGTGTTTATTGATGCTGATCATGTTTATGAAAGTGTTAAAAAAGATATATTAGCTTGGTGGCCTAAAGTTAAAAAAGGTGGTATTCTAGCTGGGCATGACCTGTGTTCAGAGCATATTGGGGTAGAACAGGCGGTAGTTGAAATTTTCGGTAATGATTGGGATAAAATTTATTTAGATGAACTTTGTTGGTTAATGAAAAAGTAAAATGAATAAAATACCAGTAATATTAGAATATCCAGATCAAATATCTTCTGTATGCTCTTTTTGGAGGTCAAGAGGCGTATTGTCTGAACTTGCAAAAGAAGGCCACATAGGGTTAATAGAAGGTCAATGGGATGATAATTGGACAACTATACGTTCATGTGACATTGCCTTTTTTCAACGGCCAATGAACAAAGATTGTCTGAACCAAATAATGAAATGCAAAGACTTAGGATTAAAAATTTGGATGGACTTTGATGATACTTTTGAAATCCCCCCATCCCACGAAGTTTATGATTTATGGACTAAAATATTTGATGAAAAAGTATTCTTTAAAATGTTAATGTTAGCAGACGTAGTAACAGTTACTACAGAAAATTTAAAGAATTTTTATCTGAAATATTCAAATGATGTTGTTGTAATTCCAAATGCTATAAATGATAAATTTCTTAAATTTAGAAGGCCATCAAATAATAAAGTAGTCTTAATAAGGGCTGGTAAACATCACTTACCTGACATATGGGAGTATAAAAATGAGATTATACAAGTAATGAATAATCACCCCGATTGGAAACTAGTCGTTTTAGGGTGTGAAATTAAGTTCTTGTCAAACAAAATTAAAAACTATGAATATGGAGGAGATTTTGATATTCACCAATATTTCGGATATATTCTAACAACCCAACCATCTATTTTTATAGTACCTTTATTAGACAATGAATTAAATAGGGGAAAATCAAATATTAGTTGGCAAGAAGCTACGTTGTGCGGAGCGGTGTCTTTAGTCCCAGACTATTGGAAATTAAAAAAGTATTCGGGAACATATAAGGACAAAAAAACGTTCAAACAATATTTTGAAGAACTTGTGTTTAACAAAGAATTAAGAATTGGATTATACAACAATTCTTTAAGTAAAGTTAAGAAGGATTTTTTATTATCAAAAGTAAATAAACAAAGATTGCAAATAATTAAAAATTTAATGAAATGAGTGAATGTCTTATAGCTATGGCTGTATATGATACAGATGAGAATAAGCGCACGGAATATACTGAACGTACGATTTCTAGTTTATTATCAACTACAGATCATGAAAATACTCGAATATTTATTATTGATAATTGTTCTTGTCTTAAAACAAAAAAGATACTAAAGGAATGTTCTAAAATAGATAATATAACAATCATCTATAATAAAGACAATTTAGGAACCGCCGAAGCTATTAATTTAGCTTTAAAGAAAAGACAATCAGACGAGTATTGTGTTAAAATTGATAATGACGTAGTTATTCATGAGAATAATTGGGTTGAAAAAATGATCCGATGCTTTGAAAACGATTCTGAATTGGGAATATTAGGGTTAAAAAGAAAAGATTTGCCTAATTCTCCCGACTCTGAAGAATATAAAACCGGATTAATGTTTTTGCCCCATAAATTAGGCGAACCTTGGAATATTATAGAATTATGCCAAGATATTATAGGAACGTGTACAATGTTTAATCCAAAATTTCTTGATAGAATAGGCTACTTGTATCAGCCTGGTATTTACGGGTTTGACGATGTGTTAGCTTGCGAAAGGTCTATATTGTCTGGCTTTTATAATGCCTTCTTTCCAAGCGTAGAAATAGATCACATAGACGATGGTAAAAATCCATTTACAGACTGGAAAAGAAAATATGCTGGGATATATCTTCCTAAGATTAATGAAATAAAAGAAGGTTACAGAACAGGAGAAATACCTATTTATTATAATCCATTTGCATGAGAAAAGAAGATGTCGAAATTAAGTACTTAATGTACGACCCGTTTGATCCTAGATCAGTAGCTAAATTAGAATCATACGAAGAGTTTAATGTAGATTTTGGAGTAGCCAAAAGTAAGGTTGTTTGTTATATAATACTTTGTTACGACCTTAATACCCAATTAAGGAAGGAGGTTCCTTATTTTAATAAGCGTAAATTAGTAGCCGCTGAACTTGCCGGATTCGATCAAGCTAAAGACGGGAAGTTCAAAAAAAATTATGAAGATATATTACTTGGGTTAAACGAAAAGGCTAATACAGCTATATCTAAATACATCCGATTGTTTGCTTCTCCTAAATATTTATCTCTTGTATATTATTGGTCTATTCTTTCAGCAGAGTTTGAAAATATAACAAGTATCAAGGAATCAAAGGATTATAAAAATACTATTGGTAATATTGAAAAATTAGAAGCTAAAATAAATGAATGTGTCGAGTTCCTATACGGAGGAGAAGAGGTTAAGGATATTCGTCGAGCATTATATGAAAGTGTTGAAAAAGAAAATTTAAAACTACGGCCAGAACATATTGCTATGGCCGAAAATGTAGATGAACTTTTAGAAAATCCTTATGGTGATTATAAGCCAGAACCATTAAAATATAAAGGAAGTAAATAACATGAAAGCGAAAGTTATTGAAAAGGATAAATTTGAATATACACATAACGGATACGATCTGGCCGAAAACTATCTGAGATGTATCGGAGAATGGAATAGAATATCTAAAAATGGAACTTGCGAAAGTAAAAGGTTTATAGTTAGTCAGGCAAATTTAATTTATAGTAAACTAAACAGGATAAAATGAATTATTTAGAGGTCGACGATAGTTTTATATTCAATATTGGTCATCCATATAGGTATGAGCCAGACCCTTCTTTAGTTCCCATAAGGATAAGTTTACCGAAACCTCCTTCTTTAGAATTAATAGCTGGATATGGCCTTGATCCATTAGAACAAAAATGGGCACGACCGGAAATCCCTTTTAAACTAACTCAATTAGAAAAAGAAGTTAAAAGAGATTTAGAATTAAGATTAAGCTCGAATAAGAATGAACGTGTCACAGGATATAAAGTATTAGATGAAATTTGGAAAAGAATAGAAGACAATACAGAATATTACGCTGAAGAAATTAAGTTCATTAAACAAATGTGGTGGTATCGTATTTATGGTTATTGGTTCTTTTGTAAAGGCAAACCAACATATATATGTGGGTGGCATTTTTTCTTTTTAACATTCTGGAAAATAGATGGTTCATTTTATCCAGAATACAGAGACGTTGATAGAAGAGAGCTTTTAGCGTGGACTTATTTTAAAGAAACTAAAGAAACTTTTAAGAATTTAGATGAAAAGGGAAATGCTATTATAAATAATAACGGAGAATACGAAATAGAAGAACTTAATTATAATACATTTTTTGGGATAGCCGAAGCCAAGGGAAGACGTAGAGGAGTATCTAATAAAGCGCAATCATCTCAATTTGAAGTTATAGCTAAGAAAAAGTCAGCTCTTGGGGTTATATTTTCTATGACTGAAGATAGTGCTAACAAACTATTCACTAATATAACAGTTCGCGCATTTAGGCAAATACCCTTTTTCTTCCTTCCTACATGGGATGGATATTTTGAACAATCTAAAGAAGTTTTTTTTAATAAGCCAAAAAACATAATACTTGGTGATGATCTACAGAGTAGAATTACTCACGCTGAATCTGCTTATGGCGGTGAATTTGACGGCATGAAAATAGACATGGCTGTATATGATGAGGAGGGGAAAACCAGATCCGTAGACATAACAAAAAGATGGAATACACATAAGCGGGCTTCGGCATTAGGGCCACGTATTTTAGGATTTAGCTTTCATGTATCAACAACAGAAGATTTGGATGTCGATGGAGGCAAGCATTTTCAAAAAATGATTTATTCTTCTAGTTTTTATAACCGAAATGAAATAAATGGCCAAACACCTACAGGATTAGCTACTGTATTTTTCCCTTCTTATGATGGATATGAAGAATGTATAGATTATTGGGGATATAGTGTAATAGACTATCCTACAGAAGAACAAATAAAATATGGGTATAAATTAAAATATGGAGCTAAAAAGATACTACAAAGTGAACGGGACGCTTTATTAAATAGTAAAGATTTAAGAGACAAAGTTGAGTACCGAAGGCTAGTAGTTAAATTCCCTTTTACCTTAGACGAATGTTTTCTACTTACAGTCGGAGGCACAAGTGTCGACCTTGATATCATAAATAAAAGAAATGCTGAACTTAGGCGTATAAAAGAGCCTTTTGTAAGAGGAAATTTTGAATGGGCCTCAGAAAAATATGGCAAGGTATATTTTTTGCCTTCAGACGAAGGAAGATGGGAGATAAGTAAATTATTAAATCCAGGAGAAACTAATCTCAAAGTCCTAACTCAATTTTATGATGAATTTAACGGGACTATAAAAGATGTGTGGATGCCTAAGTATCCAAACAAATTTACAATGGGGGTTGACCCATTTGATTTTAAGGGAGATAAAGAAATGGCCCTAGATACTGGATCAAGAATGTCAGATGGCGGAATTGCTGTTTATTGGGAAAGGGATTTATCCATAGACCCAGAAGATAAAAATATTTATGAATGGGAGTCTTCAAGATTTGTAGCTGTTTATAGAAGTAGGCCGCTTTCTCATATATTTGATGAAGACGTACTAAAGGCCGCTATTTATTATGGTGCCATGATATTCCCGGAAACAAACAAAGGTAATATTTGGAAATATTTTACAGTAACTACAAATTTTGATGGTTACTTATTATATGAATATGATGAAGCTACCTGTAAATATAAAACAAGGCCTGGAGTTTATCAACTAGAAAAGTCCAAGCAAGATATTTGGGATTGCTTTAGGAACCATATTTCATTTAGAGGACATAAAGAATGCCATAGTTTATTATTAAATGAAATAGCTGCATTAAAATTATTTGAAGACTTAAATAGGAATGACTGTGCCGCTGCTGCTGGGTGCGCTTTGCTTGGATCTAAAAGTAGGGCAAGACAATCGTTAGAATCAATAGATGATATTGGAAGCTATGACTGGTGGAAGGCTATGTGATTAAATTAATTTAATAGATTCTTGTAATCCAATCTCTAAAGATTCTTCATAAATTTTAAATCCTGCTCTACAAACTATTTTCTTTTTATTTCTAAGTTGAACAGTAGAAACATAAGATACTTCATTTGAGTTAATTCCTATTTGTCTTAAAGTTTCAATATGAATATCATGAACTTCTCTTAACCATTTTTGAAGTAATGATTGTGATGGGGCATACCAATAAACTTCTTGAGTTGTGCCAAAGTTTTGTATGAAATCAATATCTCTATCTCCAATATATAAATGATCGCTTTTTATATTAAATCCTTTTTCTTTAGCTAATTTAGCGGTTTCAAATGATATCAATTTATTTTCCATAATTATAATTTTTTAAGCTCTTTATTTATTTCAGTCATCATTTTTAAAATAGCACTAGGCTTAGTGGATTCGCTATGCCATATTTCATTTAGCATTTCAAATTTATCTTGAAGGTGCAGTCTATAAATTTCTTTAGAACACTCATCTTTTCCGTTTAAAGTATATCCCCAATATATTTCTTCTATTTTTTGTAGTGTCATATTATTTATCATTTAATTTAGTAAACTTCCTTACGGTGGGATTCTTGAGCTAAGTGAATAGTGATTTTATCCTTAATAAACATTGTTTATCAAGTTAAAACCCACTATTCGAGTAAATTAACTTCCTTGACGGAGCCTCATCTCTCGCTTTCGTGTCTAAAGTGAAACACTAAAGTCCTTTAGCTTGGAACCTCCTTCAATTGTTTAGTCAATTGTCGTCTCGTGGTATTCCTTAGTTCTCACGATGTAGCTTTGACGAATCCCCCTAGTAGTTACATTATTTTTTGGAATGCTAGTTGCGAAGCGACCCATACCAAAAAAGAAAAACCCGAAAGGTTACGTCTTTCGGGCCATCTTTTTTGGCAAGTAGAAACGCTTGGCGAATACTACCTGTCTATCTTAGACTGATCAACGTAACTGATCTAATATTTTCTGATGTAAAGATAATACATATTTTTAACATAAAAACATGTTTAAAAACATAAAAAATAAATTAGTAATTTTACATCAAATTAAATAATTCCCGAATGAATTTTGCGGAAAAGTATCAAAGAGAAGCTATTCAATTCCCAAGTAGAAATATTGACCCAAAATTAAAGTTACTAAAAGACTTTGGCATAAAAATGTGCCAGGCAATATATTCTAGCTATGTAGGTGATAAAGCTTCATTCCCCTATTCTTTATTATCATATTATAATGAAGTTCGTCAATATTCAGATGGTAGGCAAGATCCTTCTAAATACGAAGAAAGATTAAATCCAACAGAGAGCGCAAACGGGAATATTGTAACCTCTAGTTTTGATGGAGACTGGACAAGTAAGCAAAGTAAAAGAAAAGGATTAGGCAATCTAAATAGAGAAATATTAAGTCTTGGTCCCAGAATAATGCAAGCCATACTTGGAGCTTTCAAAGACGTTGATTATAATTTAATTGCTGATACCATTGATCCTGATTCTGGATATGAGCAGGAAATGAGTAAAAGTGCTTTATATGCAGAATCTCAGCATTTGGATTTTTTAAATATGATGAAGCAGGGAGCTGGAATTCCTGTTAACACAGACACTAAATACCCTAAAGACTTAGATGAACTACAGTTAATGGAAGATTTAGGCGAGTTTAAAACCGGAATATCTAAAGCTCTCGAAAAATTATTAAAACATACTTATGAGATTTCTGACTGGGAAAATACTAAAGATAAACTTATAAAAGATATTGTAAATTTTAACGCAATATGCCTTCATGATTATTATGATGAAGAAGAATGTAAGTGGAAAACAGAGTATGTTGACATAACTCGTGTTATTGCCCAATATTCAGATAAAAGAGATTATTCAGATTCTTGTTATTATGCTGTAGTTAGAGAAAAAACAGTTTCAGAGATAAGACATAAATTAGAAGGATTAGACTATTCGGAAGAACAATTAAGCCAATTAGCACAAAATTGGAGTGGCCAATTAGGCAATCCGGTACAAAGCGAATGGAATAGTTTTGCCCAAAAAGATAATTACGGAAATTGGTTATATGACTTTTTTAAATGTCTTGTTTTAGAAGCAGAATGGATTGATAGCGATATTGATTATAAAACAGTAAATGTAAGTAGAAGAGGTATAAGGACTATTTATGATCAGGATTTCGGGAAAATAAGGAATACGGATCATAACAAAACTAGGACTACTACTATTAAAAGGAAATATGAAGCTAAATGGATTTTAGGCTCTGACCTTATTTATGATCATCAAATAAGTCCAAGCCAACCAAGAGATAAAAGCAATAAAAGGCCATTAATGTCTTTTCATATATATAATGGTACAGAATTAGCTATTACCCAGAGGTTAATTCCTATATTCGATCACTTTCAGATAACATGGCTTAAACTTCAAGAGGCATTAGTAGAATCTTTTGGAGAGATATTATTACTAGACCAGACAGTTTTAGACAGGATAAAAATGGGCGGGGAGACTTGGGACACCCTTAAGTTGCTAAAACATGCCAAACGGACACATGTTCTTCCTTTTAGGTCTCTGCCTATGAATGGAAAATATGGCGGAGGGGCAGTTAAGCCTATAGATATAATCCCTTCAACTATCATGAATAGGATAGACGAATCTATTAAATTATTCGAAAATTGTATTCGAATGATCGAGATGATTACCGGAATAAATCCTGTCTCTTTGGGGTCTCAACCGAATAATGAGGCCGGCAAGGCAACTACCGAAATGGCTTTACAGAACACAACTAAGATATTAAGGCCTATTATAGATGCCATTTTCCAAGTCAAAGAAGATTCTGCCGAATTTTTATCTGAGGCCTTGCGCTTAGGGTTGCGTAACGATAAAGATTGTCGCGAAGCCTACATGAAAGTAGTGGGACGAAATGATGTAGAAGCATTAGTTAAAAGTGAATATGAAGCTAGAGAATTAGGTATAAAATTAATTCCAAGGCCGAATACTGAAGAACTCCAGAGTTTATACAGGGATATAGAAACAGCTTCTATGCCAGGGAAGGACGGAAGGCCATTAATAAGGTTTGACGTTAAACTATATATTAAAGAAAAATTAATGCATGGGGCTAATCTTAGTGATATTAGGCTTTATTTATCTAATGCTATAGACAAAGAAATAGATAGACAAGAAAAATCGGCTAAAGAAAATAGTCAAAATCAAGGACAAGTATTACAACAACAAGAACAAATAAAAGCCCAAGGAGAAGCTCAAAAAATACAATTAGAAACTCAGGCTAAGATAGCAATATCAAACAACGAACATCAAAATGATATGGAACTAGAAAGTCATAAACAGTTTCATGAAAAATATATTAAAGGTCAAGAAAACGAGATGAAACAACAAGAATTAAACCAAAAACAAGATGCCGGACAACAACCCACAACAGCTTAAAAAAGATCCTCAAGTAGATAGATTTGTAAAAACTAATCCTCAATATCAGGATTTTTTTGAAAATTATCCTGTGCCAGACAATCCAGCTGCTAAGGATGTTAATTTAGGTTCTGCTGAAGATTATTTAAATAGTCAAGATGTTTATTTGAAAGATAAGGCCAGGTTAAATGCTTATGCCCAAACTTTAAATCAAGAACTAGAAAAGAAAAACCCAAAACTATATGGAGAGCTAATGTCAAAATATAGTTGGGATGATAAACATCCTTCTTCTGGCAAAACAAGGACAACCGGAGCCGAAAGTTATGCAAAAAGTGACCCTAATTTTAATTTATCTCCAACAGAACAAAAAAAGATATTAGGAGAAAATTGGGAAGATTATTCAAATTTAAGGGGGGCATATGGTAAAAATTTAAATTTGGTCGGAGAAAAGGAAGACGCAAGTAAGCCAGAAACATGGACTGTTGGAGCCAGGCATTCTGTTGCCTTTAATCCAGCTTCTTCGTCTTATATAAATGAACCTACAGAATCGAATAAGCAAGTTAGGTCTACTAGTAAATATAAAAAAACACTAGAGTATAACACAGGATCGAAAGAATATACTGGGAATACCATGTATAGTAATATAAATAAAGACGACCCTTCTAAAAATATAAACGATCTTTATGTGAGAAGGTTATCCGAAGTAAAAGCTAATTACGATCCAAACACACAAGTTAAGACTGACCAAGGGGTAGTATTTAAAAAGCCAGGATGGCATTTTTATAAAACGTATGACGACGGATCTAAAGACGAAGTAAGTGAAAACGAATACCAAACCTTAAAAAAATTTAACACACTAGATCCAAGTATTAAAAATAAATACATTGAAACTGTTGACCCTTCAAAATTAAAGGGCAAAAATAAAGAAATAGCAGCTAATAAAATGGAATTACTTAAAACCGTAGAAAATGATAATTGAATTGTCAAGAGTAGATAATAGATACTACCTAAAATTGGACGGGAAGTTTGTAATTGACCCAAGGTTTATTTATACACACATCCAGGCTGGACAAGAAAAATTTAATCATATAAAAGAGATAGTATCAAAATTCGGAGAAGTGGATTACGAAATTGGGAACATAAATAGTCCGTATGAAGAAACTATACTTAATTCAGTAGAAATAAATAAAGGTGATAGATTGTTTATAAACAACAAAATATCAGGAAGATTGATAGTTAAAAAATAGAATTAACCGAAAATATATGTTTAAAAACATATAATATTATTATATTAATTTTACATCGAGAAAACTAAATAAATATTATGGGACTAGAAGATGAATTGATAAAAGGAATGAAAACAGCTCATCCTGAATCTAAAAGTTTGGGATCAGATGCGGTCACTATTACTCCAGAAATTAAACAACCCGAATTAAATCCTGTCGATCAAGTAATAGAAACGCAGCCCAAAGAAACTACCCTACAAACAAAAACAGAAAACACAGTTTTTGACGTATCTGATTTTAACGTAAAATATGGGAAACGGTTTAATAGGGAAATAAAAGAAGAGAAAGAATTAGAAGAAATATTTTCCGCTTCATCTAAAATTTCTGATTACAAAGCTAAATTAAAGGTGTCTCAAGACGAGTATGGATTGACTAAAAAGCAATTCGACGAATTGAGTACTAAGTATGAATCAGAAAAAGAAGCATTAAAATTTATAGACATAAAAAAATATTTTGCCAACGATAAGTTGTATAAGACCAATGAAATGTTAAAGAAATATCCAGATAAGGATATTTCTACCATGACAGAGATTAGTAATATGGATTTAGAAAAGGCAGACAATGTTGATTTATTAGTAAAAAGGGCTAGATTAAATGATTCTGACATTTATAAAGGGATGGATGATTCCCAGGTGAAAGAAGTTATAGCCGATAGTTTAGGCAGTATTGATCTTGACGAACCCGATTCTTGGGATAATGTGACGAAAGCTAAAATTGCAAAGGCGGCTAAAGAAGCTCGAATTGAGTTTAAGGCCTTGCAAGATATTGAGTTACCAGTTCCGGTCGATGTCGAAAAGGTGAGGCAAGAATTTGCTTCTAAAGAAAAAGAACGCTATGAACAAACTAAAAGTCAATGGTCGCCAATAGTTGACAAAATGGTCGCCAATTTTACCGAATTGGTCATTCCTGACGAAGAAGGCAAGGAGCTGTATAAGTACACTCCAGAACTCAATGATGGATTTAAGGCAGAAATATCTAAGTACGTGGATTTTTTGGCATACACTGGCCAACCACTGAACGAAAGCACAATAACAGAAGTGCTAGAAAGTATTAAAGGAAGATATATTGTGAAAGAACTTCCTAAAATAATGAAAGCCCACGCCTTAAAAGTATCTACCGAAGTTGAAGATAAATGGCACAATAAAGTCAATAACGACAAACCATTATCAGATAAATCAAGGCCTGTATCAGACGGAAATGACATTTGGAGTAAGATGGCGGATTTGGTAAAGTATTAACAATTTAAAAATTAGAAATTATGGCTTTAGCACCTGCTACATCTTATGCCGCAAGAGGTCAATGGACTGACCTATGGCAATCAATTTACGATTTTGAACGAGTTCCACAAGTGTGGAAAGAAATATATAAACAATATGGTCATTTATTTGATGTATTTGACTTTATTGATATGATGGGACAAACTATTACTATAAAAGGTAATACTTTGAAAGTTTTTGAGCAATATGCTTACGAGAAATTAATTACTATTGGTACTGGAGGTATTAGTACAGGAGCTGTTGGTGCGGATATTACTTTTACGTTAGATGCTTCTGATTATGACGCTCAAGGTAATGCAATATTATTGACTAGTGATAGTATCCTTATTCCTGGACTTTATTGCGCTGATACTTCTCAGGATTATCTGTATCGTATTATGAGTGATGATTCTGGAGTAGGTGCTGCTAAAATTTATACTGCAAAACCTTATAATAAGACTGGTACTAATTTTAGTGCTGCCCGTATTACGACCCTTATTCCTGCTGGGACTAAATTAATGATTGGCCCAGATTCTTTTGGTTATGGCACTGATCAGCCAAAGGGATTAACTAATGGGTCTTATCAAAGAATTTTCGGGACTGAAATTTCTAAGACTAATTTTGATATGGCTGGCGGCCTTCAATATCAAGAAAATTATCTTGATGGAGTTCCACTAAAAGGAGGAAGGGGAGTTGGCCGATTTAACGCCGCTTCTGTGCAGCAAGAATTTGAGCTTAATAAAAAAATTAATTACAATATTTGGTTGGGACAGGAAGCTGACAATACAACTTTTGTAATGAACGATAAATACGGAACTAGTGTTCCTATTAAAGCTCAACGAGGTTTTTTACAGTGGATGCAGAAATTAGCTTTAAAGAAAACCTATTCTGATAAATTTGAACTATCAGATTTCGATGACATTAAATCACTTATGATATCTGTAGGGGAATCAGCTCAGGAAATGCTTTTTGGAGTTGGAGATCTTTTATATGCTAACATTGAAAATTCTGGATACCAGTTCTTGAAAGAATATTCAAGCGCAACCAATGTGATGAAAAAAATGGACGAAATTGGTCTTAACTTTAAGGTTATTGAAAAATTAAATTTCCGTTTTATCATTAAGGAATTTGGTAATTTATCTAATCCTAATGGTATGGGTGCTGCTGCTTATTCAGATAGATATCGTTCGATGGGCTTTATTGTTCCTATGGGAGAAAATAAAGTTGCTATTGAAGGCGGAGGCCCAAGCGTAGATCAAAAAGTTAGAATTTCCAGTCTTATGATTGGCTATCCTAGCCATAATGGTGAAAATCGCGAAAGGGTGGTAGGCTATTTGAATGGTATGACTGGACAAAATATGCCTATTGTTCAATCATGGGATGTTACTCAGGGTATGATGCTTTCTGAATACATGCCTATTTTTACAGGTGTTCAGAAAATGATACTTGTAAATAAAGCTTAATCATAAAGGGAGAGGATATTATTTCTCTCCCTTTTTTATAAACCAAAACGAGAATATTATGCTGTACTGCAATGATGAATTAGTAAGATTAAATGATGAGAATTGGAAGCATCTCGAGCCAAAGTTTGCAAAAATAAGGAAAATGAGAGGCCCGATTCGAATTAAAACGACCCAAATTATTGAAACAAATGAAAACGGTCGTAAGGAAAAAGTCCCAAACCATGCTTGGCCATTAATGGCTACAGTAGTTAGTGATGCTGGCGAATCTCAAACTTGGATGTATTCTAAGAATATCCCAAGATTAAAGGACGGAGAGCCAGTCTTTACTGAAAGGTCTATCATGATAGAAAATGGCAACCTTTTTGTTGATCCAATAAAACAGACAGATCTGGTTTATTTTTTAACAGAATTAAGCGGAATGCTTAAATCAGGACTTTGGGCTATTGAAGATTTAGACAAAGAAAGCACAAGGGCCATTGAAAAAATAGGAGAATCTGCTACTATAGAGTTTTTCTTATGTAGTAAATATAGCCCTATTTATAATGACCACAAACGGCTAAAGCAATTAGCGGCATCTTGGAGTATTGCCAATAGCGATGCAATACATATGGACACATTACGAAAACAACTCTTAGATAAAGTGTATGCTTCTCAGAACAATTATTCAGTAACTAAAAGAGGTATTGAAGAATTTGTTGCAGAGGTAAACGGTGAGGATGTATTTTCAGAATATAGAACGTTAGTTCAATTAGCTATTGATAAAAAGGTAATTGGATGGAACAATAAAGACAAGGGATGGTATTTTATGGATGTTAATACCACCTCATTTATTGAACCGATAGTTTTTGTGCCTTCTGTTAATTTTTCTCAGAAAGATTCTATACTTTTTGATTATATACGTTTAAATGCAACTTTATTTGAAACTATAAAAAATGCAGTTGGGGATGAACAGGAAAAAACAGGGTACGATCATATAGGATGGCATGCAAAAAGAAAATTAGCCAAAGATAGAGGAATTAGTATTTTACATAAAACAGAGGAACAAATAACACAAGAATTATTACAACAAGACTTATTAAAAGAAGCGGTTAGTTAGTTTTCTCGGTTTGGTTAGTTTGATCCCTGGTATATTTATATCAGGGATTTTTGCATTAAAAAGCAATAAATAAAATTGATTAAATTTGTGAAAACAAAATAGAATGATTGCTCTTAGTTTTAATGTAATATATGATATAAATCAGAGAAAATTTAAAGTTCAGGATACTAGCAATTATTCTGGCCAAGGAGTATTATTAACAGATGTTGCCGGAGTAATTAAGATTACAACCCCTAGAGGAATAACATATAATAATACTAATTATTCAAGTCCAGACATAATTCCGAATACAAGTTTATTTTCAGGATATATTTCTTTGCCAGTAAACGCCCAGGGATACATTTTAGCAGGGGCATATACTATAGAATATTTTGTAAAACGAATAAGTACTAGCGAAATATCAACTGAAAGCAATTCATATACTTATTCTTTTATAGTCCCTGCTATAAATATAGTTCAGGCCGTAGATGGATATAATTCTATTTTTACTTCTAGTGATAATACAATTTACGGGACTTACACCAGTTTATCCAGAACGCACGAAGTAACGCCTCCATCCGGAAGTCCATTAATAGTAACGTCTAATAGTAACCAAACCATAACTTATTCTCCAAATATTTGGAGTGGAATTTGGGTAAGTCAAATTACATCTGTTTTAGTATATACGATGACAGATGGGCTTATTATTAATGCTTCGTTAACTGAAACAAAAGAAATTACGGCATATCTTAATGACATGAATGTAATTAGAGGATATATCGAAACGTTTAAATTATTATTTGAATCGGCCAGGGCAACAAACAAAGAATTAGCGTATAGAATAGAGTTATCTTTAAATAAGGTAAATACTTCTTATGTAGAATATGATTTAGCTTTATATTATAACGACCTTGCCACTGCTTATTTAAGGACAGTTGATATTATAAATGAGTTAAGTGATTATATTACTATTACTTTTCCTGAAGAAATAATTCCATTTGTAAATCATCAAGGCGGGTCAAGTCATCCTCCTGTTTCAATTGGGGGTACACCATATGGCGTAAGTATAAACGCCTCTCAAGTATTAACATTTGCTTTAGCCACTACTTCAAGTGGAGGAATGATTCCACAATTAAGCGGGAATATTACGGATTATATTGGCGGAGACGGTAGTTGGCACAGTCTAACATCAGGGACATATGCGTTAAAATCTGATTTTACTGCTTATTTATCCGTAACGGCTATAACTGCCGCTAATATTACAAACTGGCAAACAGCATACGGTTGGGGAAATCACGCTTCTGCCGGATACGCTATAGCAATTAATTATTATACTAAGACCAATCTTCAAACATCTGGACAAGCTGCTGTTCATTTTGGCAACCTAACTAATAAGCCAACTACACTATCTGGTTATGGCATAACAGATTCTATGTCGGGTAACGCTCCAATAACAGGAGCTACCCATACAAAAATAACATATGATTCAAAAGGATTAGTAACGGGAGGATCGGATTTAATTGCCTCAGATATACCTAATATTGCTTGGAGCAAAATAACGTCAGGTATACCTACTACTATTTCGGGTTATGGCATTACAAATGCTTACACAAAAATAGAAGTTGATAATAAAACATGGGCATGGGGCGCCATAACAAGCGGAATTCCTACAACCATTTCCGGCTATGGCATAACTGACGCCTATACAAAAATTGAAGTAAACGCAAAGACATGGCCGTGGAGTTCTATAACTTCTACGCCTACAACTGTAGCTGGTTATGGCATATTAAATGCCTTAACTACAGCTCATCCGGCAAACAATATTATTAGTAGCGGTTCTGGGACTTCTTTTTTAGCAAACGACGGGACATATAAACCAATAACACTAGGAGGAGGAGCAGATACTCAAGTTATATTTATTGATTCTACCACTCCGTCTGGAAATGCAGGGTTTATTTTTGATAAAACAAATGTAAGATTAACAGTAACTCAAATATTGGCAAGTAATTATTTGTATATTGCCAATACTACAACTTCTATAACAAAAGATGTATCAAATAATTTAGTTTTTACAGACGCTGTTTCAGGTTCAGCAACATTAGCATCATTAATAAGTGGAGCGACAAATTATTGGGCAGCAGTATCTGGAGGTATATCTTATACTGATTATGTAGGAGTAAATAATCCGGTATCATTAGATGAAGCTTTGACCGTAAATGGAAATATAATAGCCGATAACTTTAGTACTACTTATTTCAGATATTTAAATAGTAATTTACTATTAGGGCCAAATGCAGGAGATAACGAAACTGGAAGTAATCTATTATATATTGCTAATTCAAATACAGCAACACCCTTAATTTATGGTGATTTTGTTAATCAGGAAGTAAAATTCAATGCCGATACCTATATAAATACTGTAAAAAGACTGGCTTTTGGGGATTCTACAGTGTATATTCGTAGGGATAGTTCGAATAACTTAGTTTTTTGTGATTTAAATGCAAATAGTGGCAATCCTTTAACATTGACCGAACTAACAACGTTAACTGGATATGCGTTAAAGTCAGATTTCATAAGCTACACATCCGCTACGTCTATTACTGCTGCAAATTTAATTACATGGGGGAAGGCCTCTATTTTAACCACCGCCGGAGCGGGAACTTTGTTTTTAACAGATGACGGCACTTATCAAGCAGGGGGCGGAGGAGGAGTTACTCCTACTGACTATACGTGGAAATTTGATACAGGATCAATTTATTATAGGCCATATACAAATAAAACAGAGGCTGGAGGTGCTGCAAGTGGAGGTAAGTTTTATGGAAGTACAGCTACTCCAACAGCTACAAATAGGCTTAATTATGACGGTTATTTATATGTTACTAAATTATATAGTAATTCAGTAGAAGTTCAAACCGCGTTGAATTTTTCAAATGGGTTAACAGAAAATGCAGGTACAGTTACCTTAGGAGGTACATTAATTCAATCAACTACAATAGATGGAATATATGATTTTAATGTAGATTTAACTGATACTACTATAGTTATTCAAGCACAAAGTTCTACTACTAGTTGTAGGTCTCAAGTATATATACCAATACAAGATACTGATAATAGTATTATATTTCAGACATCAGATGTTAGTTTAGTAATAGCGAATACATATCATAAAAGTAATGGATTAGAATACGATGCAGATTACTCGGCTCGTAATACAACAAATGACAGATGGATACCAGATAAAGGATATGTAGCATCACAATTAATATCGTTTGCTCCAACTGATAATATATTAGACTGGGATGGTACTAATAAATGGTATATTCCTTATACTACTCAACAAGTTGCCGGAGGTTGTTTTGATAGTTCATCGACAGATCCAATTCATACTACCAGGCTCAACTATGATGGAGTTTTATATGCAACTTCGATACATGGACAAACAGGGACAAGTGGGGATGCGGTATATGGAAATGCAACATCAGGACATGCTATTTATGGTTATGCAACAACAGGGAATGCTATTTATGGGAATTGTTTTACAGGTGTATCTGGGAAAATAGGGACTACTAATTCAGGAAGTACTGCTAATTTATTGGAGTTATTTAATTCATCAGGCACAGTTGCTTATATTTCAAATACTGGTAATTTAAATAGTTTAGTTTTAAAGAGTAGTGGAAATATTTCTACGGATGGATATTTTGATAACGGAACAACTATTCCTACTCATACTACAAGGTTGAATTATGATGGCCAATTATATGCTACTCAAGTTTGGGCATATGCTCCTTCTACTGGGAATAGTATAGCAATATTTGGATATACACCAGATTATGACGGAGTTCGTGGCCAATCAGGTACGGCTACTGGCACTAGCGGAGTGTCTACTTCAGGACGTGGAATTTATGGTGTTTCTACTTCAGGATATGGAGTGTATGGACAATCTAATTCTGGCTATGCCGGTTATTTTATTCACCCAGCTACTACAACTGTCCCTACTTCGTCAACATTATCTATAAATAGACAAACAACAGGTAGCTCAGCGATAGCTAATAATTTATTAGAAATTATAGATAATCCGACAACATCAGGAACAATATCAGGTTCGATATTAAAAGCAACTATAGTTTCAACTGTAAGAATGGATATGAATCCAAGAGTTGTGGCAACTGGAGGCGATGCTTATATTTTTGACACCCATAATGTATTAACTACTTCTAATTTATTAAGTTTAAAAAATCAAGCGGTTGTAAAGAATTATATTACAAGTTCAGGAAAGCAATTATTTACTGCGGGAGTTTCTTCTACATTTGTAATAGCACCTGGTATTTTAAAGGACTTTTATGTTGATGCTGCAAATGTAGGTACCGGAGAGACTGATTTATATAGCTATACTACGCTAGCTAATATTTTAGCAACTAATGGTGATAAAATAACTGCCAAATTTTGTGGGACAGCTACGAATAATTCAAATACAAAAGTTGTAAGATTTTATTTTGCTGGCACAAATGTAGATGCTAATTTAATAAGTTTAGGAGCTGGAAGTAATGATGTATGGGAAATAAATATTGCTATTATTAGAGTTTCCTCAACAGTAGCAAGATTAACGTTAGATAGTACAGTACAGTCTAATGGTATATTATGGAATGATTATTTAGAATATACTTCAAAAGATTGGACAGCAACTAATGTTTTAAAAATAACTGGGCAAGGCGGAGCGTCTAATGATATAATAGCAAAAATGGGTTTTATAGAATATAAACCATCATCAATAAATTAATATGAACTTAAAAGAAATATTACATAGCGTATCTGCAACAATTAATCAAATTAATCCTAATTTGACATTAGGAATAGACAGATTTAATCTTTTTCTTAAACTAACAAATTATGATTATTTTAAGTTATGGTGTGGGCTTCCAGAGCAATGGCAACCTGGACAGCCAATAACTACTAGGGGATGGCAAGTTGCCGAACAAAATACAGAAGCCTTAAAAACATTTATTGTTCCATTCCAGAATTATACAGTAGATGCGTATGGGCAATTAAGTTATCCAAGTGGGTTTATTCATTTAAGCAGAATAGGTTATTATAATTCGATAACAGATAGGCAACGTCCTGTTGAAATATTAACACATCAGGAAGCAGATGATAGGATTGGTAGCTATATAACAATACCCGAAAAAGAATATCCAGTAGTCATTTATGAAAACACTTATTTTCAATTTTATCCTATAGATTTATTGAATGTTAGTATGTCATATTTACGATTACCAGCAACCCCAATATATGCAATAAAACAAGAAAATGGAATAGACGTTTACGATTCGGCTAATTCAATACAATTTGAATGGCCGGAGCAATACCATGCAGATTTAGTACGTATGCTAATTAGTTATTTGGCTATACCTTCTAAGGATGCTAATTTAAGTCAATATATAGAAAGTAAAAAACAAATAGGAGTATAAGCCATGACACTTAATCAAATATTAAAATACGTAAATTATATCTGTGTAAAAGAGAACTCAGGAAGTACTTTAAAGCCAGATCAACTTAATTTTATATTTCCGGCTTCAAATACGAATATGTTTAATCGTAAGGTGCAAGAATCTCAAGTAATAGCTATTCAATCTAAAATGCCATTTAATAAGGCTTTATATGAGCATTCGGCTTTAAGAGAATTTCATGTGTCAGAAAATATAACTTTTACTACAGGGTCTTTCGACATAACAACATTAACTAATAGTTATGCCTATTGGCTAAGTATGGTAACATTATATAATGGGGCTTATCGGGAGATAGAAATATTGACAGATAAAGACTTGGCTGATAGAAGGACTAACCTAATGGCAAAACAACTAGAAGATTATCCTGCTGTTATGATATTAGGAGATACAATAAAAGTTTTTCCGACAAATGTCGCGACCGCCGAATTTGTATTTATGAAAAATCCAGCGATTCCAGTTTTTGACTATTATTATGACGCTGCTTTAAATTTAGTATATTTGGCTGCCAGCGCAACTCATTTATTAGCCGCAGGAGAAACTGGATCTGCCGGACAGACAGCTGGTACTACCGTAACGTCTACAACAGTTGAATTAGACTGGAACGAGCTTTATCACGTAGAATTTTGCAATGAAGTGCTTAGTCGAGTTGGGGTCAACTTAAAAGACGAACAAATAAAGGCTTATGTAAGAGAAGTGGAGGGTAAACAACCTTAATTTAAATAGATGGAAAAGTCAAAATATATTGAACTTATAAGAATAAATGTTTTTGGGGGCAAAGAGACTGTAGATAGGCTACATTTAGCCGATCCTCGTCGGATAGAACTTGACATAGCATCTGCTTTAAATTCTATTTTTTATAAAACATTTAAAAAAGATCCATCTAATTTAGATAGATATTCAAAACCTTATTTAAGCGTGGCTGTAAGTTATGAAGCTTCGACACAGACTTATTACTCCATACTTCCGGCTAAGGTGATTCAATATCCTATATGTGGAGATGGTATTTGGAATATAAATACGATGACTGGTAAGGATGTAACATTTTCACCTATTCAGATGGGCGAAAGAGAATTATTATTCGAATCTGAATTCGATAGTATAGATGATGTTATAGGATATTCGCTAAGTGGCAGTAGGGTTGATTATTATAATTTTGACCCCATAATAACTGCTGTTAAAATGGATTTAATAGTTGATTTTACAGAGTGGGACATGGATGAAGATGTGCCAATTCCTAGTGGTCAAGATTTAGAAGTTATAAATACTATACGTCAAATGTATAATTTAAAGCCTATTGATAAATTAAATAATCAAAACGAGACAGCATAATGGATACTCCAGGATATAGAACATTAAAGCAAATAGTCAAAGACATACACTTGGAAGGCGGATATGGTATGGAAAATTGGAAATACATAGGCCAGTTTGCTTTAAATGCCATTCGAGACCTTCATATGTTTCATACAAAACAATATAAAATTGCTAAAGTATTTGTAGATATTCAGACTAATACTATCGATTGGCCGGATGATTATATCGGTTTCTGTTATCTTGGAGTTCCTCAAAACGGTAAACTATGCACACTCACAAGAAGGAATGAATTGATATCCACTACTACCTTGGTAAATGGGCAAGAAACATTAGACTTAAAACAAGGAGAAGGCGTTATATCTACAGAAGGCCAAACGTCTGGATATGGTGCTAAAGGAGGTATGAATGATTTTTATTATACAGAGGACGAAGCTAATAGAAGATTTTTTCTTGTAGGGGCTAATCCATTAAACGTCTTATTGGGATATATAAGTTCTGGCATAACAGATAAAGACACTATTGTTTCGATAAGATTTAAAGAACCTATTATAAATTATGTCCGTTGGAAACTTAAATTACGTGAACCTATAGATTATAAAGGAGCTGAATATTTTAAGGATATGTACGAACAAGAATGCAATAAATTAAGGGCTTTTGAAGATCCAACTTTAGATGAAATTTATGATGCTTTATTATCTGAATATTCTGGAACATATACAAGATGAGCGAAAAAGATATAAAAACATTTGGCGATATTTATCTGGATACTGATTCTGATCCAAAGATTAATAAAGGATCAGATTATGTATTAAATACAATAATACAATCAGATGGAAGATTTGGGGTAGCTGTAAATATAAAAGGTAACAAAGTGGTTACAGACCAATCTTTATTAGATTCTATTTTTGTAAACCCAGACAGTTCTCCGATTAGGGTAATAGGATCGTGTAAAGATGAAGCTAGGAATAGGATTATATATTTTCTTTGTAATTCAGTATCAGGGCATTTTAGTTCAGCCATTTTTTATTATGATATTTCTAATGGAGACAATAAGGTTATTTATAGCGATACAATTGATTTAACTAATTTAGATGAGCATAATCATATAGGCGATAATTTTTTTCTTTTCGGATTAAATCAAACAGTTAGACATTGGGAAGGATTGGCTGTAGCCCCGAATGGAAATATTTATGCAGCCGCACAAACCGGAGATATATATCTACAAACTAATGGAACTGGAGATTTTGTAGCAACTGGCCAGACAACAAGAAATTGGCAACAAATGGCAGCCACTTCAAGTGGTAATATATATGCCGTAGCCATGAGTGGCGATATTTATATGCAGACTAATAGTACAGGTCAATTTGTATCTTTAAATCAAACAACTAAACATTGGGAAGCTATATCTATAGCTCTAAATGGAGATATATATACAATAGGGTACGGCGATATTTATAAACAAACTGGAGGCACCGGTAATTTTGTTGCATTGAACCAATTATCTAATGTTTGGACAAGTATATCTGCCTCTCAGAATGGAAGTGGCAATATTTATGCCGTTAGGGTTGGTGTAGATATTTATATGCAAACTGGAGGGACAGGAGATTTTGAGGCATTAAGCCAAGGCTCTAAACTATGGACAGGAATAGTTGTTGCCCCGAATGGTAATGTGTACGCAACAGCGATGTCTCATGATGACATATATATGCAAACTTCAGGAGCTGGAAGTTTTGTTGGACTCGGAGACACAAGCCATAATTGGACTTATATAACAGCAACTTCAACTAATAATATTTATGTTGTTACAGACAACGATGCTATTTATATGCAAACTGCCGGAACTGGGGCTTTTGTAGATTTAGCCGTTACGTCTAAAGCATGGAATGGAATAGCTGCGGCTCCGAATGGCAATGTATATGCGATTGCTTATAACATTAGCGGCGAAGATATTTATATGCAAACTTCTGGAACTGGTGATTTTAACCCATTAAGCCAGACGCATAGGGATTGGGTTTCTATAGCTGCAGCTTCTAATGGAGATATATATGCAACTACATTAACAGGGGCTACTTATAAACAAACCGGAGGAACTGGTAATTTCATAAGCCTAGGCGATACTTCTGATATGTGGATGGGCATAACTGCTGCCCCAAATGGGAATGTGTACGCTTCTGTTTACAATGGAGACATTTATAAACAAACTGCCGGAACTGGTAATTTTGTAGCGTTAAATCAGACATATAGACAATGGACGCACATGGCCGCTGCGCCAAATGGCAATATATATGCATCCGTATTTGGAGGAGATATTTATATGCAAACAGCCGGAACCGGAGCTTTTATTGCATTAAGCCAAACAACTAGAAATTGGCAGGGATTAGCCGCCGCTTCAAATGGAGACATATATGCAGCTGTCCCTTTTGGGGACATTTATTTACAAACTGCCGGAACTGGTAATTTTGTGGCATTAAATCAAACAGTAAGATATTGGAACGCCATGGCTGTTGCTGCCAATGGAAATGTATATGCGGATGTTATTGCTGGCGATATTTATACAAACATATTTAATTATGTATATGATGACGCAAAGGCTCTTAATTTTAGCTACGATTCATTTATAACCGCCAATACAATAGGAGATTTATTATACTGGACAGATGGATTAAACCCTCCAAGAAAACTAAATTATATAAAAGCGTATAATCTTATTAATAACATAACTACTGACTATAAATATAGCACATTGTCAGTTGATATGATTGAGGCATATAAGCGGCCCCCTACTGAAAAAATAGGATTGACATTATTAACATCTGCGAGCGAAATTCCCATTCGTAATAAAATATATCAATTTGCATATCGTTATGTTTATGATGATTTTGAAAAAAGCGTGTTGTCTCCATTTTCAGATGTAGTATTTTCGGATATAACAGCTTTTGCCGACGGAACTGTAACTTCTACATCAAGTATTTACGGAGTAAATCTGACTTTAAAATTATATTATACGACAAATGGAACTTGGAATGATGTTGATTCGATAGAATTATTTGTTAGAAATAGCGATAAAGGCAATTGGTATTTATATGACAAAATACCTAATCCTAAAAATGGATCAGGAGATACATTAACTTACTTGTTTAAAGACGATAAAATAAAACAAGAAGTAGATCAGGACGACCTAGGAAGACCATTTGATTTTTTGCCAAAGTTGGCAGGAACTCAAGAAATGATTGAGAAAGACAAGTTGATTTATGGGGATATTACGGAAGGGTTTGATAACATAGGTATAAATATAAGTTCTGTTGTTAATTTAACATTTGCCCATTTTGATGTGGGAGGCGGAACGGTTAGCACTATAGTTCCAAGGACTATTTCGTTGAAATTTCAAACATATGTTTCGGGATATACCTATAGCCTTATTTTAAAAATAGATGTAAAACAAACAGGAGCAAGCCCTAGAGATATTAGTACTAAAACAGTTAAGATAATATATAAAGCAGTTCCAGGGTCTACTGAATCGTCTATTTTGGCTAATATTAGGAATTTAATAAATGCTAATTTAAATTCAAACGTATTGGGATATAGTCGGGTGACAAATTATGGTTCTGGAGTTAATTATATTGAGATGCCTATCGACTTTCTTACAAATAGTTCTCCTCCTACACATGAATATAGAGATATAAGTGATGTAAAGTCTTATACGACAAATTTAACGTATAAGACCTTAAAATTTGGAGGGAATTATTTAGGAGGGATTCAGTATTATGACAAGGATTTAAGGTATTCTTTTATTCAAAAATTTAATAATGACATTTTTGTTCCTAAATATTCTGATAGCACCTATCTTTCAGCTACAAATAATTATGTAGCTTCTTTAACCGTTTCGATAAAAAATAAACCGCCAGAATGGGCATATTATTATGCTTTATGTTTTACAAAAAGAAATAATACAGGTATTTATTGGCAAATAAAAGCCTCTAAAGATATAGAATATTTTTATGGAGCTAGTGATGGTTTTTTAAAAATAAAAGTTAATAAAATAATAAATCAAGAACACGACGATAATAAAAAATCAAATATTCCAACTTATATTTTTGAAGAAGGAGATAGGATTAGAGTTATAGGATATGGCACGACTATATACGACTTATTAGTACTTAACAATTCTTTTATAGATGAAAGTATTCTTGGCGTTGATTATTTGTCAGGCGATTTATCATATAAAAAAGACGAATCTACAACTCCTGAATTTTTAAAAGATGCAAACGGGAATAAAGTTGTAGATGATTCATCATCTTTTATTATAACTCCTATTACTATTGATAAAATAAACCTTCCCTATGGGCCTATAACATCCTTGTTTTTTGAAATATATAGACCAAAAAAAGAAGCATCAAGCCCCTATTATTTTTCTACTTATTTTGGCACTATTGGGAACCCAGGAACGACTAATAATTATCATATAGGAACATCTCAAAATCAAGATCCAAATAATCCTGTAAATATACCAGCTATTGTAACTTGTAATCCTGGCGACACTTATTTAAAAGTTAGGGAACTAGAGTATACATTTATATGTACAGATGATAATTATTCGGATTATTATAATTCAGATAGCTATGGGTTAGGGATGCCAAATATATTTAATCCAGACGCAAAAGAGGAACGATTAATTTCAGGCATGAGGAATTCAGGTTCTTTATTAGAGGATACTAAAATTAATAGGCTTAATCAATTTAAGTCGGCGGATTTGGAAATATTAAAGTCTAAATTTGGGGTTATTCATGTTTTAAGGGAAGTTGGAAATGTGTTAAAAGTACTTCAAGATAGAAAAGAGACTTCTATTTATATTAGTCGGACAGAAATGCAAAACGCTGATAATACTTCAAATGTAGTTAAATCAACAGCATTGTTGGGAACGGCTAATAAGTTTGATGAAGATAGAGGGACTGTTTATCGAAGATCGGCCATTGGTCATAATCGGGAATTATATTATTTTGATATTTATAGGGGCGAAGTTATAAGGTCAAGTCCTAATGGCCAATATCCTATTTCTGAATATGGGATGAGAACTTATTTTAAGAATAAATCACTAGAATTATTATCTGAAGGGATAGAAAATATAGATGTTATTGCGTCATTTGACGAAGAAAATAAAATATATTTACTTACGTTCAAGGGTACGAACTCAGAGACTGTTGGATTTTATGATCCACAAATAGAAGGCGCAAAACCAAGATGGATAAGTTTTTATTCATTCATTCCAGAACATTATGAATCATTTGGATCGGCACTACTTTCTTTTAAGGACGGGATAGGTTATCAACATAATTCATCGAATGTAAATCGGACTACTTTTTATAATGTTAAACATAAACAACAGATTAATTGGTATTCTAATGTTGTTCCGATTATAAAGAAAATATTTAGAAGTATAGGCGTAAAATCTAATAAAGCATGGAGTATTCCAATTATATTGATAGAACCAGATGCTTCTTATCCTAATGGGATGTTATCAAAATTAAATACAAATCATTTTGAGTTAAAGGAAGGTCAATATTTTGCCGACTATTTGAATAATATGAAAACTACTTCAAGCTCGGCATCTGTTTTGGATTTATTTAATGGTGATACTTTAAGAGGATATTATCTGCAAAACCAAATGGAAAATATAGAAAATGCAGAAGTATGGTTACTATCGACTGAGGTTAATTTCGATCAAAGTAACAAATTTTAAAATGATTAACTTTGTAAAAATAATAATATGATACCATTAGTTGCCGCGGGAATTGGAAGTGCAATTGGACTAGGAGAATCTATATTTGGAGGTATAAAAGCTAACAGGGCCAACAAGGCTATGGATCAACTAGAAAAGAATAAACCCATATATTCGCGTCCAGACGAGATTAAACAATACCTTGAACAGGCTAAGACGAATGCTAATTCAAAAATGCCTGGTCAAACTCAAATGGAACAAAATGCCCAGCAATCAACTCAGTCTATGATGACTAAATTGGAAGATTCAGGTCAATTAGATGCTGGGTCTATTCAAAAATTATATCAGTCAGAAGTAGGGGCTTATAATAATTTAGCTATGCAGCAAGCGCAGTATTATCAGTCAAATCAAGACAGACTAAGTCAAGCTTTTAATGAATCTGCTAAATATGCAGATCAGGAATTTGAATATAATATAAACGCTCCTTGGCAGCGTCAATATAATAGGCAAATAGGCAATTATGAAGCTGGACAAAAGATGGTTGGACAAGGGTTGAATACACTTGCTTCATCGGCTATGAATTATGCAGGAATGAAAAGTGGTTCATCTCAAAATGATTCATCACAAACATTTCCTGGGAATAGCATGGATTCTTCAATGAATATACGACAATATAAAAATCACGTATAATGGCAATATCAACATATACACGTGCCCCCAAAGAATATGATTATAGTGATCTTAATGTTGACAAGCAATTAGATAGATTTTCTAATACTTACCGGCAAGACCAGGAGAAGGAACGTCAAGATACTAAACAAAGAGAAGCTACATATCTTCAACAAGCAAAGGTTGATCCTATATTTAATATGTCAAGTTATTGGCAAAAAGAACAAGGTAAAAAAATTCAAGAGTTTCAAAATTTTTTATCTCAAAAATATTATAGCTCAAAAAATAGGCTAAATTTACAAGACCAAATAGAAATACAAAATCATAAAGCAGCCTTGTATGGTTGGCAACAAGAATTACAGGCTAATCAACAGAAGTACGCCCAAGCTGCAAAACAAATAGAAAATGATCCGTACGGTATTAAATACGATAAAGATAATTTTGAGTCTAAGGTTGATAAATGGAAAGTTGATGGCAAATTAGATGACGACATGTTGTTGCCACCAAGAATAGGAGATAGGCGTGGTTATTATGAAACTAAAAACTGGAAGGGGACAAAGCAGACCGATGTAACCGACAGGAATGGCCAAAGGCATACAGTTGAAGTTCCAATGACTGATGATGAAGCAAAAGCTCAATCTAAGTATGATTTATTTAATCCTAAAAATGCAGGATTATATAGGACTGTTACAGAAGATTTTGCCAAATTACCAATAGAAGATAAGAAAAAATACCTTGATAAATATAAAGGAGAAGAAAATCAAATAGGAGATGCTGTTGTGGATTGGAATTGGGACACAGCAGGTAAATATGCTATTAAAAAACAAATTTCAGATAAACCTGCCCCAAAAGGAAGTAGAGGAAGTGGCTACGGTGCGGCTTATTATCCAAACGAATCTGGAGAAGCGGTAGGGAATAGAAGTATTGTTAAAAATATTCATAAGCCTGTCGTTGTTGGAGATATAACAATAAATAATGAGGATGAATATCGTAAATTAGCACTTAAAAAAGGTCAGACAAGTGAAGAAAGAAAAGCTTTATTAACATGGAGCGATCAGAAAAGAGATTCTAAAAATTTTGTTGAAAGAAAAGTTGGGGTAAAAATTGAAGATGGGGCTAAAGTCCCTAATAATATTAGCATATCTGTTCCAGCTAAAAATACAGTTGACATATCTACAGGAAAATTAAATAAAGATCAAGAGGAAGGTGTAGGACAACAGGATTATAAAAGGATGTCTATTGAATATCTGCCTTGGAATGGAGAAAGATGGGCGGAAGGAGATGAATATGGAAGCAGAGAAAATTTAAAGCCAGGATGGACTATTAAACCATTTTTAATAGGACGAGACGATGAAGAACAAGAAGTGAATGCCAAATTATTGGATAAGCATGATCTGGAACAGATAGAATATCAATCAAAAGGTAAATGGAGCGGAGAAAGTGTTAGGAATAATATGAGTATTGGCAAGCCAGAAAATAAAGTTAGTGAACCTTCAAAAGCTAATAAGGCTAAGTCTTACACTATAAGAGGTAAGAATTATACTCATAGTGATTTATTGAAACAAGGATTTAGTGAAGGTCAGATACAAAAAGCTATTAAAGAAGGTAAAATAAAATAATATGCCAGACAAGGATTTAGTAAACTTATTAGGAGAACCTGAAAATAAACCAGATACTGATTTAGTATCTGCATTAGGAGAGCCCGAATTAAAAAAAAAAGTATCTACTACAGAATCTCAACCTTATTTAGGTCAAGATTCACAATCAGAATCAGTTGGTCAGGCAAATACATCGAAATCACAAAGTTCGACTGGTAGTTTTAGAACCGTAGGCTCTCCGAAACAAAAACCAAAATACGATACAGAAGTTTTGCCCGAGACTTTTAATGAAAAACCTATTGTCAAAGCTGAACAAAAAGAAGATAAGGTTCGTCAAAAAATATATGAAAAACCCAGATCAGTAGATGATTTTAATAAAGAGTTTGGAATCAATCCAGAAGAGAATGATATTAAGAATCCAGAAAAAATATTAAAACCTGAAGAACAAGAAAATTTACTACAAACTATAGACTTTAAGAGATTTACCAAACAAAAAACTGATGAATATTTAACAAGACCGGAAGATAGTTATTTATGGTCATTTTCGCATGGAGCAGGAAAAGCTATTTATCATGTTTTGGACGATTTGGACGCAGCTTCCAAAATGCTACATGATATTACAGGTATAAATTATGGCGGGACATTTGGTGATGCTGCAAAAAAAGTAAATGAAAGCAATGAAAGTGGCACGACCAAAACGCCAGATACTATATTAGGAAATGTTCTAGAAGGTTTAGGAAGCACTTCTGTGGATGTTCCATTAATGTGGCTTACTCCTGAGTTGAAATCTAAATATATAGCTGCTGCTACAGGTGGCGTAGTTAAATCTATGCCCGGTATTGTTTCATATATGGCTGCTGATAATGCTTTATCTAAATATCAAGAATTAGATAAGCAGGATAATCCAGAGGCTAATAAATTGACTGAGACATTTAAAGCCGCAGGACTAGGTGCTTTTGAAGGCTATCTAATGCACTCTTTTGGATTTTTATCCTCTGAAGCAGGAGGATTTATAAAAGGAGTGACGAATAATAATGCTTTAGGCAAAGTAGCTTCTGTAGTTTCTAATGGCACTTTGTTCGGAGGAATGACGGCTTCGGAACAATATATGTCTGGAAAGATTAATCCTAAAGAAGTTATTAGTAGTGCTATTTTAGGTGCTGGAATGACGGCAGTTTCTATACCTGAATCGTTAAGAAAAGAATTAGAAGCAAATCAGCAAAAAGCTAGTGATAGATTTTTTACTTCATCTTCTGAAGATATAGCCAAGATCAATGATTTACCTAAATCTGTTGATAAATTAAGGGAAGAACAGTTAAAAGTACAAGACAAAGCCGATAAAGAAACTGACCCAAAAAAGAAAGAAGAACTACAAATAGCAGCCAAAACCATCGACGGATATATAGACGTAAAAGCTGTAACCAAACAAATATTGTCTGATTCTGATGTTGCCATTAAGGCCATACAGGAAGATCCGAAATTAACAGATGAAGAAAAGCAATATCATATTGATAAGGTGAATGAAGTTGTGGCCAAGAACGATCCAAGAATACAAGCGGCCAATCCTCTTATTAAAGAATCTTCTGATATTGATAAGAATATTCAAACTATTAAAGAAAACAAGTCTATACCAGAAGAAAATAAGCCAATTATGATTGAAGGCTTAGAAGACAGAAAAAAAGAAGTTTTTAAGTCCATTAAAAAAGAGATGTCTAAACCTATGGATATTTTTGAATTAAATAAAAATGAACAATTAAAACAAAAAGAAAATGAAAGCAAAATCAAAAAACAAAATGTTCGCTCAACAGAAGCCAAGCAAGATGTCGGGGAAAAAAGTAGCTCCTCCAAAGAAGTCCCCAAAATCGAAGAAAAAAGCAAAGGGCTGCTAGAGGATGCCACTCAAAAAGTCGGGGTCGAAAAAAGCGGTCAGCCAGAACATAAGCGAATTCCACAAGGGGAAGACTTACGCGGCGACCAAGAGAAAGTTCGGGAAGGTAAAAGCGAACAAACAGGCAATAGCAGTAGCCCTCGAACAGAAGAGAAGGAGCAAGAAGAAATGATACCAGAATTTGTACCGGAAGGCATGGCAGAACCAGAACCTTCCAGTACAAAATCAGGGAAAGTAGATATTGGAGAAAAAAGTGAGATGTCTAAAGACATGAAAGGCATTTTAGGTATAAAAGATAATAACGTATTTACTAGAGAAATATCGAAAGAAGGAAAAGAATTTGGCGAAGTCCATGTAAAAGAAATGCCTGAAAATTGGCAAGTTAAATATGTGAATGTAAATGATAAAGGTAAAGGATATGGCAAACAGATTTACAGAGAATTAAACAAGCAAGCCGAAACCGAAGGAAAAACAATAGTGTCTGATGAGCCTAATAAAATATCTGCTTCAGCCAAAGGCTTATGGAATTCACTAGTTAAATCTGGAGAAGCAGAAAAACTGCCAGACGAATCTTATCGAATGATTTCAACCAAAACAGAAAAACCAATATCACAAGAAAATACTAAAATTAAAGAGCCTTCTATTGGCGATAAAGTAGGATTTAAAGATATGGTAGGTACTTCCCGCAAAGGGGAATTATTATCTATAGAAGACGGTAAATATAAAATAAAGGCAGACGACGGGAGTACGCATCGTGTAAAGCCCGAAAAATTACAACCAATAGAGCAATCTGAAAAAGAGATTAAAGAAGGAGAGGCTCCCGCCAAAGAAGAAATTAAACTTAATGAGAAAATAAAATCAACCAAAGTTACTTTGGCTAAAAATGATATTCCTATTATATCAGGGCTTGTTAAAGATATTGTAAAGCCTGTAGCTGAATCGGCTAAAGATGCTTTTATGATAGCTTATAAATTTCTGTCTCCTAAATCTTTTGCTTCATCTAAGGTTAAAGATATTTTAAATGAAACATTGATTGGAGAAAGGAACGAATCCAAGGCTAAATTAGACATGGCATTACGTCCCGTAGAAAAGTTATTCGACCAAATGCCGGATGAGGATAATGTTAAGTTTATCGATAATTTAAAAACAGGAAAAGATCAAGGCTCTCCCGAGTTAAATGAAATAGCTAATTTAATCCATAAATTAGATGTTGATTTGTATAAAAAGATTACTGAATTCAATCCTAATCTTACATTTAAAGAAGACCATTATAGGGTTTTATGGAAAGTAGTTCCTCAGAGCAAAGAATTTGCCGGCATAGTTAAGGATTTTAATGAAGGTAAATCTATTGAAGATATTGCTAAAAATCATGATTTAACAAAAGAGCAAGTTGATTATACTATAAAAAGGTCAACCCAAACTGGGTTTAAGGGACTTGGGAAAAAGCCGCTTAGAGGCACAAGGGGATTTTTTAAACAATCCACTTTAGCGGATATGTCGGAGGGGATAGAACTTGGAGGTGTTCCTAAAAGTTACAATCCTATAACTATGTTTAAAATGAGTTATGCGGATGGGATGAAATATGTTACAGCTCAAAACATGTGGAAAACTTTAGGCGAAAGTAATCTTACTAAGTTTGTCAAACAAGGGGATGTTTCACCAGAAGGATTTGATAAAATAAATGACAATATAGCTAAAAAATATTTCCCTGTAAAAGAACAAGGGGAATGGTGGGTTGATGAGGGAGCGGCCAGACTTATCAATAATCATTTAAGTAAAGATTATTTTAGGGCAAACAAGTTTGGAGAAGGATTAATGTGGCTAAAGAATAATTTCACGGCCATAGAACTTGGACTCTCTGCTTTCCATGCGACAGCTGAAACTATGGAAACTATAAGCTCATCTATTGGAGAAGGCCTACGCAAAACTATAAACTTAGGAATATTGGGAGGCGACACTAAAAAAATACTAGAAGGATTGGTCGATATCCCTAAGTCTATATCAACTCCATACACTAAAGCTAAAATAGCTGGACAAGCCATGAAGTTTATAATGAATGAGAAAGAGTATATCAATACTCCTGAAGGGAAGTCATTCATTAAAAAATTTCCTGATGCAGCCAATTTGATTCACGATTATTTTGTAGGAGGCGGAAATATAGGGATGCATGATGACTATAAAATAAATTCCATAAAAGCATTGAGAGAATCACTGAAAGAAAAATCTGACGATCCTGCTTATAAGTATATAAAGGCCGGAGTTATGGCACTCCCAGCTATGAACGAGAAAATAATGAGTTATTTATTTGATAAATATATTCCAAGGTTAAAATTAGGAATGTTTTTAAGAGAACATGCCATTTCATTAGTTGAAAACCATAAACGGTTAGAAAAAGGAGTTGTTACTAGAAGTGAACTAGCTCGTAAAAACATGGCTTTTGTAGATGACAGGTTGGGAGAAATGAATTTTGATAATTTATTTTGGGATAGAACATTTAAAACTTCTATGCAATTTATGTTTCGTTCTGTTACTTGGAAACTTGGTAATTTAAGGGCAATGGGAGGTGCGCCGATAGAGCAAGCAATTGAATTTAGAAATGCTTTTAGAGAAAACAGATATCCTATATTACAACCTAAAATGGCATGGTTATTTGGGATGACTGTAATGCAAGTTGCCGCTGCTACAATACTACAAGGGATGTTTGCTAAAAAGAAATTAGAAAATTTTAAAGATGTCGTAGCGCCTCAAATAAATGAACAAGATGAAAAGGAAAGATTGATTCTTCCCACTTATTTTAAAGACATGCTCCATTTTTATCATTCGCCGGTTAAATATGTAACAGGTTCTTTTGCTGGAGATATAGGAAGATTTTACGAATTGCAGCAGAATAAAGATTTTTTTGGATATGAGATATATGACCCCCAAGCTCCGATGAGTGAAAAAGCAAAAGAAATAGGAGAATATTTTTTACCAAAACCCTTTTCTTTTACTAACCTTGCCCAAATGAAGGAAAAAGGTGAACCAGTAAAAAAGCAGATACTTAGTTTTTTAGGCTTCACTAAAGCCCCAAAATATATCACCAATACTCCAATAGAAAACGAAATAGGGGATTTATACAACATGAGCAATAATCTTAAAAAGCCCCATGCTGCAAAAGAAGTTTCAGATGTAAAAAAGCAGATAATTGATTTATATAAATCAGGTAAAGAAGACGACGCTTATAAACTAATGACTAAAAGCGTATCAGATGGTAAATTAAGAGCGAATCAAACTGATTGGTTGCTTAGGAATATAGATAAAAAAATAGATCCAGGACAATATATGTTCAGGATGCTCCCATACGACGACAAAAAATATTTGTATGATAAGATGACTAAAGAAGAAAAAATTAAATACGATCCCAAAGAAAGTTTGTCAGGGCAAATAAAATCGGAAGGTAAAAAAGAAGGTATAGGCAATGACCCGGTTAGTTACAAGTATAAAGAAGCTATGGTTAAAATAAATTCTATTGAAAAAGAGATAAATGATGTTGTTAAAAAATCAGGAAGCGCAGAGGCTAAAAAGTATGCTTTAGAAAACAACATTAGTAAAGAATATGTATTTATAGAAAAAAATTCTTCTGAGATTGAAAAGTTAAGAAGAGTTATTGAATATGTTAAAAAGATGTCGGATGAACAACAAAATAAATATCAAACTAAAATAGAATCGAATATGAATCAGTTTATTGATTCATATGAATCAAATGGTCGGGTAAAGCTAAACAGTACAGTTCTTAAATTACACAGAGAATCGCTTAAAGAAAGTAAAAAAATTAGGCGAGAGGAAAAGAAGGCGTATAGAAGTTTACGCTAAAAATAAGCGTCAAAAAATAAATTAACTTTGTAAAAATAAATAGTATGACATTAAATATTATCACTAATCAAACAGCATACGTAACATTCACTGTTTATGCCCAAGATACAGGATTACTTTCCCATACATTTGATATTCCCAAAGCAAACATATCATCCATTTGTACATATCCAAATGAAAAAGTAGAAGATGCCTTGGGTATCGTAGTGGTAAATACTATTACTCAATTAGATCAATCAAATAAAGGAAATGCTTTGCTTGAACTTAGTCCTACTAAATGGGCGTTATCGACTTCTTCAACCGTTGCGATAGTTGACGCTGCAACTTTGAGGGCTACTTTATTAGGATATTTTATAGTTTAAATAAATAATTATGAAACTAAATATTATCACAGATCATACAGGGTACGTAACGTTCGATGTTTATTCTCAAGACACTAGTCTTTTATCTTATACATTTGATGTTGTTAAGGCTAATGTTTCATCTATTCGTTCTTACCCTCTTACTAAAGTAGAAGATGGACTGGGGCTAGTAGTCATAGACACTATAACACAGTTAGATCAAATGAATAAGGGCAATTCTTTTATAGAACTTGTACCTTCTTTATGGGCTTTGTCAACAGCCTCAACAACTCCGATAGTAGATGCTGCAACATTGCGAACAATTCTGGTAGGGTATATGCCCACAGCTTTATCTTTTAGTATTCCTACAACAATAGCTTATACAACTGCAATTCCTTTTACCCAAGCCTTAACTATAATAACAGGCAAAACATTAGCCTCTAACGATACGTTAACAATTGCTGCTAATCCTGTTGAAGGTTCAGGGGCGCAAACATGGTTAGACGGAAACGGGACAAACACGCCTGTATTTACTAATTTTGATTATCAAAGTGGAACATTTGATAATACTAATGGCGTTAGAAATTTCATCACCATGGAATATATCGGAGGCAAAGCAATGATTTCCATTTTAAATATGACAGCCGTATGATAGTTAGAAATTGGATGATGCAAGGAGGGATTAGCAGTTTGTATTTAACAATTGATAATACAGGGAATTACTATCCATTAGTTAACGATCAGATTGAATTTACATTATTATCATCCGAAATTGATTTTACAAAAATACTGTCCGATGTATCAAATCTAATCATAATGGACGGGGCAACTGTTCTAAAGCATTATATAGATTACAATGATTATGCAAATGGTATAATCAAAGGTTTTGTTAAATGTTCAGTAAATGCTAAAAGTTCAAAAAGTTTAACAGTTTTACTAACTGGCACATCGAATTTGTCTTCATATACAGATACAATGATTAGGGCAACTAGTCATTGTTCTATGTTAAATTTCTATCCATTTAGTTCCGTAAATGATTCGTTAGCAATTGGGGAGGCTTTTACCTTAAATAATGCTCAAATATCAACAATAGGAGTAGGTAGTGCATTAGATTTGAGTGGAACAACATCATACGCGATTTCAAATATTTTCAATTTAAGGCAAACCAGGGCCGTAAGTGATTATGGATTTTTAATGTTTAATTTTATATTAAAAACTACACATATTGCTGGTGGTGGTGTTAAGACTATATTTTCAAAATATTTTGATACAAATAATTATATTTATTTTGGGTTAAATGATTCAGGACAATTTTACACTACCTTAAAAGTAGGTGGGGCAACTCAGTCATGGACATCTACAACTGTGAGACAACTTGCAGGGGCCATTAACTCATTTGCTATAAGATATACCAACAATGCTGTTTTTATACGAGTTAACGGCGTTACTGTATTAACCTATGACCCTGTATGGATAGTTGCAGCCGATGGGTTACCGTTAACGTTTGGCGCACAAAATAATGGTTCTTATGCAAATTATTTTGACGGATATATTTATGATTTTTCTATTCACAATATGATTTATCCGTTTAATTATGAGATAGGCAGGACAAAAAACATGTCCTTAAATTCCAGGACACAAAAAGAAAAATGGCAATATAGAGGGCATACTGATTTGAATGGCTGTTATGATGTGTCTGAATATACCTATATCTATGCAAATGGTGTATTATATGGATATGGCAAAGAATATACAGCTGCAACTGGTATATCGATTGCAGTAAGAAAGACAAGTTATGATGATGGTTCTACATGGTCTGAACGTGTCGTTTTATTTGGAAATGGTGCAGGTGGCGAAAATAATCAAGTGCATCGGGGATGTTGTTTTATAGGCAATGATGGACTTTATCATTATTGTTATAGCGCAAAAAACACATCTGTAGTCGCCATTAATAATAAATTGAGGTGTTGTGATTCAGTTGATGGTGTTACATTTACTAACTTCAGGGATATTTTAAACCCATTTACTGGAGCAACAGGAGGCATTGAAAATAGTCGTTTTATTTGGGATGCAGCATTAAGCACATATATTGGGTTTGTTGATGTAGGCGGAGTAGCGGGAGTGGCATGGTCTGAATTTTATGTTGAAGGAGAAACATTAGATACTTTAGGGTATTACCACGAAGGAGCAGAGACATCATTACAGATTGCCGGAGGTATGTATGGAGCTTCGTGTATTAAAAAAATAGGTAACGAATATTATGTATGGGAACATATATCTTTAGGAGCAGGAAGTATTATTCCGACACAAGCATATTGTTTTAAAAGTTCAAATCCTCGCAATAATAGTTGGCAATTGGTTGATGAAATATTAGCATACGATGTGCCAAGATGTAGAGACCAATGGGCAGATTTATATATTTGCGAAAATACAGATAAAAATATTTCTATTTTATCTGCCGATGCATGTAAAAATTATGGGTCTCTCGAATTACAAAGTAGTATATTTACTTATAATGGATTATTAACGGATTTAGTTAAAGATACAATTTCGAGTATTAGTAAAACTAAAAATGACATTACTGTAATACCTTCAATTGCAATTGATGTTGATGCACAAGTATTTATTACAGCGGCAGGATTAACGGGCAACGATATAACATCAATAGATTTGTTATGTAAAAGATTGAAAGAAAATAAGTTGTGGGAAAGATTTCCATATATTTGGCCATTTATAGGGGGTTCTGCTGCCACAAATAAATTTCAATTAAAACGGCCAGTTGATTCTGATGATGCGAATAGACTTACATTTTATGGTTCGTTTACTCATAATGCAAATGGATTAATACCATCAGGTGCTTCTGGGACATATGCCGATCCTCATTTAACAGTTAAAAGTTTATATTATAATAATTATAGTTTTATATATGTAAGTCCTATAAATATTAGTACAGGTACTAATTATGGCACTGATATAGCAACGGCAGGAGGAGGTAATGTGTTTAGAACTTGTTATCAAGGGTCATATTTAACAAACATGGGTGGACAGGCTGCTAATTATGCCAGTCAGGCAACTTCAAAGGGTGTTTTTATAGCATCTGCATATGATAAGAGGTTAAATTATGCTATGCACAACAGGATTATAAGGGCATCTAATACAACATTTGCAGATCGAGTATTTGGCGGTGCTGCTTTAAATTTGTTTTGTTATACGGCAACCCAGCAAAATGCAATCAATCCATGCAGTTTGATTATTATAGGATTAGGATTAGATATTCAACAAGCAATAAAAAGTACAGATATATTTGAAGAGTATATGATTTCACGAGGATTAACAATTTAAAATAAAACATTAAATATATAATGAAAATTAAAGATTTGCCCTTATATATTATTTCTGGGATAGTAGTATTAGGATATTTATTTTTCCTTTTTATGCTTTTGTACCATCCTATTCCAGAAGTCAACAGAGATATACTTAATCAAGCTGCCGGAGCTTTATTAGGAGCATTTATTACTGTAGTATCTTTTTGGATAGGCAGTTCGGCTGGCAGTAAAAATAAAACAGACTTATTAAATAATAAATAGTATTAATTTAAAAATTATAAATTATGATTACGAACGATGTTTTAAAAATGGGTCAAATCGATCCTCCTCCACCGCCTCCTCCACCATCAAGTCCTAGACCTAAAAAACCTAGGCATTGAAATTAAGGATATGGAAGCGAATAGATTTGGTAGATTTAATTGGGATAATCCCTCCAATTTTATTTATTGTAATAATAAGCATATTTCATTATAAAAGCAATCCATCCGGCGGATGGTCTGTCGTATGGGTTTTAAGCGAGAATATGCTTTTATTGTCCATGTCTTTAACAATTATAGTGCTGTCTTATTCAGGTATTTTAAGGAATTTTTTTAAATACGTATTTGCCCCTTACTTTTTGGTAAAGTGTATTTATCATATATTTTGTTATTTACAGATATATATTATGCCTTATGATGCTTGGAAGAAATTTTGGATTGGGATTATCTTTTTAATATTTATATTAGGTTTTATAATTATTCTATACAAACATGATAAGTAGTGCCATTAAAGCCTGTATAGGCTATTTTATAGGAGTTGTAATATGCATTCTTTTTATGCTATTAATCGGAAGATTAAATGATTTACAATTTAATACATTGATTACGCCAACAATTGTCGGGTTTATTGGTTCTCTATTATTATGGTATAATGACTATACCAAGAAATTAAAAAAAGAAGAGCTTTCGGAAATAGACCGAAAAATTGCTTGTAAAGCGGAGGAAAAAATGGTACTCGATTTAAGGGATGATTTAAAATTAAAAGCCGATATAAAAGACATTACATATATACATAATGTATTAGAAAGAATAGTAATTAGAGAAGAGGCTAATGACAAGTCTCATGAAGAGATGCATAAGATGATTATTGAGATATGGCAATCTATTATTAATAAATAGAAGAAATAATGAATATTCGTATAGACCGATTGACTTTTGAAGAAGAATATACAATGGGGAGGGTGTTCATTAATGACGATTTTATATGTAATTCTCTTGAAGATAAGGTTCGTGAGTTAGGAAAAAACGGTGAAGGTAAAGTTCCCGAAAAAACAGCTATCCCTGCGGAAAAGTATAAATTTAGGATTACATTCTGGCCTAAATATCAAATTTGGACACCCGCACTAATAGATGTTCCGTTTTTTACCGGTATACGGTTACATTCAGGACGAAATGCAGAAGATACGCATGGGTGCATATTAATAGGGCAAAATACATTTGAGGGAAAACTAGAACATGGGTATAATACTTTTGAAAATTTCATGAAATATTTTAACAAAAATGAAAATGGTACGTATAATGATACTCTATACGAAATTGACATAATAAATAAAAAAGAGTAGCCATGAAAATAACTAAGTATGAATTAATCGTAACTATAATTTTGGTTGTGATATTTTTTTTCTTTATAAAAGGTATTATTTCAAATAACAAAAAACTTAAAGAAATAAAGAATTTGTATGAAACATCTCAGGACAGTACGCTTGTTTATCGAAATAAACTAGGACAACAAGTAGCTCATTCTTCTGTTCTAGAAACTTCTAATCAGAAATACTTACTTCAACTTAAAACAAATGATGCCCTTATTTTAGAACTACAACAATTATTAAAACAAGAAACTAAAAAAAGGCATGATATTGAAGTTGCTATCATAGTTAAAAGCAAAATCATATCTCATCTTGAAGATTCGTTAACAAATGTTATAACTGGGCAAACAATAGAACATAAAGGCGATAGCACTTTTATTTATCCTATTTATAAGCATGTAGTAAAAGACGACTGGACTTATGAAATGATTCAGATAGGGAAAAGCTATTTTTGGAGGGACTTGACTGTAAGAAATGATTATAATATAGTAATAGGAAGCGAACCGGCAGGACTATTTAAGCGCAAACAATTTGCTGAGATAACTAATTTAAATCCAAATGCCGAAACAGGAGCAATGAAAGTTTACCAGAAAAAAGAGGCTAAAAGCGACTTCTTTCCGCTTGTAATAGGAGGCTTAACAGGATCGTTAATTATGTTTTTGATAAAGTCCTTATAGTTTCAAAACAATCTTTAAAAACTTTCCGATTTTAGTGTATCAATTGACTTATAATCAATTCAAATTTAGTACTTACGTATATATAGTAGTTATGTGGCATTAAAAGAGCCACGCTTTGACAATTTCGTATAGGTTTAATTTTAAGTGATACGAATTAATTATCACGAAAACTCCAAATACAAGTCCGATAACTGAATTTACCCAATGTAATGCCGTATATGCTGGGCTAAATTTAAACAGCTTACTTATTGGAGCTATTGCAATAAAATTAAAAGCAATTATCGCAATAAAAGCAACCCAATTAAAAGTTAATAAACCTGCAAACATCCATAAGGTAAATAGTAAACTTGGAAGTCCTCGACTAATTAAAACGTCTTTGTAATCTTGCGGATATTCATCCCACTTTTTGCCTTTGTTTTGCTTATTAAGCTCTTTAAATTTTTTAGATTTTTCAGTGTATTCAACTGGGCTTATTAGCCAAAGAACTTCATGTATTATAAAGCAAATTCCGATAAAATAAAAAATGTGTTTCATTGTTATAATTTTTAAGTTATTAATATTCAATAATTAACGCCACATAACCCGCGGTCATACGCAAAACGGGGTTTCCGTTCTCGTTGGATAAGGTATCTGTTTGCAAAGTGTCGTTCATCGTATTTAGTTTATCTGTTAATAATCCCCGTTCAGCGCATACCGCCACCGTTATAGGGCATTTAAAACAAGCTTCGGTTCAAGTTCAGTAAATGCCTCGACTGTTATACCTTCTTTTAATTGCCATTCAGCATCATCATAGTATTCAATAGAATACACATAATTGTTATAAACTTTAATTATGCACATATAATGAATACCATTGTAATTAGGCTCATTTTCTGGATATTTTTTAAAAACTTCATTTATATTCATAACTTAAAAATAAACACCCTATAACAATAGGTCATAAAACAGCAGGGCGTATTTGCTATTCGTAACCTTTTGCATCTAATTGATGTAGTCTTTCTCGATATTTGTTTTTTAAATATCCTTTCTTTTGAAAAAACAAATCCCAATTTGCTGTATATTTATGGTCTTCATTATAAGCTTCTCGATGATCAGAATCCCCATGGTCTAATAGCCTATGTTCCTCTGGAGACATAAGCATGATGTTTTCTTCTTCTATTATAAATAGAGGGTAATTTTTTTTATCTAGTACATGCGCGAACAGCCAAATAAAAAAAGGTGTATTGTAGTATTTATCTAAAGGCCCTCCGCTTAATTCTGACACGTGAGGCCTAGTATTCCATATTTGGTCAAATAATGCTAATTGGCCTGTATTCTTAGGAAGGATGACTTTTTTAATTTTAGGCTTCCATTTGTAATGAAACTTACAAATACCATGACTGAAAACAGGATTGCTACAATTTGGATGAGTGCAAATTTTCATTTAATAGCTGGTCTATGATAACAACTATAGGTAGGCATTAAATCTGATCCTAATCTTATTTCATGATATAAGATAGGGCTTATATTAGTAATTGTGATGTACTTATCTTTATCTATATTTAATATCCCCCACAAAATACCGTCTGAAGAGATTAAAAAATCGGATATATGTATTGGAGCATCTAGTTTTATTTTTAATGTATATATCCATTTTACTTCCGGAATTATTTTGAATATTTTACAAACTATACGTTGAATGAAAGTCAAGTTTAATACCTTAACTATACCTTCGGTATTTTGATAAGTTATTTTAAAAATGTTTTCCATAAATATTTAATTTTTATTTATTGGTTTAAAATTATCAATGTTAATTTTATTTATGTTAATCAAATCGTCACTAATCAGTCCTTTTCTAAGTAAAAATTTAACTTTCCATTTAACAACATCTCTTTTAGCTTTACTTAATTTACTTGTCTTATTTTGAATCAATTTATATTCCTGAATGACATCGAGAACGTCTTTGTCTATTTCTTGTTTTTGTTCTATTTGTTCCTGTTTTGGTATCAACCAAAATACGGCGAATATTACGCCCATTGCCGTTATTAATAGTAGAAACGTCGTCATATTTATTTTAATAAAATGTTAACTCCTCGTTTTTTTGGGATTACTTTTCCTAGTACTTCTTCTATTTCTTCGTTTGTAACACATTCGTGCTTGTTACAAAGTCCAACTTTATAATTATTAGTATCTCTAATAATAGTGGCTTTACTTAAGCAATAAGCACAAAGTTCCTTAGTTATTTCTAGCATTTAAATAAATCTTGTATAGTTACTTTTTCGCTTTCGGGAGCTATCTCCCATTCTAAAAAGTCTTTTTCAGTTACTTCTACAGGGCAAACAGGACTTAGCCCGTATCTTTTAGTGCTTAGGATAACGCCTGTTTCGAAAAACCCTTTAAATATTCCTATTTTGCCTGTTTTAGGGTCAATAACCTTGGCGTTATAGGGGTCTTTTAAATCTTTTATTTGCATTGATTTTTATTCAAAGTTAAATAGTATGTGGGTAATAATAAAATAATAAGATATGTTGTGCAACACTTTTAGAATTTAAGTCCTATTTTTTCTGATTTATCTAGTTCTTCTTGCACTTTATCTAGTATTCTTGTATTAAACACAAGATCATGTCCTTTAATTTGTTCTACGCATTTAATTATCTTTTTATAACAATCTTCTAGCGAATCTCCAGCAGCGACTATGTCTAACGCTTCTGAAGATTGAGAAGGCTGAGGAATTAGGTAATACGTTCCTTTAGATTTCATTCCAAAACGAAACTTAACGTTATTTCTTATTTCTTCTGGGAAGTAAATGGGCAAAAAATTTTCTCTGAGGAAATCTGAATTACCAATTAGGATCACTCCATATTCATGAGTAAATTCAGGTTGAATTAAAATACCTTCTGCCCCAGACCAAATTATTTGGGCTAAGTTTTTTATCATTATTAATTGTAATGACAAGGGGGGTGCTCCGGCCCTACAGGTCTGATCTATAACGTAAGGGACTTTCTTTTTATCTATCCTAATTTCATTAGAATAAAAGTTACAATATTGTTTTTCCTTAAAATACCAAGACAAATTATCGGTACATAATTTTATTGGTTTTGGCAATTTAGCGTATTCAAATACTTTTGCTGCATAACATTGGTCCTTAATCTCGATACCGCTCAATACCTTGTCAGGTATTTGGCCGTCTATAATAATAGTATCTATACCAGTTTCTACAATACAATCAACAGGAGTTTCTACAATAAATTCTGTTATCTCTTTTATGGCCCCTAGCTCATTTTCAAGATGAGTTAATAACGGTTCTGATAGTTTATAGGTATCGTGCTTAAAACTCTCAAACAAACCTCTCCAATGGGATATTTTAATATAAAGTTTATCATGTGATTTTAAGTATTCTTTTAATTTAGTTATGCCTTTTATTTTGATGGTTTTATTTACAGGCATATTGCTTTTGGTCATTATTCTTTTAGAATCATATCGATCTAATTCTAGCCATTGGCCTTCGCCAGAACCAAACACCCGCTTACCCATAGATCGAAGCAATCTTTCTATGTCCGAAAAGTAAAGTTCGGGGAAAATGAAAATATCAACTTTATCGAAATTGTAGTCTGAATTTTTATCTGAAGTAGAAAATAAGTAATCAATAGAATTTATTTCTTCAAATCCTACGCCAGATAATTCAGGAAATCTATCGGGGAACCCTCCGTAATTCCAAGGTGTAAAATAGTAAACTTTTTGGAATAATTTAGATAACGTGATAGCTAATTCTACGAACAGGCCGCAATCACAAACAACGGCTATTTTATTTTTTAAATTTTCCATTATATTTCATAATTTTCGTAATAATCACTCCATTCCAATCCCATCTCATAACATAATTGCCTTTCTATATTTTCAGCAAAACGATGTTCTCGACGATATATGCAATCTGGCTCATTACCTGCATCGTCTGCCTTTCCGCCAACTTCTTGAACCTTTCTATCAAACGCATCTATGTCCTCCTCTTTAATCCCTCTCATATTTGTCAAGTGTTGTTCTATCATCTCGTGAAGTGCAATTAGCCAAGCATGATCATAAGAGGCTTCATCTTTTAAGTATGCCTTAATTATTATAACATCTTTATTTACAAAATAGTAGTCTCCAATGCCGCCATTTCTTATCTCATTAGGATTATTTGTAAATTGTATACGTATTTCTTTCATCTAGCAAAGGTATGTATTTTTATATTGGATTTATGCACCCAAAAGTTTCTATCATTATCCTGTCTATAGACCAATGCAAAGTCTGGCCATCTTTATGTAAGTGTAAAAGGTTATTAGTAGGTGTTTTTTTAGATCCTTTCATTAAGATTGTTTTGCCTGATTTCCTTTTTATCATTCTCGTCATACTTCTTACGTTTCTTAGTGTAGAAACTTGATAATATCCTTCATAGCCAGGAATATCTTTCCAAGTTTCCTTTAGGATATTTTTTAAGTTTTCTATGTCTTCCGAATCCTTAGCATATAAGCTTGTCATTGCAATAACCTTTTTTATGGCTGCGTTTACAGAAGTTCGAGTTCTTCCTGCTAATTTTAGCCCTATCTCATCGTTTGACCCAACCTTAAACGCCTTACATAAAAACATTGCTTTTTGTCGGGCCTGGACTATTTCTCCTTTTTTTGTGGGAATGTTCAGCTCCCCAGGAACCATATTAAAGTATTTTTCAACTTCATTTTGTATTTTATCTATAGTTACTATCATAAATTAATATTTAAGTTTTTGATCACAAATCTTTAAAATTTAATCGTGCACAATATTAATATTTAAATAATTATATGTAAAATTTTATATATAATAGTTATGTGTAACCTTAAACGGCTACCGTGGATAGTCTTTCCTTAATCTGATTTGAGTTCAATATTTCGTCAAATCTAATAATAGAATCAATCATCCATTCATAACCACAAAAACCAGCAGAGTTTTTTCTTCTTTTATTGGCTTCTTTGGCATCAACTTGTTCAATCCTAACATTTGCACCCCAACCATCACCAAAGTTATAATAATGGCTTTTACTTGGTGGAGTATTACCAATTTCTCGTCTGGTAAAAAAGCCTTCATAAATCGGACTTGTTTTAGCATCTTCCATTATTTTGTCAGCAGTTTTATTGTCGAACTTTCTAATAACAAAATATTTGCGTTCTGCGCCTGTCCATTTACCATTCCAACTACCTACATTTGGCATCGTTAATTCAAAAGATAATGTTTTCATTTTTATAGTTTTAAGTTATTGATAATCATAATAAAAGGCTACACATAACACGCAATATAGTGCATGTGGGCTGTATCGGTTATTGAAAGTTTCTACATTCTATTATCGTTTGTGGTGGTTTGATAGGTCGGTGCTATTAATCCCACACGACACCATATTGCCACCGTTAGCGGTTATTAAGCCAGCCATACACCAACCTGCGAAATTCTGCATCTGATTGTGTGCATCGTAATTTTTGAACATCTAATTTAGATAAGTCTGGACAATAAGCTGTTATTAATGCTTTCCAGCAATCCCTATAAGTTTGAGCCTTTGCATGAAATTTTATAGAATGTTGTTCCAATTTAGCTGTATCTCCAAGTTCATCGTATTTTCGTTGAAGTCCCTGCCAACTATTAATAAGTTCTTCAACTGCTTTTATTCGCAATTGCTTATTTAGTTCATTTATTTGCTCAGAATAACTAAGTTCAGACGTATCACAATTAACATCCGCCTTAATAGGCGTGTACCTTGTATTTTTAAGTTTGTGCGTTCCCATAAATTTAATTATTTAAAATATTCACACGTTTTACAAAAGTTTTTACTCTTAACAAAGCGACTGCACGCAGATTTATATGGCCAATTACAGATTTTTATTTTAGTAATATCTCCATTAAACCTCCAAATCTGCTGCATGTGGTCAAACCAAATCTGTATATTATCAACAGAATAATTGTTTTTTACGCAATATTCATCTATTTCACTTATAGTTGGTTCTTTATCAGTCATGCCTTCAATCCACATCTCATGCGGTTGAGTTCTATATGTTACATTTTCATCTTGTATATTCATAATATTTTGATTTAAAATAAATAATAACAACCGCTAACACCGTATATAAAACATGGCTTGACAGGTTCGTGCTTACTTGAAACATTCGAGCAAAGCCACGTTTCATATACGAACCGTTAGTTGCCATTTAAAGAAACGTATTCATCGAGAAGTTCCAAAGCAACTTTAAGTTTATCGTAACCTATTTTTGAAATTACTTTATTGATAAATAAATCACGATTTGTAAAGTCAGCACCTTGTTGGTATAAGTGAAAATTAATAGGATAAAACTCTTCATCATCACAATCATTTTCATCTAAATAACCCCCAAACGTTTCGCATAAATATCTTGCGATTTCAACTGAATTTCCCCACATTCCTAAACTTAACCAAACCCCTGCAATACCGTTTTCACGTTCACAACTATTTGTAAAAGATATAGCAATGTTTCTTTTGTCTTTACCATCTTCAAAATTTACATACATGAAATCAGGTGCAGTTGCTCTAATTTCAGCATTACCATATTTTACAGCAATAGCATCTTTTATTTGCTCAATTGTTGTTCCTTTGCGAAGAATCGCTTTTGTATCTACTCCCATTGTTTTGTATTTTAAATTATTAATAATCAAATAAATAAAAACGGAAACTAACACGTGCTATATGCCAGTTGGGTTTTATCGGTATTTGAATCGTTCTGCATCTAATTTAGTTTTGTAAAGTTTGACAAATACGTGCTTCGTAATCCCAACCGGACACATAGCACCACCGTTAGCAAACATATTAAGAGCCGAGTAATTTGATACGAATCCACTTATAAAATGTGGTTGTGTCGGGTAAATAAAATTTGCCTTCGGGATGTGGATTTTCTTTCCTATATAAATCTTCTAAAGGTTTTAGTTCTTTAGTTGGTCGGGTAAATAGATTTTGTATTTGGTCACAATTTTGCTCAGAGTATTCATCCATTGCGGATAATAAGTTTTTTGATAAATATTCATTTTCAAACTTAAACACTTCAAAATCAAATCCATTTCTATCTAATATTTGTTCTTTAGTTCTAATTTTTGCCATAATGTAAATATTTAAAGATTAGTTAAACTCACTATTAGGTTCAATAAACGAATTCGGGTCATAGTATTTATCTGATTTGCTTAAATACTTGCTATCGTCTTTGTAATCATAAATTTTTGTAAGCGATTCGTTGTATCCAAAATAAACAGAACCTGTTTTGCCTTCTTTGTTTTTAGCTATTATAAGTTCGCCACGGCCTTTTGTATTGACACCATTTTCGTCTTCTAAAATTCCGTACTGTTCTGGCCTATATAATAACAATACAATATCTGCATCACCTTCAATTTGTCCTGATTCTCTTAGGTCGCTCATCATTGGCCTTTTGTCACTCCTAGACTCCACAGAACGATTAATTTGAGAAAGTATAATAACAGGAACGTCTAATTCCTTTGCCATATTTTTACACTCTCTGCTCATAGCGGCTACCTCTTGTTCTCGATTACTATTCTTAGTCATTCCCTCTCCTTTGGCCAATTGCAAATAGTCTATTAAAATCATTGAACATCGTCCTTTTTTCTTTAGTATCCTAGACTTGCTCTTTATATAACTAATAGATATAGTTGACTTGTCGTTTATTACTATATCATACTTAGACAATTCGTACCTAGCATTAGAAATCATTGTCCATTCATGAGGCTCCATATACCCCATTTTATAATTATCGTAACTTACCCCAGCCTCTCCGGCAAGAATCCTATCAGCGATTTTAAGTTTAGTAGTCTCTAATGAATATAAATTGGGCACACCTCCATTCTTAGCACATTCTTTCATGATAGAAATCGCCATAGCTGTTTTGCCCATCGACGGCCTAGCGGCAAGTACTATAAGTTCTCCCCCCTGCCAACCTCCTGTATATTCATTTAATATAGTGAGAGGGGTTTTTATGCCAATAACTTGGCCTTTTTTTCTTAGAACTTCCCGTTCGGCAGCTTTATCCTCTGCTTCCTTTAGTAGTTTTGCAAACGTATCATTATTACTAGTCTCACCTAATATTTTATTTATAGGTTCGTCTATAGAATTAATAGAAAAACTCACTAAATCATCTATGTCAACAGAGTCATCGAAAGCTTTGTTCATTATTTCATGGCCAGCTTTTATTAATTCTCTTTGCAAGTACTTTTGTTTTATAACACATGATAAAAAAAGAATATTATCACTTATCTGGCTTTTTGCTAATAATGAACCTACGTAATATCGGCCTCCTACATCTTCTAGTTCGTTGTTTTTATTTAATTGTTCACAAGTTGTTAATAAATCTACAGGGTTATTTTTTGAGTTTAAATCTAATATTGCTTTAAATATTTTTTGGGTACAATCTTTGTAAAAATATTCTGGCTTCAGATCTATAGCTTCGTCTAAAAGAGAAGAGTCATAGATTATGTCTCCCAATATAGACTCTTCTATTTCTATGCACGAAGGAGGAACTTTATTTAGAATCATAATTTAGTCTTGAGGTTAGTAGATTAGTGGCAATTTTTTTTTGAACAGGAATTTGTTGTCGTCCGTAATTATTATCTTGTCTTTCCCAGGTTCGTACTGCCGCTTTCCAGTCTTTCATTTTATTTCTACCGATCATCCAATTTTTTGCTTGGTAAAAGTCAACCCATTTTTCAGGATCGACATTGTTCGCCCTTTCTTTACAATAAACTGTCACTTCATCTATAGTAGGAGTAATAAAAATAGTCCTTGCTTTATATATATTCGGTTCGGGGAAAACTATATCACAATTGCATTCTACAACCATGGGAGAGTGTATTTTTTTGCAAACTGGACATTGCCAACCTTGAGGAATTTTTTTCATAGTCTATTATATTGGTAACTGTATTTTGGATAATGCCATATTAGACACATGTGTATATATTTCAGTAGTCTTTGAACTACTATGCCCTAATATTTTTTGAATGTATCGAAGGTCAACACCCGATTCTAATAAAGCAGTTGCAGAACTATGTCTTAATAAATGAAAATGATATTCTTTCCCTAAATAATATTTAACTAACTTATTACAACTTTCAGATGAATATTTAATTTTAAATTGCCCATTAAACAAATATTCTTTTGGCTTAAAGGCTCTATAATATTCCCTGAATAAATTTAAAATATTTTGTGAAAGTGGAACTATTCTATCCTTTCTTCCTTTAGCTTGTCTTATTGTGATTAACATTCGCTTTGAGTCAATATCAATAATTTTAAGATTAATCACTTCACTAACACGTAATCCAACTGAATATGCAAGAGATAGTATTGATTTGTGTTTTAGATTTTGAATTTTGCATATCTTAGACAATAAAAATTCTTTTTCAATAACTTGTGGCAGATGTTTTTCTTTTCTTGGTCGCTCAAATGAAACTTTATCGTATTTTTTATTTAAAGTTTTTTCATATAAAAATTTGATTGCATTAATAATTTGATTTTGTTGGCTTATGGAAGAAAAGTTATAATTATTCAAATAAGATTTAAAATCATTTGCTATTAAATGTTGTGGATATTTATTAATATTAATTAAAAACTTTTTTATATAATGAATATAAATTTCAATTGTTCTTTCGGAATAATTGAAATATTTAAGCTTTTGAATGCAAATCTTTAAAATTTCATCATGCTTAGTTTTCATAATTAAATAATTATGTGTCAAATTTTATATATAATAGTTATAGGCAATGCTAAGAACCGCCTTCGAGTTTATTTATCCTCGCTTCAAGCGCTTGTATGGTTTGCCATAAATTATGAATTTCTTCTTCATTTGATGGTCGTTGCTGTTCATGCAATTGTCTTTCTAAATCGTTTATTTTCTTTTGATTAAAACGATTGTCAATTTCATTACATTGCGACATTTCAGCATTTATCGCATCGTTTAAGTTCGGATAATAAGTTCCGTATAAATCATATCCACCTGCCATAATTTATTGATTTAAAAAGCACTGCCTATAACAATATGTATAGTTAATGGCGGGTGCTGTGGTTAATATTAAGTTTCTACTTTTCATTTACTTTTGTGCGTTTTGATAGGTTCGTGGTATTCAATCCGCCACTAACCATACATTTAACGTTATGCGTAATTAAACGCACGTTCCATTTTTGCAGTCTTTATAAGTTGCAAATTTTCTCGCTTTAGTTTCCTCAATTGATTCTAATTTTACCGTAAACCCTTCGTTTGTGAGTTCAGTAAATTCTTTTTCGGTTTGCTTACCAATATAATCAATGTGAGAAGCTAATATAAATCCTTTGCATTTTTCGCAAATAGCTACTTTTGAAACTTTGCCTTCTGTTCTCATTTGTCGTTATCTCCTTTAATTAATTCTAATTGTCCTACGTAAATATCGCCACAATCAGTTTTAAAGTCTATTTTATGTTTTTTCAAAATAGTTCTAATACTAAATGGGCATAAGCATTCGTCTGGTTCTTTTACTTTTTTAGAAACATCAAAACCAAAATGTTCTTTAAATTGCCTTGGGGTTGTTATTTCTTTTTCACCTCTATTTATTACTACAATTTTACACATATTATTGAGTATTAATAATTAACATACGCATAACACCGTATATAAAACATGGCTTGACAGGTTCGTGCTTACTTGAAACTGTGAAACAAAGCCACGTTTCATATACGAACCGTTATAGCCAATTTAAGGAATGAGCCTTTCTATCAGCATTTTTTTGATTAATTGACCATAAGCTATTTTCACCGTAAAAGAATTTCTTCAATCCTTTTGCTCTATTAAATTCGTCTTCGTCTCTTACTTTAATTTCAGGTTCTGGCAAATCCATTATGTTTATCATTGGTGTTGCCATCGCCGCAAGTGCAGTTAACATGGCTAATTTTCTCATTTTTGACATATATTTTAATTTAAGTTGTTAATAATAAACTGGCTATAACAAGCGGTTTACGCAACCACCGTTTTATCTGTAATTTTAAAGTTTTCAGCATTTTATTAAGTTTTTAACGTGTGATAAATTCGTTATTATAATCGGTGGCTTCGCAAACCGCCGACCGTTAGTTTATTCTTTTCCTTATCTCTTTAATTTCAATATCAGGATATAATTTAAATACTTCTTTTTTTACATGCGTAATCTCAATGCCATTATTAAAAATAAGCCCATAATCATGAACAATCTTTCTTACTTCGAATAAACTGTTAACTGGCCTTTCAATCATATTGAAATATTGAACCCTGGTTTTGATTCCTATTTTTTCGCAAAGATCAAGAAGGGTAAAATACGAATCGTAGCTAATTGCAGGTACTTTAGTCCGGACCATTTCTTGTTTTAATAACTCCTGTTTTTCTTCTTTAGTTAGCTTGGAAAATGATGTTCTCATGGTTGTTTATTTTGCATTGATGAGTAATTTGCATTTCTATTCATCTCTTTAGCTTGAGATATAAAAGTCCTCATTAATTCCATTTGATACTTACACTCTTTGTCTATCTCTGTAATCCAATTGACTAAGTAATTGTAATCCTTGCAGGCCGAATCAACAAGCTTATTTATAGTAGCCGGGGTTAAATGTTCTTGCAATTGTTTTTTTAGCAAATCCATAATTTCGCTTTTAAGCAATTCGTCTTTATGATATTTACTATCCGCAAGCATTTTCCCAGTCCTAGCCATGAGACCGCCAAGCTCAGCAGCCCTATCGGAACATTCTTTGCCTGAATCTACGTTATATCCTATTTTAAGATATTCGTGTACTTCTTTAGCTTCTTCAAAGAGTTCTTCGGGCAAAGTTATATTGTCGGGTTTAAACATAATTATAAGCTATTTATTAGTTCTTCTTTACTATGGAAGCAATGTCTTTCTTCGACAATTTTACAGTCGTAGCCGCCATTTATATTTACATTTAAATATAGGTCTGTGCCAGTTAACCCCTTTCTAAATGTTACTTTAATAGAATCAATAGGAAATTCAGAAGCCTTGCCATCTAAAATAGTCCAAACTTTATCAGACACGTTAAATTTAGTTTCTGTTTTCATTGGTTCGATATTAGTTTATTAAATTCGATTAAGTCATTTAATTCTTTTGACGTTTCAGTCCACTCTTCTTCCAAAGTCTTACTAATTATTTCCGGTTTTTCGCCAGCTTTAGTAGTTCCTTGAAACGATTTACTAATAGGCGAGGGAAAGTACGACGCAGATGAGTTTAAGCAAATACCAAGCCTCTTTGCGGCTTCTAATGCTATTTTATCAGAATCCTCTTTATTCAAATACTTAAATTCAAATGTTGGGGACTTTGATTCATTCCAGTCTTTTGTCCTTACGATAGCTGTATTATCTGCTTGAAAATCATAGGTGGCATTCCACATGAAATTCTCACATGCAATTTGTTCTAATTGATGTCCTGAAATTTGTGAAGAAGTTTTGATATTGATAGTCGTATTTACAAAAGCTCCTTTTTCGGTAGGACGGCACGAACATACAAGGTCTATTGGGGTAGCTATTTTCATAGTTTCCCAAATGCACGGAGTTTCAATAGCATATATTTCATGAACACGTTCGTGAATAAACTGAAGCAAAGAAGCTACATGTTTACAATAATCGTATGACATGTTCTTAATAGTTTTCATGTCAGGTTCTATGTTTTTAGCCTTATAGGCATTTATAAAATATTCATACGACCTATCCTTTTCTTCGCCCCAATCTATACAGCCTTTTTCTTTAATTGTAACTAATGACATATGCAATAATGACCCAAAATCAGCTGTCATGTCAACGAAATCTTTAGTGTTCTTTTCTCCAAAACTATCTATCATCGAATTTCTCCAGCCAGTTAAACGCTTAGCATCAGGATCGCCTTTAAAAGTGGCTGCGGACAATGCCCCGGTCAATCCTGAGTAATACTGAAACGGCTGTTCTTGAATGTAAATCCTAAGCCCGTTAAAATTGACACGGAACATTTTAAGGAACGTGCCAATTTTTAACAAGTTTTCAACTTTCTCGATATTGGTTATTGATCCCATTATAATTTATTGATTTATAGGTGTTTGCTCAAAAAGGTAAATCGTCTGGCTCATTACTAATGTCAGGGGCGGCGTCTTCTATGTGAGACATATTTGGCTCCGCATTTTTACTGTTAAAGTGATTAGCAAAAAATTCATCAAATTGCGCTTTTAAAAACTTCTTAACTTTAATAAAGTATATCTTAGCGTCATCATCATCCTTAAAGTTAACGCCTTCTCCTGAAGGGAATTTATGCAATAGTTTCCAGGTTCCATCGGCTTGTTTTTGTTCATAATAAGAGCTTATTTTTTGACCATCTTGCTCTATCGATAGTCCGGCCCTCCTTTTGCCTAATTTGTCCACGAAGTCATAGGCCGTTAGCTTTACTTTATTTGTCATATCTAAGTTTGGCAACTTCTTTAGGAAGTCGATGCAATTGCGATTAGTTTCCGATAAAGATAACTGATAAGTATCAGCAACGTCATTTAATGTTATTTCAAAAGAATTGCCATACTGCTTATCCTCTTTATAAAAAATATTTTCAATAGTCCCACTTACAAAGTCGTGCTCTATCGCCCATGAGTCGGCTCCAGCTTGGGTTTGTCTTTTTACTGCGCCAGGCGTGTCTTTTTCCACCTTTTGCCTGTTTTCCAACGACTTCTGCCTTATCTTACCAAATCCAACTGTTAAATAAATCTTTGATGTTCCATTGTGTGATCCTAGCATAATATTAAGTATTAAATTATTAATTATAATAAATTCTCTTACTCACCATCGGGGTCATATTCTTTTTCTTCCTCCTCGACTTCATCTTTATCCCACCAAGGAGCATCTAAGTCGTAAAAAGAACCGATAGGATAGCTGTCCATAAATAGCAATTTTTAACAATTCAAAATTACCTAATTTTACCCAACTTTTTCATTTTACGTATATGTTGTGTAACATCTTTCTTCGCCATATTTAATAATTTTTTATTAGTTATGGCACGGTCTTTAAATTGCTTAAAATCTTTAGTTTTTCTTTTTATCAAAGATTGGAATACGCAAATGAAATAATCGAATTTTTCTTTATTTAAAGAGTAGCGGGCCATAAAGCTGTTATTGTGGGACTCAAACTTTATGTTGCTGGTATTGCTCACAAAAACAAAAAAGCCTTTTTCTGCCAATGATTTCATTGTATTATTTGCAGTGGTTTTATAAGCCATTTTATTTAAATGCTTATAAGAGATAGCCGCCAAATCCTTTTTAGTAAAAATATTATTAAAATTTTTATCGTTTTGCAAGCAAACAACGGCTAGTAAGTAGTTTAATTCTACATTACTTATTTTAAAAAAGAAATGTAAATCTGACAGTACAGATTCTGATATAAGATAATTTTCTGTGAAATTAAGTGGTGTTTTCATAGTTTATTCATTATCAATTATAAATTCAACTTTATCTATTTTTAACCGTTCTGTTTTTCTTTTTGCAGCTGCCGGATAAGATATTTTTTCACTTATCGAATAATTGGTTAAAGTTTTTAACCCTAAAATAATAGAAATATCTTGAACAATTTTAATAAGTTATATATTTTCAACCTCACAATTATGTACACAAAACATTAATCTGTCGTATATTAATTCGCTTCTTGTCATCATGGTTTAAAATTTTAAACTGTTGTAATAAGATAGTTAGCACCTATTTAATGAATCCAGCTCGTTAAATCGTGCCTAACCGATTGAAATGCTTTTACCATTCCATATTCTTTTGTGCATTTTTTACACCGATAATTAATTTCCTCTGTTGAAACTTCGCTATCTGGTACAAAGCATTCACTTGCTCCGCCTTTTTTCTTAAACTCTTGGCTATTTATATATCTCCCACATTTGTCGCACCGAATATCATAATAAAGAACAGGTGCTAACACACGGTCATCAGCAATATCTGCCTTGCCTTGTGGATTGTTTTCTGCTAATTCTGTCATTTGTTTTTCAATTTAAATTTGTGAAGCAAATACTGCTGATACCGTCATCGTTAGCGTTCATACTAAGACCGTGCGTAACTTGCAAATTCCGAACCTCTATCACAAAATGATTTTACCATTGAGCAAACTAAGCCAAATGACATTCCAGAGTGTCCTTGTCCTTCAATAATTCCTTTTGCAACTTCCAATTCACAACCAGCATTCAATTCTTTTACTATGTCCAGTGTTGCTTTTAATTCCATACCTCTGTATAAATCTCCCAATCTTATGGGAACGCATTCTCCCCAAGTTTCGTGGTATTTTTCGGCAAGTATATCTTTCCCTTTTTCAATCCATTCTTTTGTTAATTCTGGAATGGCTTCTTTGTGTTTTCTTTCTTCATCTTTGTATCGGTCATTGTCCGCTTTCATTTCAGCATCAAATTCCGCTTTAGTTTTCCCTGTAATTTTTTTAAAAGCAAAATCCATATCATCAACATCGGAGTATAGTATTTGCCCGTTAAATGTGCCACAAACTAAATCTTTGTGTCTTTTAAGTTCTTTTACTGCTTCTTCAATGGTTTCGCCAGCACTAAATTCAATTTCTCTGTAATTTGTTTTCATATTTTGATATTTAAAAGTTTAAAATTCGATTAATAAAAAGGCAGCCGATAACACGCAATAAAGCCCATTTGGCTGCGTAGTTTGGTGGTAACTTGACAAGTTTGTACAAGCCAAACGTGCCTTATTGCCACCGTTATAAGCCATTTAAAGAAGCCCGATTGTCCTTCTCAGATTTATCAATAGTTACTCCAATTATCTCATAAAATTCTTTATACTGAAAGGTTTCAATATACTTTTTAGCATCTTTCTTCCTGAAAAATAACAATCCTGCAAAAACTTTATCTCCATCATAAAAAGTAATTTCTGTGTCAAATATCATGTTTTGCCAAATTGATTTCCCATTGCGTTTTATTGCAAATGCTCTCATAATAAAAATAATTAAAACGGCTTATAACACAGTGTATAGCCAATTAAAGCTGAGTATATCGCCATTGTTCATAACGTTAACGTTATATATTAAAATTTTCAAATTTATGAAGATATCCTTTGATAGTCGCGTTCCCATCAGTAGCATTATCTCCGGTAAGAATAAAGTTTTTAACCCCGCCTACTCCGCCCAAATGTGAAGCGGCCAGCATCCCAGATAAAGTTATTTTTACACCCCTAATTGTCTTGCCAATATATTTTGTAAGGTTGTTGTATGCTAATATTTGCTTATTTCTTTCTAATAACCTAATCACACATTCTTTTTGTATTTTTCTGGAATTTAGAAATTGTCTTGTCGTTCCTTTATATCCTATATCTTTTAGTGCGCAATCCATTAATTGCCAACGTCCCATAGCCCCTACACTATTTACTATTATCCAGGGATTATTAAATCCTTTGTAAGGGTAATACGTCGAATCTTTTGTTTCTTCAAAGGCTAATTTTTCAAGGAATAATTCTAATTCTATTTTATCAATCACTTTTATTATTTTTATAATGTCATTAGTATTTGCTATGTCAGGAGCGTAAAGCTTAAAAGAAAAACAAAACAAAGCAATGGGTAGAATTAATTTCAAAATATTCATAATTAATTTTTTAGTTAGTACTATTTTGTCGGTTCAAAATTACTTAAATTAAACTATAATTAATTATTGTTGTATATGTTTTAAAACATTGCTTTGTTTTGGATAATTAACTGTAAAACAAGATTGCCGAATCGTCGAAAGGTATCGGAGTAATTAATTGCTGATGCCAATGGGTAGATAGATCTAAAAAACATTGGTAATCTAGTTCTGATAACGTCCCCTTGGCCTTACTTTGTATTTCCCTACGCTCTTGTCTATTATTAGCTTTGCGGTAGCTAAAGAATAATTCGTCAATAATTGCCTGGTTCATTTTGTTTATTTTTAGTTATTGATTTAAATATGAAAATTTTATTTTATTGCCTTCTATGAATGTAAATAAAAAATGCTCTTGCGTTTTTTTTATTTGTGATCGGAGTATTTTGAAATATTTCATTCTCACAAGATACTTTCTAAAAATAACGCTACCAGTAGAAGGGTCGTAAGTTGTCAAATGTTCCATATTTTGCGTATTTAAGGTTTAATTACAAATCTTTAAAAATATATCTTTTATAATATTGACTTTAAAGTAATTGTAATATAAATTTTATATATAATAGTTAGCACCAATTCAAAAAACATCGGTGCGTTTTTTCAAATGCTTGTTGAACTTTAATCATTACCTCATTTGGCGTATTCCCGAATATATTGCAATTACCATAACCTAAATTAGCATCGTATATATAAGGGAAATTACAACAGAATTTATCAACTGTTGAAGGCACGGAAGCACTAGCGCACCCCTTTTGATTTATGTAAGCAAATGGAACTAATATTGATTTGCCAAAGTTTTTATATTCTGGCATTACTTTCGTTTTTACTCTCAAATATCCTCGTATTTGCCATCTACCAATATTATCAGGAGTTAAATCTATTTCATCATTAATTGTTACCTCTTTACATGCCTGTAAATAATGATAACGCCAAATAATGACAGGGCCAGAACTGGTGCTAACACCGCATAAAACCAATAAAGGTTTCAGTGCTTTTCGAAGGTTTGTAATTCTATTTAAGTGTTTCATGTATTGATAATTTAGTGTTTCAAAATCCTTTACTTGTCTTATGCAAACCGTTACAGGCAATACTACCACACTGCATATTTGAGAATGTGTGCAATAATATCAACTGTCCAACCATCGCCTATGCAATCATACGCCTCATCGTAATTTAGTACGGAAGTATAGCCAATAGGCAATGTTTGTAATTTTTCAAGTTCATTTTGTGAAAGATAGCGATATATGCCGTCTTTCAATAAATAATTTTCGTTCCATTTTCTATGTCCATTTGCTGTTAAGCATCCACTTTTAGGGCATGGATTTACTCTTGTGTATCCTTTCTCAATGCTTTTTTTGCCGCTTTCATTTGTAAGCCAATCAATTCTACATTTATCAGCAATTTGTCCATTAAAGTCAAAAACATCTTTTGTTATTATCTTTTTGTCATTTGGTTGCTTTATTCCTGGAATATTCGTCCAATAATATCTTGGTCTATTTTGTGCAGAAACAAGCCTGCTATTTATTGAAATTGGAATTACGCCTAATGTTTCTGTAATTATTTTAGTTGCTTCTTTATTTCCATGCGTGTTTTCAAAAAGAAAATAAACGTCTGGGTTTTCAATTTGTATTTCTCTCAGAACCCTAACAGCTTCATAAAACAATTTACTTTCATCATGGTCTAATCCTTCTTGGTTTTTATTTAATCTTGAAATACCCTTGCAAGGCGAACCAGCTAAAAATAAATGAATGTCATCTTCAATAAATCTTACGTGTGAAGGTGCTAAATCAACTTCAATCCCA
>Ga0182021_10000098_pt1 | contig 76159 bp, 76 predicted proteins | sample 612E3MmetaG_FD_120493 | JGI IMG/M metagenome (GOLD analysis project Ga0182021, IMG submission 120493) | Permafrost microbial communities from Stordalen Mire, Sweden - 612E3M metaG (Illumina Assembly) | ecosystem: Environmental > Terrestrial > Soil > Wetlands > Permafrost | place: Sweden...
CAAAGCTAAAGAAGTTACTGTAAAACGCGCTTCACCAGAAGAAAAGCGAGAACTCTCCTTTAAAGATGAAATCTGCGTTGGCTGTGGCATATGTGAAAAAATCTGCCCAGTACAAGCAATAGAACTAGGCCCCATCAATGCGATAGAAAGAACAGGCGCTGAAGAGTCTAAAATATCAATAGACGAAGCTAAATGTGTACTTTGTGGCATGTGTAGTCCAGTATGCCCAGTAGATGCTTTAGAATTTAAGATAGACGATAAATCCATAAAAGAAATGGAAGAATATCCAAAACTAATTAAGTCTTCAGAAATCAGCGATGAGGAATGTATCTACTGTAAAGCATGTGAAACCGCCTGTCCCCGTGACGCCATAACTATTGCAAGAGTATTGCCAGATAGATCCAAACTCGTCACTGGTGAAATCGAAATCGACAAAGAAACCTGTGTCAGTTGTGGTATTTGTGAAGAAATGTGCCCAGCAGATGCTATCACAATGGAACACCATGAACCAACATCCGCAGAACCCACCGTATCTACCGATATTAATGTGGATAAAGAAAAATGTGTTTACTGTTTAATTTGTAAAAAATCCTGTCCAGTAGATGCTATAAAAGCTGTTTGTAGAAGCTGTTCATACGGAGAATACGACTTAAATCCAGAAGACACTGAAATTAAAGGAAGCTCATTTATAGATGAAGAAACTTGCGTAGACTGTGGATGGTGCGAGGAAATCTGCCCTGTGGATGCAGCCCATGTTGAAAAAGCATTTGAAGGTGAACTTTTAATTGATCAAGAAAAATGTGAAGCTTGTGGAGCCTGCCTCGAAATCTGCCCATGCAACGTCCTATCATTCCCTAAAGAAGAATTTGGAAAACAAGGCGCTGAAAATGTTAGAGCAGAAGAAAAGTACTGCATATACTGCGGAGCATGTGAAAAAGCATGTCCAGTAGAAGCTATAGAAGTTAAACGTACAGCAGTTAAACATACTCCCACTAAATCTAAATCATGGGATAAAAAGATGGAATCACTTAAAACCTAGATTCGAGGTGGACAATTATGGTAGAATTGAAAGTAGATCAAGATAAATGTCTGGGATGCGGTAATTGTGTGGTTTCATGCCCCGTAAACGGAGCAATAAGCCCCGAAGCAGCTGGAGGACACGGACCTAAAACTGAAGAAGTAATCATGATGGTGGAAAACGGGTTAGTCAAACTATTCAACGTAGATAAATGCGCTAAATGTGGAACCTGCCCACTTTTCTGTCCAACAGACGCGATATATCTCGAATGAAGGTGTATATTCATGACATATATAGAAAAACCTAGTATTTCAAATGTGATAAAATTTGACGAACACAACGTCGCCCAGGTTGATAAATTAACAGTAATGCTCAATACAGGAACCGATATTTACCAAGGAGCTTGTAAAAAAAGAGGATCTACCCTAAAAGACGAGTACCGAAAAGTAGCTGGAGTAGCATACATGGATCCTAAAGACATGGCTAAATTAGGCGTAGGTAATTGGGACAGTGTATTAGTAAAATCTGATTGGGGTGCAGTAGTAGTATATGCAGCACACTCCAGAGATGCTCCACATGAAGGAATGATATTCATTCCTAAAGGTCCATGGGCTAATGTAATTGTAAGTAACGAAACATACTGTTGCAGCGACCCAACTTATAAGGGAATTGAAGCTACAGTAGAAAAATCAGATAAAGAAGTATTATTAATGGCTGATTTAATGAGAGAAGTGTACAAAAAATATACCAAGAAAGCTGAGGGGGTGAATTAAGTGGCATACGAAGAACCAATAACAGACTATGATAAAATCGTTGAAAACTGTACCTGCGCATTTTGCGGGAGTAACTGTGATGATTTAGATATTTTAGTTAAAGAAAATAGTGTAGTCGGAGTAAGACATGCATGCAGACTTGGCGCTAGTAAAATCATGGAAGATGAAGACCAAAGACTTAAAGTCCCCATGATGAGAGATGAAAACGGTGAATTGGTAGAAGTGGAGTGGGATACTGCACTGGATGCTGCAGCCGAACTCATAGCTAGCTCTATAAGACCATTATTCTATGGTTGGAGTGAAACAAACATTGAAACCATGAAACCTGGTCTTGAACTTACAGAATTAGTGGGAGCAGTTATAGATAACCAAGCCACTATTTGCCATGGACCAACTGTCCAGGCAGTTCAAAACGTGGGTTATCCGCTCATGACTTTGGGTGAAGTTAAAAACAGGGCGGATATGGTGGTTTACACTGGTAGTAACCCGATGAACGCTCACCCGCGACATTTATCTCGTTATACTACTTACCCTAAAGGTTGGTTCAGGAAAAGGGGAAGATATGATAGAACCTTAGTCACTTGGGATCCTAAATACAGTGACACTGCTAAACTCTCAGATATATGGATACCATTCGAAGAAAACGGCGATTATGAATTTGTAAATGCAATAAGAGCTGTTTTAAAGGGTAAAAAACTTACAAAAGATGTTATAGCTGGTATTCCTATAGAAGATATTTATGAATTAACCGAGAAAATGAAGAACACTCAGTTTGGAGCTCTTTTCTTCGGACTTGGCTTAACTCACACGTTATCCAAACAAAGAAACATTGATATAGCCATTCAACTTATCCAGGATCTTAATAAATACAGTAAATGGGTGCTTCTACCAATGAGAGGTCACTTCAACGTTAACGGTTTTAACATTTTCATGTCTTATGAAATGGGATTCCCCTACGGTGTTGATTTCTGTAGAGGATACCCTCGTTATATGATAGGTGAAACAACCACTATTGACCTGCTAAACCGGAAAGAAGCTGATGTATTCCTGGTAATTGCAGCAGACCCTGGTGCACACTTCCCAAGCGGAGCTAATATGCACCTAGTCGACATACCTGTAATCCAAATTGATATACATTGGGGACCCACAACGGAACTGGCGGATATTGTATTACCTGGAACTTTTGTTGGTGTAGAAACCGAAGGAACCAGCTATCGAATGGATTCAGTTCCACTTCACATGAAAAAAGCTATAGATCCACCTGAAACCTGTAGAGAGGATGAATGGATCGTAACCGAATTACTTAACAGGGTTAAAAAGATAAAGGAAGCTAGTAAATAGGTGATATCATGGAATACATATTAAAAAATGGTATTGTATACGATCCTATCAATGAAGTAAACGGAGAAAAAAAGGACGTAATGTTCAAGGATGGGAAAATAGTTGACAATGTATCAGACAGTGCTAAAGTACTGGACGTCACTGACAAGTTAGTGATGGCTGCTGGAGTAGATGTACATTGTCACCTTGCCGGTCCAAAACTTTGCGTCGGAAGATTATACAGACCTGAAGATGAAAGAAGAGGAGTAAAACCAAAAACAGATATAACCAGAGCAGAAACAGGATTTTCCATACCAAGTTGCCCTGCCACAGGATACAGGTACTCCAGAATGGGTTACGGAACTGTAGTGGAAGCCGCAGTACCTCCACTAGAAGCAAAACACACTCATGAAGAGATAATTGCCATCCCTAACATCGACATTCCACCATTACCACTATTTGGAAACAACTGGTTTGTAATGCAATTCGTTAAAGAAGGTAATATAGAAGATTTAGCTGCATTTGTCTCCGCATGGTTAAAGATAACTAAAGGATACGGTGTAAAACTTGTTAATCCCTGTGGAAGTGAAGCATGGGGCTGGGGTATGAATGTACATGGAATAGACGACCCAGCACCATATTGGGATGTGACAGCTAGAGAAGTAATCAGAGGATTAGCTGAGGCAAATGAGATGTTGGGACTACCACACTCCATACACGTACACCCCAACGACTTAGGACATCCAGGAAACTTCCCAACCACCATAAAAACCATAGATTGCATGAAAGACATTAAAAAGAACAGTGAATACAGAAACCAGACCATCCACTTAACACACGCACAATTCCACTGCTATGATGGTACTAGTTGGAGAGATGTTACATCCGGTGCAGAACCAGTAGCAGACTACATTAACAAACATGATCATGTAACCATGGACATGGGACAGGTCACTCTTGATGAAACCACCACTATGACTGCTGATGGACCCATGGAGTACGATCTCTTTGAGCTCACCGGTTTGAAATGGGCTAACAAGGACATTGAACTGGAAACAGCATCTGGACTTGTACCATTCATATACTCTGGAAAAAACCCTGTTCACTCCCTCCAATGGGCTATTGGACTAGAATTAGCTCTCACCATTAAAAACACATGGCAAGTCGCTTTGACCACTGACAGTCCCAACGCCGGTCCATTCATCAGATATCCAAGAGTCATCTCCTGGTTAATGAGTAACCAGAGAAGAATGGAAATGATGGATAACAAGGAAGTTCACGGCTGGGCAGCGAGAAAATCAGCTTTAGCAACTCTTGACAGAGAATATGATTTCTACGACATCGCTACCATCACTAGAGCTGGACCATCTAAAATCTACGGATTTAAAGATAGAGGCCACCTAGGCGCAGGAGCACTGGCAGATATTGCAGTATATGATCTAGAACCAAACAATTTCGACCCATCAATAAATGCTGCAGCAGTGGAAAAAGCATTTGGAAATGCTTTATACACAATCAAAGATGGTGAAGTATTGGTGAAAGACGGTGAAATCGTTAAAGTAGTATCCAGTAAACATGTTTGGACTAATGTACAGGGTATGGAAGAAGAAGAGAAAAGAGTACTCGAGCAGATCATGCCAATGTTCAATAAATACTACACAGTCAAATTCGAGAACTACAAAGTACATGACCACTACGCAGAACCATCATGTGAATACAAGATTAATGCAAGTAAATAGGGGTGTTAACTGTGAAACAAATAACTTTAACTCCAAAAAAGTTTTCCAGCATTGCTCTGGAATTTGATGAACTTATTCCAGATGAAATATACAACTGGGATGAAGCAGAATTCGAAAAGTATATGGTGCCAATTGGAAACACCCGATTTCCACTCAACGATTATTTTGACATAGAGGTAAAAGGGTCTGCTCAAGGACCCGAAGATGTTAAAATGGTTATAGATGGAAACGCGGGCAGAGTAAAATATATTGGATGTAAAATGAGTGCCGGAGAAATAATTGTCAACGGAGACGCTGACCTTCAAGCCGGGGCAGAAATGACCGGAGGTTCTTTAACTATAAATGGTAACGCTGAAAGCTACGTAGGCAGAGAAATGAAAGGCGGAGAAATAACCATAAAAGGAAATGTTAAAGAGTACGCTGGAACATCTTACATTGGTGAATGGAGAGGTATGAGTGGAGGAGTCATAAATATCCATGGAAATGCCGGTAAGCAACTGGCTGATGCCATGTCCGGTGGTGAAATCTACGTTAAAGGAAACTGTGACATACTGGCGGGTATCCATATGACAAAAGGATTCATTCAGATAGACGGTGACGTTACACGCTGGCCTGGTGGTCAGATGAAAAACGGTGTCATAGTAATCAACGGAAAACTCGGCAGACTCCTCGAAGGTTTTGAATCTGAAGGAATTGTAGCTGATCCAGAAGTTGATGGAAGACAGTTAACCGGTAGGTACATCAAATACAATGGAGACATCGGTGTTAACGGAAAAGGAACTTTATTGCTCAGCGCAGAGAAAAACAGAAGTTTACTCTAAGGTTGAACTTTAAAGATTTTCTATTTTTTTTAAGGATGACTGCTAGATAAACTAAATAAATTAATAAATTTTAATTAATATACTAAAGATTCAATTAAAAGCTGCTGATATACATGGAAAAAGAGATAAATCTTAAAAGCGATGAAGCACTAGATTATATCAAAAATAACGTGGAAAATTACGACACCTTGGAGATATCCTTTAACAGAATATTTGTTCCCGGAGAAGTATTAGATATAGATGCTGATGATGAAGAAAGTTTAAAGCTTTTAATTCAAATGAATGGTGAATTAGTTAACGACACAGTACAGATAGATCTGGTACGGATAAAAAATGATATCCTAGAAATAAGACATATAAAAGATGATAAGTCTATTCTAATAATAGTAGATGCATAAAAAAGAATTTACTGAACATGAAGGCTTTTTTAAAAAATGGATTTTTATTTTTAATAATAAATTTAAATATAATAAACATCATAAATCTATTAATAACTTAAAGAACTGTTTTTTAATGAAATATTTTATTTTACTGAAGGTTTGATATTATGGACAAAATGTTAACAATGGATTGTGATGAGGCCATAGATTATATACGGAAAAATGTGAAAATTTATGATAATCTGGAATTATCTTACCATCGAGTTTTCACTCCAGGAGAAGTTATAAATATACAAGAATATGACTGTGAAGAAGATAGGAAAAGCTGCAGAGTCATAGTACAAATAGAAGGAGAAAATCTAGGTCAAAGCGTAGAAGTTGACATGGAAGAAATAAAGGACGATTTAATTGAAATAAAACACATCCCAGCAGGTGAAGAATATCCTATTACTATCGTTATAGAAAAATGCGAACAGGATATAGAATAAAATATTTTTTAATAATAATATCAATTTTATAGAATTTTCTAAATTATCTTTTTTTTTAATTCAAAATAGTATTATAATCTATTTTTCGTTTAGAACAGGTGTACAGCAGTAGCCTTGAAATAAGTCCAGATTACCTTACCTATGTTTAATTCCATGTCCAGGAAAGACTGACGAGTTAAAAAAACTACTAAAGGTTCACCAACATCTATAGTTAATTTGATTAAAGCTCCCTGATCAATTATTTCTTTAATTTGACCTTCAAATACATTTCTAGCGCTTGTGGTAACTTTTGCCAATGATAAAGTAATGTCTTCAGGCCTCACTGTAACGTGAACATCGCCTTCCCTCTTTTCGACGGAATATATCGATATATTCCCTGTGTCAATCACGGTAGGTTTCCCATCACCTTCCCGTGCAAAACCTGCAAATATATTTTCTACACCTACAAAATCTGCAACAAATTTATCCTTAGGATGCCTGAAGATTTCAGTGGAATCGCCCACCTGGGATATCTGACCATTATTCATTATAGCGATTCGATCAGCAAGGGCTATTGCTTCATCAAAATTATGAGTTACGTGTATAATGGTCGTATCAAATTTCTGATGCACATTTTTCAATTCTTTTATTAATGACTCTCTGATCTTCCTATCCAAAGCACCTAATGGTTCATCCATAAGCATGACTTTAGGATTAATAATAAGAGCCCGAGCTAAAGCTGTTCTTTGCTGTTCACCCCCACTTAAAGTTCTTGGCAGCCGATATGCTAAGTGTGATATGTTGAAGACCTCCATCATCTCATCTATCTTCTCTTGTATCTCATTTTTATTAATTCTCCTTATTTGTAATCCGAAGGCAATGTTTTCCCAGACTGTTTTATGGGGGAATAGCATATAATCTTGATAAACGAAACCCACTCCCCTATCTTCTGGTGGAAGTAATGTAACTTCTCGCTGATTCATATAAATTTTACCTGAGTCAGGAGTCCACATACCGGCAATTAACTCTAGAAGCATGCTTTTACCCGCACCACTGGGCCCTAAAATTATGAAGTATTCTCCATCTTCCACTTCTAGGTTGATGTGCTTTAATTTAAATTCTTTCCAGTCCTTGGAAAGATCTTCAATTCTTATCATAAGTCTTCCATCCTTTTATAAGTACTCTGACTACTATGAAAAGTGCTAAACATAAAGATATAAGAATAATAGCTACGGGTGTTGATTCTGATAAACCAAAGTCCACGAATCTCTGGTAAATTAGAGTTGATGCTGCCAGTGGATAATAAGCTAAAATAATTATTGATCCAAATTCGCTTATAGCTCTAGCCCAGCACATTATAGATCCTACAACTATACTACGCAGAGATAAAGGTAAACTTATAACGAAAAAAGTTTTAAGAGGGCTGGAACCTAAAGTTCTCGCTACATTTTCCAATCGCGGGTCGACACTTTCAAAGCCTTCCCGGGCTGAGTTCACTACAAATGAAGAACTTACAAAGAGCATGGCTATAATAACTCCTGGCAGTGCGTTTGTAAATGTGAGGCCTAATTTACCTAATGGTGCCCCTAGTACGCCGCTTGATGTGAAAACCAGTAAAAGAGCGATACCACTTACGGTGTGTGGAATTACAATGGGAACATCAATTATTGATTCTATGAATCCTTTTCCCTGGAAATCATGTCTTGCCAAAATAAATGCCAGTGGCACTCCAAATATAAGGGCTATAACTGTTGCGGTAAGAGCAGCGTATACACTTACCCATATCGCGCTTAGTACATTAGGGTCGAGGAGATTTGAAATTATGGTGTTAGCATCTGAAGATATCATCAGGTTAACTATGGGGATTAATATGAATAAAACCAGGAAAGAACCCATGAACGCAAAAAAGATGGTAGTATAATTAATTCTTCTCAACTTGGTACCCCTAAGATTTCTATGAGTGATGAATAAATTTGTTAATTTTTCTTCTGTTTTATTTGAATTTAAATTAAACAGATTTTTGGATAATAAAAATAGGGTAAAAAATAAGGAAAAGAAAATAAATTCCTTAATTTAAAGATTTTAGGGTTTATGTTGTTGTAACATATTGTTGTATAATGCTGGGAATGTTAGTGGAACCATTGGTTGCTATTGCTGGTGATATAGGGTCCTGGAAGTTACTTTGAGTTATATTTACACCTGTAGGACTTAACAGTAGTTGTAAAAACTCGTTTGCAAGTTGTTTATCTGGAGCGTTGTTCAATACTGTGATACCATACACGATAGGAGTTAATGTTACATTTTTACTTTTATTGGTGCCGCTGTTTTGTATTATCTTATAATTTTGATAAGTCGATAGATACGATGTGTTAGAAAGTTGCAATTCGTTAGGAAGGGTTACAAATTTAACTCCTGAACTTGCCTGTTGTTCTGCATCACTTTTGTATACTAAGGCATAATCACAAGCACCTGACTCTAGTACTGGCATTAAATCTCCAACTGCGGGTCTTACAACAATCTTGGAAGTTGGATTAATGCTGGTGGGGCTGCTTATCACGTAATTTGTACTATTATTTGTGGATGTGATGGCAGTGTTCTGGCCGATTAAATTATTAAATATGGTTGAATTGTTGTAATAGGTGTTTGCAAGTTGTATCATCATTACTCCACGGTATCCGGCTGGAGCTGAGTTCGGGTCAGCTAAACCAATAGTCACATTAGATTGTGAAAGTATTTGATACCAGTTATCACCATTGATCTGGCTACTGTTTTTGCTTTTGTCCGTGTAGGCGAGTACCATTTGATTACGGGCATATTGTAGATTATAACTGGCGTATTTAGGCATCATTTGCGTGCTTATTAAGCCGTAATCGGCTGATGCCATAATATCTGCAGACTGGTTAAGTGTTGTTATCTGGTTTATCAAATCTGAGCTTCCACCATATTTTATCTGTACATTAACATTAGGATGTTCAGATTTGAATTTGGTTGCGGTGGCATTCATTTGTCCAGCAAGGCTACTTGCGGCATATATGGTCACAGTACCTTTTTGCGAGTAATTAGCATAAGCAGTATATCCATATATACCAATACCGACAATTGCAATCACTATAATAATCAATGCAACTAACATTTTATTATTCATACTTATTTTCCTCCTAAATTTTAATTTAGCATCCTTACTTTATCGAATACAATATTTATACATATCGATATTTTATTATATAAGATTGATATATAAAAAATACAAATTTTTTTTTTAAAAATTAAATCTAATTTAGGATATTAAAATCTATTATTTAATGAATTATCTGACAAGATTGCATAACAACATTCATCAAAAAAAAGGCATTTTATAAAATACTGATAACTTCATTTTTTTTATATTATTTTTGATTTCCATCTTTTTTTAAATAATATTTCATCAAAAATAGTTTGTATATGAATTCTTTTTAACTTATTCTCTTATGCAATCATAGCAGCTCTTCTTATTAAATTGCCCAATGGTTATATTCCCTTTTTTAGTGAATTTCCTTAAATCCTACATTTCCTCAGGTAGTTCATGGTTATTTCTTCATCCATTTTGGGGAATTCCTCTAACAAGATTTTTTTACAACCTATTTTTCAAGATAATAAAATTATGATTAGATATTCATTCATTTCCTGGGTTTATACACCATTTGCAGATGGGTTCGTTTTCATCCTGGATAAAAGATTCACAGCAAATGCTGCATATGGTTACTTTCTTTTTAGCTTTTACTGGTACTGGTAGATCGATTAAATACCAGCTATAAACGTCGCCATCTGCTTTTATGAGTTCATTTATAGCATCTTCATGGGAAACTTTAGCTTCGTTCATATACCATTCGTGGAATGTAGGATATTTAACAGTTTTTTCAGGGTCAAGCACAATTCTGACGCTTTGAACAGTTTTTTCCCCGGTTTTAGTTGCTTTATTTATAGTTACGGCCATCTTTCCGTGATCTACAATTTTCAAGCCTTTATTTCCGATGGTGGATCCGCATAATATTTGAAATGTGTCTGGAAGACAATTTTGTGTTTCGCAAGTTACGAAGATTCGATCACCATCTTTGATGTCGAGTAATCTTCTAGCGAGGTTGAGCATCTGAAGACCTATGAATGCTCCAGTACTTAGATATCCATGGAAGGGGATAATTTTTTCTATTTCTTCCTTTAACTCGGGGTCATTTATTTTTTTTAGAATTTCATCCATTATTTTAACACCTATTAATTATTTACATAAACTATTTTTTTTAATAGATAATTTACTAATTTTTGGCATGTATTTAGCAGTTATTTCTAATTATAGTATCAAAGGTCAAATTTTCATAATAATAGTTTATGTTATCACTTTGAAAAATTAAGTCTGGAAATTCTTAAGTAAAGTTATTTTAATTTTTTTTGGGGTGAGATTATATTTTTTAAGAGTGGATGCAAGGGCCATACTCGAATCAAATTTCATATCCCACTTAAAGATTTCCAACTTTTTTTCGGTGATCTAAGGCTGGCAATATAGAGGATAAAATTTTTGGTGCAAGACCCTTTGTATACATCCATTTTTAATAGGATCTTCTATTATGTACTTGATTAATTGGAGTAAAAATTTATTTCAAAAAATATACATCATATTTTTTTGGAGCTTTTACTGGTCTTAAGATCTTCAATTATAATTCTAATGAATTAAAAATAAAAATAAAAAAAATAGATATTTAATAATATATTATTTAGAGGCTGTTTCAACTAGTTTATCCATTTGTTTCTGCCATGATTTGGAGCGTACATTTTCGAGATTAATTTTTTCTCTTTTTATGATAATGCCTTTTTGAGGGCAGGCTTTGGCACAAGCTCCGCAGAGAATGCAGAATCTCTCATCTACGACCGATTTACCTTCGACGATGGATATGGCGTTACATGGACAAATATCTACACATGCGTGGCAGGATTCTCCTTTACATTCGAATTCTTCTTTGAAGATTATTTCGCCTTCAAATGGTTTTGTAACAGTTACTGCATCTACGGGGCAGATTTCTTGGCACCATCCGCAGTTAATGCATGTTTCTTCGTCAATGAAGGAGTTTCCGGTTATTTTTGCATCTTCGGGGTTTATTTCATATACTCCATAGGAGCATGATCTGCATGCAGCTTTTGTTGCTTTAACTGGACAGGATCGTTTGCATATGAGGCAATAAACACATTTATCTTCATCAACCGTGATTTCAGGTTCTTCGGGATTTTCTTTTTTCATGGTTATTGCTTCTGCGGGGCACATTTCTTCACAGATTCCGCAGTATATGCAGGTATCCTTATCTATATCTATTTCACCTGAGACTAGTTTAGTTCTTTCTGGTAGTTTTCTAGAGACTGTTATAGCATCTGTGGGGCATGCTGTTTCGCATGCTTTGCAGTATATGCATGTTTCTTCGTCAATATTTGCTTTATGCTCCCATTTAGGATAAGCTTCATTATATTTAATGCTTTCATCATCTATTTTGAATTCCATAGCTTCAAAGGGACATGCAGCCGCGCATAAACCGCATAATACACATTTCTCTTTATCAACTTTCACATAATCCATATCTATTAAGCCTCTAGCTATGGGTACTAAAGGACCAAGTTTCAATGCTTCAGTGGGGCAGATGTCTGTACATATGCCGCATCCTACACATTTTTCTTTTTTGTAGTTAAGAGAGCGTTTCTGGCTTCCTTTTCTTTCTACAGTGTTTTCTACCACTGCCATTTTTATCAATTCCTATGATTTTTTTGATATAGCTTGGTTTGGACAGCTTTGAATACATATATCGCAATCATCACAGTTTTCTGGCACTAAAACCAGTTCACCGTCTTCTTCGATTAATGCTCCTTGTTCACAAACCTTTATGCATAATACTTCTCCAGGGCAGTCTTTGATTTTCCCACATTTTTCCATGTCTATTACTACTGGCATCGCTATCACCTTTTGAAAATAATTCTTTATGTTATAGTAACCCCATTTTTCGATATGAATATATAAACATATCGATTTAATTTTTTTGTGGGAATGAATTTAATATATATCAGATCCTATAGTAACCATAATTATGGTTTTTTTATTATCTTCACTACAATGAGAACTAGATCATTCGTTGAGGAGGAAATAAACTTATTGTATGAAAAAGGTTACTTGTCTTAGAATTCGAGTAAATTATTCGAAGATTAGATAATACTTTGAATGAAGAATCAAAATAAAAATTAATAAAGGTGAGTAATAAAGCCGTTAAAAAATTTAAATAACGTCTGATTGTTTCCTTTTAGTATTTGTTAAGTGTCCATATCTGACCTTAATAGTTTTTCATTCTATTATATTTGAATAATTAGTATTACCCGATTCGTGAATGAAATCTTTATAATTTTTGCTAGACCCAAAAAGGAGAAAAGTGTTTTTCTAATGAGTATAATAACGATGTTATGGTCTAAAAAGAGTTAAAATAGAATATTTCTATTTTCATGGGAATAATAATAGTAATAACTTTATACTAAACTTTCAGAATAATTGTTTAATTAAAAAAAAGAATAATAATTTTTCTATTTTTTATTCTTTTCCAACCATCACTTCGGTTGCTTTTACTATTGCGGTGACTGTGTCACCTTCTTTAAGACCTAGATTTTGTGCAGATTCTTTAGTGATTAAAGCAGTTATTAATCCTGGTGATTCTACTTTTATTTTAATGCTGGCCATAACCGCTCCTAATTCAACGTTTTCTACAGTTCCTTCTAACATATTTCTAGCACTAATTTTCAACTATATCACCTCGGTTTTATTAATATACTATGTAACTAATTTCATTAAAACATTTTGTATAAAATGTTATGTTGTTTATTACACATCGAAAAATTTAATTTAATAAATTTAGAGGTAAAAGAATATGGAATTAATTAAGTACAAACCAATTGGGATTATAAAATCTCCATTTAAAACATTAGAAGGCATGCCCATCCAACCAATAGGTGCATGTGGTGTTAATGGAGAAATACATATCGAAGAAGAGTATAAAGATGGACTTATTGATCTGGAGGAATTTTCGCATATAATGCTGATTTATCATTTTCATCTCTCACGTGGATATTCTTTAAGTGTTAAACCTTTTTTGGATGATAAGATGCATGGTGTGTTTGCGACTAGGGCTCCGAAACGCCCTAATCCTATAGGTTTATCGGTGGTTCGGCTTGAAAAAGTGGATGGTAATATATTATATATTTCTAATGTTGATATTGTCGATGATACACCTTTACTTGATATTAAACCTTATATTCCTCATTTTGATAAAGAAGAGGGTGATGAGGTGTGTATTGGTTGGTTTGAGGATAAATATCATGAAGCAGTTAATAAAAAGTCGGATAATAGGTATTCAGATTTTGAATGAGAATAAATAAAATTTAGAACTCTTCCATTTGGGAGAAATCCATCATAGTTTCCACTGCTTTAGCTTCCACATGAATATCTGCCTCTTTAATCGCGGCTATAGGATTTAAGCCTCCAGGTGTTACTATACCTGCGTGGTAACGCTCTACTATGGCATTGTAGATAAGTTCGCTTGGTTTCCCTACCTTCAAAATAGAGAATCCTGCATCCTCTATTTCTTTTAATATATCCATTGCATCGGGACGGGCGATATATGGTATTTCCTTTAAACTAGCTAATATCCTTCCATTATTTTTTATAGCGTCTAAAACAGAAGTCATACCTTTAGATAAGTATATTTCATGTGGATCTAATGAGGATCCACTATAAGCCGTTAGTTCTATAAATCGTGGTGTTTTGACATCGGTTTCCAGAATTCCCCCATATTGAGGTGCAGATGGTATACTGTTTTTGTTTAATATGCCATCGATAGTTAAACTGCAAACAGTGGCGATGCTGCTTTTACCTTTTTCAAGGTTTGGTATGGTTTGATAGTATTTACTTATACAGTATTCTGGTTTAGATGACATTACCTGGCCAAAAATATCCAATGCATCTTCCAAGTCTTCAGTTTTTACATGGGATATGTTGGATATAACGTTACCTTCATGAGTTTCAAGGTCGAAATCAACTTTATAGATAAGATTCCAGGCTTTGGAGAGAAGAAATTTAACTTTATTAGTGGTTTCAGGGCCGGTTGTTTTTAAAATAGGTTTTGGCTGAGTGATGCTTTTCATAGTTGAAAATTCTACTGTATTCTCGGCTAATTTTATATTAACTTGAAAACCAGCTTCTTTTGCAGCGCATAGTGGACTAATACCACCTACAACTGCTATACCCACCATGTCATCAACCACTTGAATTCCGAGGACGGATTCTCCACTTTCACCTATCTTCATCAATCCGGACACGCCGATTTTATTCATGTCCCGGAAGGTTTTAATGGCCTTTGACCGGGCGCTTTGAGGGATTAACCGAAAGTTCGCCGGTATAAGTCCATTTCCCTCCCGTGCTACCTGGAGAACTGATGTCATTTCATTATCAGTGAATGCTTCTAGAGGGGTCATTGAAGTTTTCTTATAAGCTATAAGTTCGGTGAATCTGATTGGAGTATATTCTTCAATTTTTACAAGGCCACCATACTGTGGAATAACTGGTATTCCTTCGTGGAGTAACATACCATCTATGGTGGTTCCGCAGATGGTATCCAATTTAACATAGTCATTTTCTTTGTTTTCACCTTGCTGTGTGTAGATTTTTATGAAGGGACTTACAGCTATACCTTTCCCAAAAATTTCCTTTATTATGTCTATGATTTCTTCATTGTAACGGAAGGTGGAAGTGTTCACCACTACGTTTCCCTTGGCGTTTTGAGGGTTGAGGGTGGTTTTATAGATCATATCCTCAAATTTGGAGAATATGAAGTCAACTTGATCATAAATGAGGCCTTTATCTAATTCTTTTAATCCTTTTTCGGTTATTTCCCTGCCAGCATATCCTTGACGCTCTGTGAAGCCTTTTTCATCTAGGATACGCATATGGTATCTTACGGCTCTTTCTCCAAGGTCGTAACCTTTTTTTCTGAGTTCTTCGGCGATGGTTTTGGCTCCGAGGATTTCCTCACGGTCTGCTAGAATTCTCAGAATCTCCATCATTTTACGATCGGTTTCTTCAGGCATTTATTCACTCAAGGAAAATATTTTTTTGACAAGTCTTATTAGAATAAGATTTTTTTTACTTAAAAAAAAATAATAAGGGAAGGCTCATTTTAGGGCCTTTAAATTTTCTAATTTACAAGATATGATAATATTTCTCAAGTTCCCAGGGGGTTACTTGTAGTCGGTATTCCTCGCATTCCTTCTTCTTCAGAGCGATGAATCTTTCGAAGCTGTGGGAACCGAGAGTTTCTTTAACGAGTTCGGAATTTTCAGTTCGGGCTATAGCTTCTTCTAAGGAACCTGGTAAAGCTTCAACTCCTTTGGCTTTTCTCTCTTCTTCAGTTAAGTTGTAGAGGTTTAATTCCATTGGGTCAGGCATATCATCTCCTTCTTCGATTCCTTTAAGTCCAGCTGTGAGCATGGCTGCTAGTTGTAGATAGGGGTTTCCAGATGGGTCGGGGCATCTTAATTCCATTCTAGTGGCAACTTCTTTTCCTGGCTGGTAGAGAGGCACACGAACCAGTGCGGAACGATTCCTTCTGGACCAGGCGATGTACACTGGTGCTTCGAAACCTGGTACAAGTCGTTTGAAAGAGTTAATCCAGGGGGCTAGTAAGGAAACTATTTCAGGTGAATACTTTAAAACTCCTCCAATGTAAGCTTTAGCATCATCAGAAAGATTGTATTCATCTTCTGCATCAAAGAAGGCGTTATTTTTTCCTTTGAATAAGGATTGGTGGACGTGCATTCCGGATCCATTTTCTCCGAATAGAGGTTTGGGCATGAAGGTGGCGTATAATCCATATTTAGTGGCGACTTCTTTAACGGTTAATCTGTAGGTTACCATGTTGTCAGCCATTTTAAGGGCATCATCGAATCTCATATCAATTTCATGTTGGGAGGGGGCCACTTCATGGTGAGAGTATTCAACTGCTATACCCATTTTTTTAAGTGATATAACTGTTTCTCTTCTTAAGTCAGAAGCCATATCTAATGGTGTGAGGTCGAAATATCCACCTTGATCTATGGGTTCAGGGCACTCAGGTGATGCAAAATAGAAGTATTCGAGTTCTGGTCCAACATAAAAGTGGTCAAAGCCCATTTTCTCCATTTTAGCTAGGGCTCTTCTTAGAATGTAACGAGGATCTCCTTCGTAGGGGGTTCCTCCAGGTTTAAGAACATCACAAATCATACGAGCTACTGCTTTTTCTTTGGGTCTCCATGGGAGAATATTGAAAGTGTTAGGGTCGGGCATGGCGATCATGTCGGATTCTTCAATATCCTGAAAACCAGTTATGCTTGATCCATCGAATCCCATACCCTGATTAAGTGCAGTTTCTAGTTCATCTTGGGTAATGGCGAAGCTTTTTAGTATACCATTAATGTCGGTGAACCATAACCGGATAAATTCTACATCATTTTCTTGTACTTGTTCTATTACTTCATCCTTGCTTGGCATATTTTCTTCAACTCCTAAAAAAATCTTAGAATATAATAAATTTATACCGGAAAGAAGTTTCCTTTTAATGATATATAAATGTTTTGAAATGGTTTTTATAAATATAATTATACGAAGAAATTAATTCCAAGAGATTTTTTTGAATCTAAACTGGAGATCAGTAAGAAATGATTAGAGAATTATGTTCAAGATAAATTCAGGAACTTATTATTTAAGGGAAAGTTAGAAAACCTATTATTGATGATTATAGCTACTATTGTCGTTTATATGGTAATTTAATTCTATTATATGAGACATTATTATATCCAATGATTTTATTTAGGAAATTAGGAGTCAAAAAAGAAATTTACAATCTTATCAGTGAAAAAAGGGATTGTTATCTAAAATCGTAAAATCTGATACATAGCTTTATAGTGTGATAGCAAAAATATTGAAATACTAATTTTTTCCTATATTTCTTATTATAAATAATTTAACCATATTTTTAATATTATAAATTCCGAAATACTGCAATCACGGCTTCAACATTCTCTCTTCGAAAATATTTTTAAACTATTTTAAGCCATAATATTTCTTTTTAACCCAAATTTTTGGGTATTTTAAATCATAGTGTTTTTAGATATTTGTCCTTTTTTTAATGTGATTTTACAATAATAAATTTACACATAAAAAGAACTATTTTACACTTGAAGTCCATGTCTAATTTAATTCTATTTTTTTATAAAAACTTATTAATATTAGAATATTTTTAAAACTTATATATATCAAAATCCGATATATCAAATTTTGATGTAATCTAAATTTTGGATACTACTTAACATTGGAGGAAAATAATCATGATTAGAATAATTCAGGGATTAAAATCTTACTATTCTGACAAAAAGAACAGAATCGTGCATATTGTAATGGGTATTTCATTATTAATTGCATCCGTATTTGATTCAATAAGTCCTTATCTACGTATAGGCCTTTTTGCAGGTGCTGTAGGTTTTAATTTGATAAGGATGAGGTATCAATGAACTAAAATTCCTCATTTAATTTATGAATATGGAAGCTTTTTTTTTAGCAATCAAAGTTCATTTAAAAAGAAAATTTTAACAAAACATCAATTGAGTCAAGAACGAAAAAGAAGGTATAGATCAACTTTTAAATGAGTTGATTTTAAGTGCCGGGGGCGGGATTCGAACCCGCGGCCTCACGGTATCCCAGATATAAAGTCAGAACACGTGCTTAGTACCCTATGAGCCGTGCGCTCTAACCAGCTGAGCCACCCCGGCATGGCTTATATGACATCAGATTTTATTTAACTTAAAGTTTTCTATACTATTGGTAGAGAAAGGGATACAATCATTTATAAATTATAATAATATTTTTAATGGTTGGGGTTTATATTATTACCACTTTATATGACAACATAACATAGGTAGGAAGGAATAATTGGTAGGTTTTTTTTTATACTTTAATATAAAAAAATAATTATTCAGTTCTAGGTTAGCTTCAAAATAATTTGAAGAAATTTGGAAGTGAAAGTAATACTATTTAAGGTAAAAATTAAATAAAAAAATATTTGGTAAAAGAAGTAAATTATAGACTTTAAAATAGAAAAAAGGGTCTTGTAGACTTTATTGAAAATCCTTATTGTACCCTTAGCGGCACCTTAGCAAATTTTTTTATTTGAATATTTTTCCGGTAAAAGTATTACGTATACAATCAAAAACGAACCGATGTATTCGAAATAGAACCCAACTATAAAACAACTATTAATAAGATTTGCATCGCATATGCAAGGCTTATCTTAATCAAAATAATAAAAAGGATTTCGCAGAGATTACTTTAATTTTATTAATAGCTATCCTAAATATATTTAAAAAGTATACTTATAGAATTAATTTTTCAAATTTATGGTGAGAATTATGTCGAAAGAAGATGAACATATTATTGAAGCTCTTGGTAAAACACGTGTAATTATTAAAAATGGGATAGTCGTGGAGGTTGGCGAGCCAAAAATTGATTATTGCCCCATATTTGATAAGTACCGTGGAATTAAAAAACTTACACGTGAAAATGTAAAAGAAAATATTGAATTCCGGATAAAAGATTTTGGAATGTGCACCGAAAACAGAACCCTGAGAATGCGTGATTTTTTATCTTTTGGGGTTTCAGAAACATTAAGTACATTATTAGAGGATGAACTTATTGATTGCGCAGTTACAGTCAGTGAAGGTTGTGGAACGGTTATCATAACTGATCCAGAGCTTATGCAGGGCGTTGGGGGTAGGGTGTCGGGTTTAATTAGCACTACTCCTATTTTAGATATCATAGAATTTTTGGGAGAGGAAAATGTTCTTGATCTGGAAAATGCCGGGATAAATCAAGTTCAAGGAGTTTTAAAGGCAATTGATATGGGTTATAAGAGGATAGCAGTTACTGTTGTCTCTGCAGATGATGTAAAGAGAAGTAGAGAAATTGAAACAGAGCATGAAGATGTTAAAATTTACATATTTGTGGCTCACGTTAGTGAGGTTTCTGAGGAAGATGCTGAGATTATTTTAGATTATGCAGATGTTGTAACCGGCTGTGCATCTAAATACATTCGAGATATAGGTATTGATCGAGGTTTCTTTAAAGTTGGGGATAGTATACCCATATTTGGAATATCGGAAGATGGAAAAAATTTTCTTAAAAGAAGAATAGATAAGATGGGTGGATTGAAAGAGAAGAGTGATGCAAAGATACCTAAACCCTTAATTTAAACAATAACTATTTTTTTTTAATCTAAACCAGCGAGTGCTCGTATTAGGGAGCTTTGTGTTACAAGTCCCACTAGATTTCCTTTTTTTACTACTGGAATTCTTTGATAACCTTTATCTGCCATTGTTTTTGTAATATCCATTATTGGAGTGTCCACGTCTGCAACTACTAGGTCTTTGGTCATTAGATCTTCCACTTTAAGTCCTAATGCTTCTCCTCCTGCAAGTAATATATCTCGATGTGTTATAATACCAACCAGTCTTTTAGATTCATTCACTACTGGTAGTCCTCCGATATTACATCTCATCATTTTAAGTTTGGCTGCTGCTATTAGATCTGTGGGTGAAGTTACGTGAACTTTCTCGATCATAATATCCTGAGCGCTTAGATCATCTATCATATTAATCAATTTTATCGGTTGAATATAAAAATTTATTCTACTCTTAATAGTAATATCTTTATTAATTTTATTAATATTATTCAATTAATTAAACTAAATAACTTTATTTAATCCTTTAATACCTAAATTTTGCAATCTTGTCTATAAAAATTGGATATTACCAGGAAAAAAAGGAAAAAAAATATGCAATTACTTGAAAAAAGTTCTTAAGTCGAATGGATTAACAAGATTTTCATCTATATATCCCATTTATAAACAGGACCCGATATTAACCGAGAAGATTAAAAAAGAGCCTGAACTGGACATTTGCCCAGAAAAAAAGGAAAATCGATAAAAGGTTTAATAAATATTCTGATTTTTATAGCAAAATTTTTTAAATTTTTGGAGTTTCACCCTAAAATCTAAGTAAAATTAAGTCCATAATTTAAACTGCAAATAAACTATCAGATCAAGATTATTTCTAAAAACTGTTAGAAAAGTGGGAGGTTCTTAAAAACATGTCAAATGATTCATCTAGAGAAGATGTTTCAATAGTAATCAGTGGAGAAGCTGGTCAGGGTATTCAAACAGTGGAAGCAATACTCGTGCAGGCCATTAAAATGGGTGGTTATCATGTTTTCTCATCAAAAGAATATATGTCAAGGGTCAGGGGAGGTGAAAATTCTACAGAAATACGGGTATCATCAAAAAGACTCACATCTTACGTGGATCGTATTGACATCTTGCTAGCTTTAAGTCAAGGAGCCATTGAACATCTGCATCAAAGAATAACACCAGAAACTCTTATAATAGGTGATACAAAAAATTTGAAATCTGTCTCAGAATATAATACCATCGAAATCCCAATTTTTAAAGGCGCAGAAGAATTGGGTGGACCTATCTTTTCCAATGTTATTGCAGCTGGAGTGATTTCACGAGTTTTAAACATATCTCCAGAGATATTTTCTGAAATTATTACCAGAATGTTCTCCCGTAAAGGAGAAAAAATTGTAAATAAAGATCTAGAAGCAGGTAAAATAGGTCATGAAATAGGAGAAACTTTAGTAAAATCTGGAAAAATCAAAATTCAATTAGAAAAGGATCCACAAATTAGGGATGAATTATTATTAAGCGGAACTGAGGCTGTAGGACTAGGTTGTCTCGCGGGAGGGTGTAAATTCATGTCATCATATCCTATGACTCCATCCACACCTTTGCAGATGTTTATGGCCCAAAACGGAGTCAACTTCGATTTAATATTTGAACAAGCTGAAGATGAAATAGCTGCCATTAACATGTCCATCGGTGCATTCTACGCTGGAGCCAGATCAATGATTGCCACGTCAGGGAGTGGGTTTGCACTTATGGGGGAAGCAGTAGGTCTTTCTGGGATGATTGAAACTCCAGTAGTGATATACGTTGGTCAAAGACCGGGACCTGCAGTAGGACTTCCCACCAGGACTTCACAAGAAGACCTCAATTTAACATTATATTCCGGTCCGGGAGAGTTTGCTAGGATTATGTTTGCACCTGGTAAATTTGAGGATGCATTTAAATTGTCACAAAAGGCCTTTAATCTGGCAGATAAATATCAAATCCCGGTATTCATTCTTTCGGATCAATATTTTGCTGAATGTTATTACAATATACCTTCACTTGATTTAAGTGACGTGAAAATTGAAAATCACATTGTCAGAACCGATGAAAACTATAAAAGATATCAACTCACCGACGATGGTATTTCCCCACGCGGAATACCAGGATTCGGAGAAGGAGTAGTAGTAGTTGATTCAGATGAACATGATGAGGATGGCCATATAACCGAAGATTTGAATTTAAGAGCAAAAATGGTAGAGAAACGTTTCTCGAAAAAAATGGAAAAAATCCGAAAAGAAATGATTCCTCCTGAATTAGTTGGTAAGGAGGATTATGAGGTGTTGGTTGTGGGCTGGGGTTCTACTTATAGCACCATAATGGAGGTGCTGAATGAACTGGGATCTGATAAAATTGCATTTTTACATTATAAACAAGTTTATCCGTTACATTCTGACACTGAAAGTTATCTTAAAAAAGCTAGAAAAACTATTATCTTTGAAAATAACGTTACTGCTCAATTTGCAAATCTAATTAAACTTGAATTAGGATTTGATATTGATGAAAAGGTTTTAAAGTATGATGGAATGCCTTTTTCGGTTGAAGAAGTTACTGAAAACCTAAAAAAATTAATGGGGAGTTTATAAATGGATCCTAAAGTTTTTGATATGAAGTATGCTGATATAGCTTGGTGTCCCGGTTGTGGAAACTTTTCAATACTTTCAACGGTAAAGAAAGCTCTAGCTGAGCTTGAAATAAATCCTGAAGATCTGGTGATGGTTAGTGGCATTGGTCAAGCGGGAAAACTTCCACATTACATTAAATCTAATGTATTTAATGGTCTTCATGGCAGATCACTCCCTCCAGCAACAGGCATTAAAGCAGTTAATCCCGAGCTTACAGTAATTGATGTAAGTGGGGATGGCTGTATGTATGGGGAGGGAGGTAACCATTTCATCCACACTATCCGCAGAAACCCAAATATAACCAATATAGTTCATAATAACATGGTTTATGCTTTAACAAAGGGTCAGGCATCTCCCACTACTAGAGCCAATTTTAAAAGTAATTTACAAGTTGAAGGAGTATTTTTGGAGCCATTCAATCCATTGGCTGTTGCTATATCTCTTAAAGCTTCATTTGTTGCTAGAGCATTTAGTGGAGATATGGATCAAACCAAAGAAATCCTTAAAAAAGCAATTAAACATAAAGGCTATGCATTAGTTGATATATTCCAACCATGTGTAACATTTAACAAGATAAATACCTTCGAATGGTTCCGGGAAAATACTTATTACCTAGAAGGTTCCCACGATCCCTACAATATCAATGAAGCCTTCAAAAGAGCCATGGAAACTGATAAATATCCACTGGGAATATTTTACATAAATCATGATAAAAAAACATTTGAAGAAAATTTAGCTGTATATACTGAGGACAAATCACCGGTTTATCAGAGAAAAGTTGATTTAAATAAATTAGAAACTTTAATTAATTCGAAAAGAAGTATTTAGAGAATTAAGAATAAATCTTAAGGGTTTTAAAGAAATTCATTTAAATAAAAACTTGAAATTTAAGGATAATATATTTTTAAAATCCACTAGTTTTTGATGGAAAAATTCCGATTCATTACAGGAGCAGATGTAAAAATGTCCAATGAATTAGATGCTTTACTTAAAGAAAAAAGAGTTTTCAATCCCACCAAGGAAATAATAGAAGAAAGCAATATTAAAAAGTGGATGGATAGCCATAACCTTAAAGATTATGATGAATTACTGCAAAATGCTTTAGAAAACCCGCAATGGTTTTGGAATGAGATTGCAGAGGAATTAGAATGGTTTCAACCATACAAAAGAGTTTTGAAATGGGATCCTCCCAATGCAGAATGGTTTCTAGAAGGTAAAACTAATATAGTGCACAATGCCCTTGATAGGCATATAAAAGGCCTCCATAAAGATAAAATTGCTTTTATATGGGAAGGAGAGAATGGTGACGTGAAAAAATTAAGTTACCAGGATCTTTACATGGAGGTTAACCGTTTCGCCAATGCTTTAAAAAGTTTAGGCGTGGAAAAGGGAGATAGAGTTAGTATTTATCTTCCTATGATACTGGAATTACCAATAGCCATGCTAGCGTGTGCTAAAATCGGAGCAATCCATTCAGTTGTCTTTTCAGGCTTTTCCGCTAAAGCTTTTGCTGATCGAATAAATGATGCTGGTTCAAAAATTGCTATAACTGTTGATGGTTTTAATCGTCGGGGCAATATCATAAATTTAAAGGATAAAGTGGATAAAATAATGGAGGATACACCTACTATCACTAATCTGTTAGTTGTAAAACATGTGGGGGTAGATGTTGTAATGGAGGATGGTAGAGACATTTGGTGGCATGAAATAATGGATCAAATGAATTTTGAATGCGAAACAATGTCTATGGATTCCGAAGATCCTCTTTTTATTCTTTACACCTCCGGAACTACTGGAAAACCAAAGGGAGTGGTACATGTTCATGGAGGTTACGCTGTGGGAGTTTACGCTACTCTTAAATTTGTATTCGACATGAAAGATGAGGATATATGGTGGTGTGCTGCTGATATTGGCTGGATCACTGGACACAGTTATATCGTCTATGCTCCTTTGATTTTTGGCGTTACTTCCATAATTTATGAAGGTGCACCGGAATATCCAGATCCCGGGAGATTATGGAAAATGTTAGAAGATTATAAGGCCACAATTTTTTACACTGCACCTACTACTGTCAGAATGTTCATGAAATATGGTGAGGAATGGCCCCAAAAATATGATTTAAGCTCTTTAAGACTTTTGGGAAGTGTAGGTGAACCTATTAATCCTGAAGCATGGGTATGGTATCATAAGTATATTGGTGGAGGTAAATGTCCCATCATGGATACTTGGTGGCAGACGGAAACGGGTATGCATATCATTACCCCGTTTCCCATTTCTAATCTGAAACCGGGCTCTGTATTTAAACCATTCCCCTCAATAAATGTTGATGTAGTTGATGATGATGGTGAAAGCATTACTGGGGGTGGAGGACATTTGGTTATAAAGTCTCCATGGCCTGCCATGTTCCGAACTTTATATAATAACCTAGATCGATATATAGACACTTATTGGTCCACTTTCCCTAATATTTATTTAAGTGGAGATGTAGCACGCCAAGATGAAAATGGATACTTCTGGATTCAGGGAAGGGAAGATGATGTCATGAGTGTTGCAGGGCATAGGATAAGTAGTGCAGAGGTGGAATCAGCTTTAGTAAGCCACCATGATGTAGCTGAAGCTGCTGTAGTTGGTAAAGCAGATCCTATTAAAGGAGAAGTTATTTATGCGTTTGTAATTTTGAAGCAGGGAATAAAAAGAAATTCTGATTTAAAAAATATTTTAAAGAATCATGTCAGAAATGAAATAGGCCCCATTGCCAGCCCTGCCGACATAATATTAGTATCTGATCTTCCTAAAACAAGTTCCGGTAAAATAATGCGTAGAGTGATCAAGGCTAAGGTTAAAGGAGAACCTGTAGGAGATATAAGTACATTAGCTAATCCAGAAGCTGTTGATGAACTAGATAAAGATTTGTAGTACATTAAATACTAGAATGAATAAGAATAAAAATGAGACTCGAATAAATTTATAATTATTCAGAATTATAGTGAATTAATATGGCAGGTAGCAACGAAAATGCATCGCATTTAGAAAAATATTTGAATGAATCATTAGAACTAGAAATTAATGAGGATGATCTCAGGGGGTTACTAAGTATGTTTGAGCGAGTTCCCCCATTTTTATTAAAGATAGCAGTCTCTCGGAATATGAATGCAGTAAAATCATTTGAAAGTCAAATAGAAGATTATAAGAGTCAACTGACTGATGAAGATAGGTTAAAAATAAGGAAAATTATTGAAATGCCTATCCCGGAACTTCAGAAGTTATTGAATAAAGTCTATTTAAAAACTAATTACGAACAGTTTAAAATTCTCTCAAACGCCAAGGCGAAGTCATTCCTTGCATTAAACTTGCAGGAACTTAAAGTAGTACTATTTAATGAGTAGATAATCTCTATAAATTTATTATATGATTTTCAAAATTTTAGGTGTAGAAATTATTCAAAATATAATATCAGCAAAAAAGTGAAAAATACATATTTTTCATTGATAAAAGTAATTAATGAATATTATAAAATTTTAATAAATATCGTACATTTATCAGAATATTGTTATTTTTAATTAACTTAAAGAGGTATAAAAAATTGACGCAACTTGAACAGGCTAAAAAAGGCCAAATTACCGATGAAATAAAATATGTATCGGAAATAGAAGGCATTGAACTCACCAAACTGTTGAGAAGAGTTGCAAATGGACAGATAATCATTCCTAAAAATTTTAACAGTGATAGCGTTCCATTAGGAATAGGTAAAGGGTTAAAAACTAAGATAAATGCTAATGTAGGTTCTTCTTCTGAACTGGAAAATGTGGAGTGGGAGGTGGAAAAAGCTATAACTGCAATTGAATATGGTTCAGACACTTTGATGGACCTTTCAACAGGCCCTAACTTTAAAGAAGTAAGAAGATCCATAATGGAAGTGGTAGAAGTTCCTATAGGCACAGTACCTATATATGAGGCGGCGGTAAAATCATCAAAATCCAGGGGAGCGGTTGTTCATATGGATGAAGATGACATGTTCCAAGCAATAATTAACCAGGCTGAAGAGGGAGTTGATTTTATTACAGTCCACTGTGGCATAACCAAAGACACTGTGGAAAAACTTAAAAAATCCAAAAGAATTATGGGTATTGTCAGTAGAGGGGGAGCTTTCTTGGCAGCATGGATACTCCAAAACGATGAGGAAAACCCTCTTTATAAAAATTATGATTATCTCTTAGAAATAGCGCATGAACATGATGTAACTCTAAGTTTAGGGGATGGTTTAAGACCGGGATGCATCCATGATGCATCGGATATCCCTCAAATAGGGGAATTAATAACTTTGGGCGGTCTTGTAGAAAGAGCTCGCGAAAAAGGAGTTCAAGTAATGGTGGAAGGACCAGGACATGTACCATTAAATCAGATTAAATCTAATATTCAGCTCCAGAAAACCATATGTAAAGAAGCTCCTTTTTACGTTCTCGGTCCTTTAGTAACAGATCTGGCTCCAGGTTACGATCATATAACTTCTGCAATAGGTGGGGCTATAGCCGCTGCTGCTGGTGCAGATTATTTATGTTATGTCACCCCTGCTGAGCATCTCTCTATACCCAGTGTAGAAGATGTGAAAGAAGGAGTTATAGCATCTAAAATTGCAGCACAGGCAGGGGACGTGTCGAAGGGCATTATTAGTGCTTGGGATGATGAACTTAAAATGGCTAATGCAAGGAGAGATTTCAATTGGAAACAGCAGTTTCAACTTGCCTTTGATCAAGACAAACCCTGCAGGTACAGGGAGAGAAAACCTACTCTGGGGGAGGATATGTGCACCATGTGTGGAGAATTCTGCGCTTTAAGATTAGTTAGGGATATTTAAAAAAAAAGTTGATTTTGTAGAAAAGTTATCATTTTTTTATTTTAAAAATTATTAATAGAAGTTTTTACATAGTAAATAAGACTTTAATCTGTTTTCGAGATGATAAATGAACAAATATTTGGGAGGAATATTATGCCAATGCAACATGTTGATGGAAAAAATGCAGGTAAGATTGTTCTTTATGCTTTAAGTACATGTGGATGGTGTAGGAAGACTAGAATGCTTCTTGAGGATTTAAATGTTGAATATGATTATATATACGTGGATCTTTTAGAGGGCGATGAAAGAAATGAAATCATAGAACAGGTGAAAAAATGGAATTCTCAGCTCTCTTTTCCCACGATAGTGATAAATGATGAAAAAACTATAGTAGGATTCGATGAGGAGGGAGTCAAAGGGGCTGTGGGATGAATAACACTTTAATTAATGACATGCTTGCGGTGGGTGATGATGAACTTAACCATTATTACTTAGAATTGAAGAAGCAAGTTGAATCATCTGGTTACCATTTCAATCCAGATGTTGAATTCACCAAATCACTCCTGAAGAGCATAATACTGAATGATAAGCGTTATGGTTATAGATCCTGCCCCTGTAGATTGGCTGTTAATGATAAAAATGAGGATTTGGATATAATATGCCCATGCGATTATCGGGATCCTGATCTGGATGGGTACGGAACTTGTTATTGTGGTTTATACGTGTCGGGTGAGATATTACGGGGTGAGAAGAAATTGAAACCCATACCTGAAAGGAGACCCTCTCCAGAGGACCGTGAAAAATTAAAGACTAAATCTATCAGTGGGATTATATCATCTTCTATACCAATATGGAGATGTCGAGTTTGTGGATACTTATGTGCTAGACAAGAACCACCAGAGAACTGCCCTATATGTACGGCAGAGAGAGAGCGTTTTGAACTATTTGATTAGGAGTATATTTTTAGTTAATTTCTTTAATGTTCTAAAATATCTGTGTTTTTTGTATTTTAAACATAGGTTTTTTTGTTTTTCTAAAACTAATTACAATTTCATTGTTTATTTTGTAATAATATTTTAGGTATTAATAATAATTTTTAGTAGCTTTAAGGTCCACAGTGATTAGTAAAGTTTTTATAAATAATATTTACAAAACCGATATTATTAATGTATAATTGAATAACGACTTGGATTCGGGTGAACTAATTGAATTTAGAGGATATTTTTAGGCTTTACGAAGATGTCAAAGATGATTTAAAGTTTTTTGCCGCATCCGATGTCCGAGTTAAAATATTACTCAGTTTGAATAAAGGATCAAAGAATCTAACCAGATTAAGAAAAGAACTTCATCTAAGTTCATCAACTATTCTGCATGGCATGTATCAACTAGAAAAAAAAGATTATATATTTCGAGAATCAGGAAACTACTATCTATCACAAACGGGTGAAATCTCAACTAATAAACTCATCGACGTTATAAGAACAATTCATACCCTAAATAAATGTAAAAATCTATTTTTGGGTCACGAAATTGGATCTATACCTCTTGAACTTCTTAAAGATATTGGTTGTTTAGAAAATGCAACTATTATAAGATCTACCATCACTGATATCATCAAACCATATAATGTTTTATCAAAATTTTTATCTGAAACTAAAAATGTAAGACATCTATCATCAGTTTTTTTTACATCAAACATCCGATTACTATTTGAAAATCTCGAAAAAAATGGTCAAGTTCACCTACTTTTAACAGAAGAAATACTGAATAAACTACTGGAAACTGTAAATCCAGAAAATCTTAAAAGGGGAGCGTCATCAGATAATCTTAAATTAGGAATAGTTGCAGATAACATCCAGATTTCCCTTACTTTAGGCGATAACTTCATTGCTCTGGGTTTATTCTCCACAAATGGAGCATATGATATTAATACATTTTTAATAAGCGAAAGTAAATCGGCTATCATTTGGGGGGAAAGGTTATTCAATTATCACCTTAAATTTGCCACGGAATTTAATTTTAATTCTCTGTTTAATCATAAACCCATATTAAAAATCAATTAGGGAATTTTTAATCAAATTTATATCAGATCATCTTAAAACAAGTACATAAGCAATAAACTTTTAATTATCTTCCGATTTTGGAGCGTTAGGGATAAATGTCTACTAAAAGTGAAATGAAGTATGATAAATTGGTGGAACTTTATGAGATATTGGACTCTACCACTAAAAGACTAGAAAAAACATCCCTAATTGCAGATTTTCTAAGTATGATAGGAGAACTAGATCCCAAAATTCTTCCCATAGTCACTTTCCTTTCATTAGGCAGAATATTTCCAACTTGGAGCGAAGAAGAGCTAGGTATAGGCCCTAAACTTCTGATGAAAGCCATAGCCTTGGTGGCGGGTGTTAAACCTGAAGAAGTGGAGGATCAGATGAGAGACAGTGGAGATATAGGATTAGCTACTCAAGAGCTTTTCTCACGTAAAGTTCAATCCACTCTCTTTAGTAGACATCTTACAATAGAAAAAGTCCATCAAAATCTGGTTAAAATTGCAGATACAACTGGAGGCAGGTCACAGTATAAAAAATTGGAAATCCTCAGAGAACTTTTATCATCAGCATCACCCGAGGAAGCTAAATACATTACCAGAACAGTTATAGAAGAACTCCGGGTTGGTGTGGGAGAAGGAACTATGAAAGATGCGGTTTCCCAAGCATTTAAAGTTCCTAAAGAAACTGTGGATAGAGCACATATGCTCACCAATGATCTGGGACTAGTTGCCAAGGTGGCTAAAGAACAAGGCGTGGAAGGACTGGAAAAACTCACCCTTCAACCGGGAAAACCAGTAAAACCCATGTTAGCACAACTATCACCCAACTACATAACCAGCATACAGGAGATGGGCTGGGCATTTTGCGAGACAAAATATGACGGTATAAGAGTGCAAATTCATTGTAAACAAGATGAAATAAATATATTCACCAGAAGACTTGAAAACATAAGCCAAGCAGTACCTGAAATTGTGGAATACATAAAGAAGGCTATTAAACCATCTGATTTCATTGTAGAAGGTGAAATAATTGTTACTCAAGATGGTAAACCGATCTCATTCCAATACATATTGCAGAGAGTAAGAAGGAAATATGAAATAGAAAAGATGAGAGAAAAAATTCCTCTAACAATGTACCTCTTTGATGTCCTTTATTATAATCATCCAACATTAGATGAACCATTCAAGGATCGAAGAGAACTACTGGAAAAAATCGTTCAAACCATACCAAGAAAACTCGAGCTAAGCAACCAGGTTAAAGTTACTCCAGAGAACTCAGAGAAGGCCGAGAATCTTTTTAAGGAATCTATAGATGAAGGTCATGAAGGAATAATGATAAAAGACCCTTATGCACCTTACACTCCAGGTATCCGGGGAAAAAAGATGCTCAAATGGAAAGCCACACCTGAAACTCTGGATCTGGTAGTGGTGGGGGGAAATTATGGTACTGGCAAAAGAGCTCATCTCATAGGATCTTTTCTCTTAGCATTGCAGGATGAAAACAACAAACTTAAAAATTTAGCACATGTAGCAACGGGATTAGATGATAAAACCCTTCATGAACTTTCAGAAATCTCAGAACCATTGATCATCCGCAAAATAGGACGACAGGTGGAGATGATTCCGTCCATCATAATGGAGGTAGCTTTCAGTGAGATTGTTAAAAGCCCAGAATATGAGAGTGGATACTCTTTAAGATTTCCGGTGGTTAAAAGAATCAGAAATGACCTTAACATTGAGGATATAGACACCTTAGATCGTGTAGAATCAATATATCAAACTATGAGGACTATTATTTAAAAAAAACTTTTTTTAAACTTATTGATTTTAGTAATATTTTTTTAAAATCAAATATATCTTAACATCTTAAATTAACAATTTTTATTAGATTTGTATCAAATAATAATAGACTGTTAACCATTTAAGTGTTTGAAAGATTTATTACACAGTTTTACTGGACTAAAAAAAAGAGGAGAACATGTGATGAAATCCATCCGGAAAGGTTCATACGAATGGAAATTAATGGGAAATTTCTGGATTTGCACTAAAAAATGGTGTAATGATCACATAAATACCTAAACATGGTTCAATTTTCATTAAATAATTAAATAATAGTGAAATATTAATTATAATATAAAAATCGTAAATTTAACAAAAAAAACTTTACATAAAAAGAAGGTTGTAATTCATGAAACGATTATTTGGAACTTTTGGAGTTAGAAGGAAAGCTAATCATGTTTTAACACCAGAATTTGCATCAAAACTCGCGATGGCTTTCGGAAGTCTAGTTAAGGGACGTGTGGCTGTTGGGGGTGATACCAGAACTTCAACTATTATGTTAAAACATGCCGTGAAATCTGGTTTATTATCATCTGGATGTGATGTTGTTGATCTCGGAATTTTACCTACACCTACAGTTCAATTCGCAGTTAGAAACTATTATAATGGTGGTGTTATCATTACAGCATCTCATAATCCCCCTTATGATAATGGTATTAAATTTGTGGATACTGATGGTATTGGAATTCCTGAAGAGATGGAGGAAAAGATTGAAAATATTTTCTTTTCAGAGAATTTTGATAGAGTATCATGGGATCAGATAGGTGAAGTTGAATCCAATCCTAACATAATAGAAGAGTACATAGAGAATGTAATAGAACGCATAGACCAAAAATCAATTAAAGATGCTAAATTAAAGGTTATAGTGGATTGTGGAAATGGAGCAGCATGTTTTACCACTCCTTATCTTTTAAGAAGATTGGGTTGTGAAGTTACTACTTTGAATTGCCAGCCAGATGGCTTTTTCCCGGGAAGAAATCCAGAACCAACCAAGGAAAACCTCCAAGATTTAATTAAGGCGGTTAAAACCATTGGAGCCGATCTCGGAATTGCTCATGATGGTGATGCAGATCGCACCATATGTATAGATGAGATGGGAAACTTTGTATTTGGCGATAAAACCTTTGCTTTAGTGGAGAAAAATATGTTGATAGAAAATGGTGGAGGTTTAATTGTTACAACAGTTGCAACATCCTCAGCAATTTATGATATTGCAGCAGAGTATGGTGGGGAAGTGGTAGCAACTAGAGTGGGTGATCTTTTAGTTGCTAGAGAACTTAAAAATAGAAATGGATTATTCGGTGGGGAAGAAAATGGGGGTCTTATATTCCCTGATTTTGTTTATGGGAGAGATGCAGCTCTCGCTACCGCTAAGATAGTGGAGATAATGTCTCGGGAGAAAAAACCACTGTCACAACTTATAAGGGAGCTTCCAGTTTATTACTCCCAGAAGAGGAAAGTGGAGTGTCCTGATGATCGTAAGGTAGAAATTATGGATAAAATAATTGCTGTTACCTGTGATTATAAGGTGGACAGTACGGATGGAGTTAAAATCTTTAAGGATGAGGGATGGGTTATAATTAGGCCTTCCGGAACTGAGCCAATATTCCGATGTTTCGCAGAAGCTAAAAATGTGGAAAATGTGGATAAAATGGTAGAATGGGGTGTTTCTCTAATTTTAGAGCATTTAAAGCTTTAAAATTTATTAAAATTTTTTTTATTAAAATAATTTAATTGGAATAAAAACCATAAAACTCGGCACAGTAACTGCACATGGGATATTTACCATATTTGTAATAACTTAAATCTTCTTGGTTAATGTCAAATTTTTTATGACAGAAGTAGCAAATTTCAATCTTCTCAGTTTTAATATTCTCTTTATTTTTTACTTTACTGTCTATTTTTCTCGAATCTTTCACCACTTCTTTCTCGGGGCTTATTTTAAACACCTCTAAATGCATAATCGATATAAATTATTTAATAGTGTGTAATTTTTTTTAGGTTTCAATTTTTTTTTAAATCTTCAGGATATTATAGTTTTACAGTATAGTTCTTAAAAAATATTTTATGAATTAACTACCATAGTTTTAACTATGAAGAAAAAAGATGTGAAAAGGAAAATTGCCTGGGGAATAACTGGGAGTGGTGAAAAAATAGCAGAAACTGTTGCAGTGATGCGTAAAATGAAGGAAAAGTATTGGGAAGAGTTTGATATTAGGGTTTATATATCTAAAGCTGGGGATCAAGTTTTAAAATACTATAATCTCTCTAATACATTGGAGACCGTTTTTGATAAAACTTGGACAGAAATTAATTCTAATGCTCCATTTTTAGCTGGTCAGATACAACTTAAAGAGTTTGAATTCTTACTTATAGCCCCCACCACTTCAAATACTGTGGCTAAAATTTCTTTGCGGATTGCGGATACTCTGCTTACTAATGCTGCTATTATGGGTCAGAAAACATCCACTCCTATTTATATAATGCCCACTGATTTTAGAGAGGGAATTGTCTCTACTAAACTTCCTAATGGAGAGAATTTGGAAATTAACATAACCAAAGAAGATGCTATTCACGTTAGAAATCTGGAAAATATGCACAATACCTTCGTATTCGAAAATCCGGGTGAAATTCCCAGTATATTTGAGAAACACTCTCATTCGATAAATTAATGTTGGATTTTATAGGAATTCTCGTCTTAATTGCAGTGTAACACTGAAATTCTGAAGAGATTTGGTTCCTTCATTTATTTCATTAAGTGGTGATATGCCGCGGAAATAATATTCTACATCTCCTGCATTGGCTATATCCACAAAAATTGGTTCCAACTCATCAAAGTTGTCAAAGAATTGGTATATACTTGTAGCTTCATTATCGGAAGCTTTAAAGGAAATTATCAGTGCATTTTCGTGACGGTTCTGCATGCTCATAAGGTCTTCATTTACTTCGAGAAATTCTTTATCTTTAATTTTACTTCCGCTACTTCTTCGAAATTTTATACTTGATTCTGACATAAAACAACCTCTTTAATTTTAATGGATCTTTCAATTATTCTATTATTTGTTACTCAAGCTATAAAATTTTTTTGAAAAAAGAAGGTTGTTTCTTTGATAAGAAATTTTTCAATGCTTAGAACTTGTAGCCAATATCTCTTAGAAATTTTTTTCGATTGATGACATCATTTTCCGATTCAATTTTCTGAGGACTTGATCCATCTATTACTCCTCTTATTCCCCTGCCTTGATTGGTTTCTGCAAGTATCACTTCAACGGGATTTGCAGTGGCGCAATACAAATTTAAAACTTCAGGAACGCTTTTTATCCGCTGAGTGATATTTATTGGAAAGGCATTTTTAAGAAAAATCAGAAAGGAATGACCACAGGCTAACTCCAATATTTTTTGAGAGGCTAGTCCCGTTAATTCCTTATTGTTACCAGCAAATCTAACTAGACATTCACCTGATGCTTCAGCGAAGGCTATACCAAACTCTGCTTGGGGAACAGTGTTGTAAATAGCTTCATAAAGATCTTCCACGGTTTTTATGAAGTGACTCTGTCCTAGTATCATGTTACAGTCTTCTGGAGATTCTAATTTAACGATTTTAATTTTCAAGTCCAGTTAAATTCCTCCAAATTTTTATTTAATATTCCCTAAATTTTTGATATCGAATACTTTTACTTTTATAGAACTTAAATCGTTATTAAAAATTTCTTTAGATTTTTAATTTCGCAGACGTTATAAAATTTTATTTTATTCAAATGTGATTTTGAACCGGGTTCCATTATTTGATGTAACATCAAGTTTCCCATCTAATTGTGATATTAAACTGTTTATTAACTGCATGCCCAATGATTCAGTCTTTTCGAGGTCTAAATCTCTTGGTAGGCCTACACCATTATCTTGCACTGTTAAAATATATTCCTTATTTTTTTTATGAAAATCAATTTTTATTTCCCCCATTGTCCCTTTGGGGAAGGCGTGCTTTATAGCATTGGTTAAAAGTTCGTTGATCATAAGACCACATGGAATAGCATTATTTATGTCCAGGAATATATTATCAGCATCTATTTTCAGCTTTATAAGGTCCATGTCGACTCCATAAGAGCTGTAAATGCTAGATGCTAGGTTTATTAAGTATTCAGAGAAATTGATTTCTGCAAAATTTCCGGATTGATAAAGTTTCTCATGTACGATGGCCATTGATTTTACACGATTCTGGCTTTCTTTAAAAACATCCAAAGCTTCTTTATCCTTTATGTACATTGATTGGAGATTGAGGAGGCTAGATATAATTTGAAGATTATTTTTCACTCGATGATGTATTTCTTTTAAAAGGACATCTTTCTCTTGGATAGATGTTTGCATCTGTTTTTCAATATTTTTATGGTGAGTTATATCTCGAGCTGTAGCCATGAATGCCACAGGTTTTTCTTGCAAATCTCTAATTACTGCAGTGTTCCATTCTCCTATGAATTGGACTCCATTCTTCTTGATTAATTTATATTCCAAATTTCTTAAGATGTCATCATTAAGAGTTTTTTTCAGATCATTTTTTGCTTTTTCCCTGTACTCGGGAACTATTAGGTCGAAAATATTTTTCCCTATCAATTCGCGGGAATCTTCGAAACCGTACAACTGGAGAGAGTGTTGGGAGGCGTAAACAATTTTTCCATCTAGATCTGTAGTTATAATGGAATCAGGGTCTGTTTTAACCAATGTAGAGTATAGTCTCTCTGATTTTTCTAAAGCTTTTTTTATTTCCTTTTCTTTTGTTAAATCGCTTCCAATGCATACTAAACCTAAAGGTTCCTTTTCACTAATTTTAATCAGGGACACTGACATTAAAGCGGGTATAAACACATTATTTTTGGTTTTTATTGTGGTTTCAAAGGTTTTAATACTTCCAATTTCATTTAGGTTTATATCTTGGAATAATTCTTCCTGCTTCCCCTTGTTAAAGATGAATTCAGAGGGTTTACCTATTAACTCTTCTTTCGAGTATTTTAGTAGATTTAATGCACTTTGATTGACGAGTAATATCTTTTTATGGATGTTTAATATGATTAAAAAGTTGGACATGGTTGATATTATTTTATCGGCAGCCATAGCGGGGGTTAAGACTGGGAAACGGTATCTCCATATGCCGTAGGCAATAAATATTAGTCCAACGGTGATGCTGGTCATTGTTAACTCTGGGATACGAATAGACGATAATGGTAGAATCAGGTCAGTGATTAGACTGAATACTAAAGGTGCAAATAGACCTAAAAAAATGTATTTTGTTTGTTTTTTCTCTAATTCTTCTTTTGAATTGATATAATAGTTTAAAATAAGTATAGATGCGAATAAACCTCCAAAAACACTCCAAATACTCATTATGGTGAAGAATGATGATACAGGATATAAATTATAGGTCCAGCCCCAATATTCATGGGTAGCGCCTATTATAAGTAAATTTGTTCCTAGTCCCACAATTGAAATAATAAATGCTGGTGTATAAATTAGAAAATAAGATAATTTATTTTTAAGAAATTCCTTCCTTTCAGTGAAGACCAAAGATATGTTTATTAAGATTGCTGGTACGAAAGGCCATAAAGTGCTTAATTTCAACCAGAATATTGCGGTAGTAATAGTTTCCGCTTGACGATATGCGAATTCAGTGAATGCTAAAAAAGCTATTAAGATCGATAGGATGGCTACTAATTTATTTAAATGATTTTCTGGATTTTTATAATAAATAAAGTTACCTAAGAAAAAGCATATTACTGCAGCTAGAAGAGAAGTCAACGCATAAATATTCATAAAAATGTTCCTTTCAGAATATTTGTTCCTGAATTAAATAATAAAGATAAGAAATTAATTTTTATATAAATTTAAGCATCTTTTGTTAATAAATTTTCATATAATTATTTATTTGAAAATAATATTGTGAATTAAAGTTACATTTCTTAGTTTTTCAGTTTATCCATTTTTTAAATTTCTTAATATTATCTAATCTTAATATTATAAATTATTATATATTTAAAAATATATATTAAAGTTAATTTAATAATTTATCATTAACAATCATTATATATTAGATTATTTTTAAATCAAAATCATAAAAAAAATAATATTGAAATCTAATAATTTTTATTTTTCAATTAAGATATGATATAAAATTAAATAAATAATCCAAAAAAATAGACAACCTCATTGAATTTGAATCATATTTAACTTGACCATAGCGGTGTTCATAAATGAAGGAAAAAATGAAGGAAATAGCCCAACGCATTTCAGAATTAAGGAAATTATCCGAAATCAGCAAAGAAGAAATGGCAAATTATTTAAATATCCCCTTAAACATCTACAATGAATATGAAGATGCTTCATCAGACATACCGGCGAGCATGCTTTTTGAAATTGCACATAAACTGAATGTGGATATGGGATTGCTTTTAACTGGGGAAGAAACCAGAATGAATATTTTTACAGTAACCCGAAAAGATAAAGGAGTTAACGTGGAAAGAAGGAAACAGTACCACTACGAAAATCTGGCTGAAAAATTCATCCACAAAAAAGCAGAGCCTTTCATAGTAACAGTTGAACTAAAACAATACACCTCCAAGCCTGCTACCAATTCACACCCTGGACAAGAGTTTGATTATATTATAGAAGGTTCTTTAAAGTTTTACATACATGATAATGAAATCATTCTAAATAAGGGTGATTCAATTTTCTTTGATTCTTCTTATAGACATGCTATGAGAGCTTTAGATAATAAAACAGCTAAATTTTTAGCTATTGTTTTATAAATCGATAAAATATAGTTATCAATATATTATACACATTCATAATCATTTTGGTATTGAAATCAAAATAAATATGATAGAAATCAAAATATGGAAGTAAAAATATGTCATCTTTACTCAATAAATTTGTTCCTAAAATAGAATTTAAATCATATAATGAATTTAAAGAAAATTTCATCATTAAAGTCCCTGAAAACTTTAATTTCGCTTACGATGTAGTGGATGAATACGCAATTCAATATCCCGATAAAATCGCCATAGTATGGTGCAATGATTATGATGAAGAAAAGATTTTAACTTTTAAAGAACTCAAAGATTACAGTGATAAAACAGCTAACTTCTTCTTAGAATCGGGAATAAAGAAGGGTGATAGGGTAATGCTTACCCTGAAAAGTCGCTATGAATTCTGGTTCTGCATATTAGCCCTGCATAAAATAGGAGCCATAACAATACCTGCAACCCACATGCTTAAAACTAAAGACATCACATACCGTGTAGAAAAGGCAGGGATCAAGATGGTGGTCTGTATTAGTGGAGATGGTGTCCCTAAATACTTTGAAGAGGCACAAAAGCAATTAAATGGAATAAATTTAATAAAAATATTAGTAGGTGATGAAAAAAGGAAAGGATGGCTGAATTTCCGTGAAGAAATCCAAAAAGCATCCTCCAAATTTGAATCTAACAAAATAAAGGTAGAAAATGATGAACCAATATTTGTTTACTTTTCATCAGGCACCACAGGGCTTCCTAAAATGGTGCAACATGACTGCACTTACCCCTTAGGTCATATCATCACAGCCAAGTATTGGCAGAATGTGATGGAAGATGGATTACATTACACTGTAGCTGACACTGGATGGGCGAAGGCTATGTGGGGTCAAATTTATGGGCAGTGGATTGCAGGAAGCAGTGTATTCGTCTATGATTACGAACGCTTTGATGCAGCCCGTATGCTGGAGAAAGCATCTAAACATGGTGTCACAACATTCTGTGCACCACCAACAATTTATAGATTTTTGATTAAGGAGGACCTTTCAGAATATGACTTTTCAACTCTTAAATATGCTGTAACAGCCGGAGAACCTCTAAATCCGGAAGTATATAATAAATTTTATGAATTCACTGGTTTGAAGTTGATGGAAGGATTCGGTCAAACAGAAAGTGTGGTATCTATTGCTAATTTCTCTTGGATTAAACCGAGACCGGGATCCATGGGAAAACCCTCACCAGGATATTTTATAGAATTAATGGATAAAGATGGTGGGATATGTGATATAGGTGAAGAAGGAGAAATCGTTATAAAAACAAAAGATGGTAAACCTCCAGGTCTTTTCAACGGATACTACCGTGATCAGAGAAAAACAGAGGAAGTATGGTATCAAGGTTATTTTCATACTGGAGATACCGCATGGATGGATGAAGATGGTTACTTATGGTTTGTGGGAAGAAATGATGACATCATTAAAAGTTCAGGTTATAGAATAGGGCCATTTGAGGTGGAAAGTGCAGTTATATCCCATCCTGCAGTTCTAGAATGTGCTATTACTGGCGTAACACACCCAATAAGGGGACAAGTAGTGAAAGCTACAATAGTTATTGCCAAGGGGTATGAACCATCAGAAGAATTGAAATTAGAGATTCAAAACCATGTTAAACAGGTTACTGCTCCATATAAATATCCAAGAATTGTTGAATTTGTTGATGAACTCCCTAAAACCATAAGTGGTAAAATAAGAAGAGTAGAAATTCGAGCCATAGATCGAGAAAAACAGGTATAGATTTTCAATACTTCAATTAATTTGATTCATCAATCAAATTTCATTTTAATCAATGAAATTTTTTAATCAATAGAAAATTGAACTAATTTATCTAAAATTTTTAGTAAAAGATGAATAATTATGTTAGAAAACATGAAAAAGAAAAATCCTTATCCATTAATTAACGCATTAGAATGTAAAGCATGTGAAAGATGTGTATTAGCATGCAAAAAAGGTGTTCTCAAAATAGGTAATGATATAAATCCACGCGGATATCATTATGCTGTCTATGAAGGAGAAGGATGTACAGGATGCGGAGACTGCTATTATACTTGCCCAGAACCCTTAGCAATTGAGGTACATATACCTAAGAACAAGAAAAAAGCTGGAAAGAAAGTAATTGAAGAAGAATCTAATTTTTATTAGTATTATGACAATTTAATTGGAGAAAAATTTAATATGGCTACACAATTAATTAAAGGAAACACAGCAATTATAATAGGGGCAATGTACGCTGGTTGTGATTGTTACTTCGGTTATCCGATCACTCCTGCCACTGAAATCCTCCACGAAGCCTCAAAATACTTTCCTATGGTGGGTAGAAAATTTGTGCAGGCTGAATCAGAGGAGGCTGCAATAAACATGGTATACGGCGCCTCTGCAGCAGGTCATAGGGTAATGACAGCATCATCCGGACCTGGAATAAGTCTTAAACAGGAAGGAATATCATTTTTAGCTGGAGCAGAACTCCCGTGTGTTATTGTAGATATTATGCGAGCAGGTCCAGGATTAGGCAATATTGGACCAGAACAAGCTGATTATACTCAGATGGTGAAGGGTGGGGGGCATGGAAACTACCGTAACATTGTGTTAGCCCCCAATTCAGTGCAGGAAATGTGCGATTTCACCATTAAAGCATTTCAATTAGCGGAAAAATATCGTAATCCCGTTGTTATATTAGCCGACGGAGTTTTGGGTCAAATTGTTGAACCCCTCAAATTTCCAGTAGAATCAATAGAACCTAAGATAGATGTAACATGGGCTGTCTGCGGAACTATGGAAACCAAAAAAAATCTAGTTACATCCATATTCCTTAACTTTGAGCAGTTGGAAAATTTTAACTATAGACTTCAAACGAAATATGATGAAATAAAAAAGAATGAAGTTGATTTTGAAGAGTACAGGGTGGAGGATGCAGAGATAATCCTAGTGGCATATGGAATAAGCAGTAGAATAGCTCGATCAGCAGTGGATCTCTCCAGAGAAGAGGGTATAAAAACTGGGCTTTTCCGACCGAAAACATTATTCCCATTTCCAAAAGAAAGGCTTAAAGGAATAGTAGAAAAGCGAGAATGCAGTTTAATATCCGTGGAAATGAGTAATGGACAAATGCGGGAAGATATTAAACTTTCAATAAACTGCAATCGCCCAGTAGAACTGGTGAATAGAATGGGAGGTAATCTCATGGATGTGGATACTATTATGAATAAGATTAGGGAAATTAATGGAAACAGCAAGGAGGAAAGCCTCCAATGAATAATAACATCCATGATAATGAATTTGAAGATGAGTTTGAAGATAGGATAATAGGAAAACCGCCATCCATGCTCAGCGAGTTCCCGCGGAAAGGTGGTAGTGCCCCTACAGCAACTCATTACTGCCCCGGATGTGGGCACGGAATACTGCATAAACTAATAGCGGAAGCCATAACTGAACTGGATATTCAGGAGCGCACAATTATGACCAGTCCAGTGGGATGTGCAGTGTTTGCTTATTATTACTTTGACTGTGGTCATGTTCAAGTTGCTCATGGAAGGGCACCTGCCGTTGGTACAGGATTATCTAGGGCTGAAGATGATGCAGTGGTAATATTGTATCAGGGAGATGGGGATTTAGCTTCAATAGGTCTTAATGAGACCATCCAAGCCGCTAATCGTGGTGAAAAGCTGGCAGTATTCTTCATAAATAACACTGTATATGGAATGACTGGAGGGCAGATGGCTCCTACCACCTTGCTGGGAGAAGTAACCGTGACTTGTCCTAACGGCAGAGACCCACGATTTGCAGGATACCCCCTTCATATGTGTGAATTATTAAATAATCTTGACGCTCCAGTTTATATTGAAAGAGTTTCGCTATCTGACCCCTTTCACATAAGAAAAGCGAAAAAAGCTGTGATTAAGGCATTGGAGATTCAGAGGGATGGTAAAGGATACACTTTTGTGGAGGTTTTGTCACCTTGTCCCACAAACCTTAAACAGGATGCTTTAGGAGCGCAGAAATTCTTAAATGAAGATATGATGAAAGAATTCCCATTAGTTAAATTAAGGGATAGGAGTAATGAAGTAGAGAAACTTTGTCGTGATGTGAGTGATTTTTCTAAGGAATCACTTGATAAAATATTTGAGATATCCCATGAGAAAAATATAGAAGCCATAGATGACCCGGATTTTATACCAAGGGTGGTTAAAATATCAGGTTTTGGTGGACAGGGTGTCATGAGTATGGGTCTTACTCTGGCTCAGGCTGCTTATAATTCCCGGCGATATGTCTCATTTTATCCTGCATATGGTCCTGAGCAACGTGGAGGAACATCTGATTGCACTGTAGTTATATCGGGGGAAACTATAAGTTTACCTACGGCTTGTAAATCAGATTTACTGGTTGCTTTGAATGAGCCATCCCTAGAGAAATTCGCTAATAGAGTTAAAAAAGGAGGAATTATCCTTTATGACGCCGAATTGGGCGAATTCAATGCCCCTGATGGAGTTAAAATGATACGAGTGCCTGCTGTTAGAATAGCTAAGAAATTTGGAGTGGTTAAAGCAGCTAATACTGTTATGTTAGGTGTTATAATACAAGTCACATCAACAGGACTTTCTCAAGAAGTTTTTGAAGATGCTGTTAAACACACTTTCAGTAAAAATCCTAAATTGATTGAGATTAATCTGGAAATATTGAAGGCAGGTTTAGAATGGGCTAAGGAAAATTCAAATTAAACATTAAGAATCTATTGGAAGAAAATTTTCTAAACTTATATAACGGTTTATTTTTGAATTTCTATTATAATGGTGATTTGAGTTGAATCAAATTAAAAAAGTTAAAAAGATGGATGGTAGTGTAGAAAACTTTGATCCGGAGAAGTTTAAAAGGGCTATGTTGAAGGCAGCAATTGATGCTGGTTACACTTTAGAGGGAAATGTGGATTTAACTTTGGTTGATGTAATTACAGATGATTTAGAGAAAGAATTAGAGGGTGAAAATGAAATAGATACTTTTACCATTCGTAAGATGGTTTTAAATAAGTTGGGGGGTTTTGAATCATCTATAGTTGAATCGTGGAGAAAATTTGAAAAGAAATACAAAGATAACTGAATTCAAATATGAGAATTAGTTTAATGAAATATGGAAATTGATAAAAAATTATGAATTATGGAATTCATTAATTCTGAGATCTTAATTCACAATTCTTAAGTAGTTTAACTATATTGAGCCAGAATTCCTGTATAGATTTTACCACTTGAATAAACTGATCCAGATTAACTGGTTTGGTTATAAAGGAATTGACACAATTCCGATAGACTTCAACTATATCCTCATCTGATGACGAAGTGGTTAAAACCACTACAGGTATACATCTCAGCCTTTTATCATCTCTCATTTCTTTTAAAACTTCTTTTCCACTCTTTTTAGGTAGATTAAGGTCTAGTAATATAAAATCTGGAAGAGGCAGTTAAAGAACTCGTTCTCGCGACTTAGCATATTTATAGCCTCTTCACCATCCTTTGCAATTCGTATTTTATTATCTATTTCAGCGTATTTAAATACTTCTTGGATTAAACGCACATCACCGGGATTATCCTCGACTAGTAAAATGTCTATTGGATTGTTTAAGCGGCTGTTCATACCATTCATCAATTTATAATTTTTTTTAAGATTTATATAGAATATAGGGTTTAAGTCGCTAGTTTAAGATGGATATGATAAATGATGTATTTCCAATTTTCTCGATGAGAAAAAAATTTTTTTAGATATAGTTTACCAGATTTTAGTCATTTGATGTTGTAAACAACATTAATTCACACCCATTCTTAAGACCCTTATAGTCTAACTTTATGTTTTAAATGTTAAATAAATTTTTTGTACGAATTATATTTGGAACATTAGTAATAAAACAAGATAGTAGTTAAAAATTGTTTCAGGGGAGCTAAAAGTAAAATAGTAAATTGTATTAATAATTCAAGAAAAACATAATTCTATATAAAAAACTCAATAATCTTTTTTGATAGTAAAATGATGACCATTTAACAATTTCTATAAAAATTTGAATAGATTATTTGTATTTCAACAAAAAAAATTTTATAAATTCAATTTATGGAGTTGAGAGGATATCATGAGGAAAAATAGGATTTTGTGTTGGAATGTAAATGGAATAAGAGCGGTTCATAGAAAAGGCTTTAAAAACTGGCTTATAACTGAAAAACCAGATATTCTATGCCTTCAAGAAACAAAAGCAATTCGAAAACAATTTCCAACAGATATTATGAATCTCAAAGGCTATCAAACCTATTTTTCCGAAGCCGATAGGAAAGGCTATAGTGGAGTGGCTATGTACACGAAAATAAAGCCAGAAAAAGTAAAAAAAGGTTTTGGAATAGATGAATTTGACCAAGAAGGACGAATATTAATTGCAGATTATGTAGATTTCGTTCTGTTTAACATATACTTCCCCAATGGCAAAAGATCCCCCGAAAGGCTGCAATTCAAGATGGATTTCTACGATTCATTCTTAGAATATATAAATGAACTTAAAGATAACGGTAGAAATATAGTGGTCTGTGGAGACCTTAATACTGCTCATAAAGAAATAGACATAGCTAGACCTAAAGAAAACGAGAAAATCTCAGGATTCTTACCAGAAGAAAGAGCATGGGTGGACAAATTTTTAAGTCAAGGATACGTAGACACCTTCCGGGAGTTTAATAAGAACTCTGATCAATATAGCTGGTGGAGTTATCGAACCAAAGCCAGGGAAAGGAATGTGGGCTGGAGATTAGATTATTTCTTTGTAAACAAGGAATTCATGGATCATGTAGAATCTTCATACATTTTATCAGATGTTATGGGGTCGGATCACGCTCCAATAGGTTTAGATTTAATATGGAACGATTAAATTTTATTAAAATTTTTTATTACCAATAATTCATTTATGGAGATTTACGATGATTAATAAATCTTCTTTTATTCATCATTTAAGAAAATTTTAACATTTCTTTGACTATTCAATAAATCAAAAATAATCGATAATTCAGATTTTAATATCACTAATTACAATATTTTAAATTCATAAATAAATTATATCATTAAAAGCTTTAAATGGAAAGTAGAGGGATTATATGAGTTACAAAGGAGTTTGTAAGGTTTTTTTAGATTCATGCGACATATCTGTTGGTGACATTATTTTGATAATCAAAAATAGTGTAGAATACAGGGGCATGGTTTTAAACAGAGCAGCAGGTGTGGATGATAAACATTTAGTGCTTAAATTAGATAATGGTTACAATATAGGGGTTGATGTAACTGATGCACAAGTAGAACTTTTGGAGAAGGGAGAAAAACCTAAAATAGAGTTACCTAAATTTGATATAAAGAAAGATCCTGATAAGGAAGATATAACCATAATATCTACTGGGGGAACTGTTGCATCCATAATTGATTATAAAACTGGCGCTGTCCATCCCGCTTTCACTGCAGATGACCTTCTGCGCGCAAATCCTGAATTAATGGAGCAGGCTAACATTAAAGGGAAGGCCATACTTAATATTTTAAGCGAGAATATGAAACCAGAGTATTGGATTAAATCCGCTCGTAACATAGCTGATGAGGTTAATAATGGTGCATATGGGGTTGTTGTGGCGCATGGAACTGACACCATGCATTATACTTCTGCAGCATTGAGTTTTATCCTGGATACTCCTGTTCCCATAATTTTAACCGGAGCACAGAGGAGTTCAGATCGACCGTCAAGTGATGCTTTCCTGAATCTGATGGCGTCAGTTACAGCAGCAAAATCAGATATAGCTGAAGTATTGGTTTGTATGCACTCCACCATGAATGATTCTCAGGCTTATTTACATCGGGGTACAAAGGTTAGGAAAATGCACACCTCCCGGCGGGATACTTTTCGCAGTATAAACACTCAACCTCTTGCTAGGATTCAAAATAGTAATTTAGAAATTTTGGATAAAACCATAGATTATACGAGGAGAAGTCTAGATGAAATTAAAATTTATGATTCGTTGGAAGAGGATGTTGCATTAATAAAGAGTTATCCTGGAATATCCGTGGGTATAATAGATTATTATTTGGATAAAGGATTCAAGGGGCTAGTGTTAGAGGGTACAGGATTAGGGCATTGCCCAGAAGAATTGATGCCTTCACTCCAACGGGCAAATGATATGGGAATTCCAGTGGTAATGACCTCCCAATGTCTCTACGGAAGAGTTAATATGAATGTTTATAGCACGGGCCGTAAACTTGTAGACTCAGGAGTGATTTCAGCTATGGATATGTTGCCAGAGACGGCTTATGTTAAACTGGTATGGACATTAGGTCAAACACAGGATTTAGATGAAGTGAAAAATATAATGCAAACTAGTTTGAAGGGCGAAATTCGACGTAAAACATCCCAGAAATATTTTTTAATTTAACTCATGAAGGTGATTTTTAATGGATTATGAGAAAATCGGTCTTAAAATGGGATTGGAGGTACACCAGCAGCTTAACACGAATGAAAAACTATTTTGTCCCTGTGAATGTAGCCTCACCGATAAAAAACCACAACTAAAGATTTTAAGAAATTTAAGACCCACTCAAAGCGAGTTGGGTAAAATCGACAGGGCAGCATTTGAAGAATCCCGACGCAAACTTCAATTTGTCTACGAATCCTACGATCATCACACTTGCCTAGTTGAAGCTGATGAAGAACCACCTCGTCCATTAAATCTAGAAGCTCTGGAAATATCTCTCATAATTGCTTCGTTGGTAAACATGCAGATTGTGGATGAATTCCATGTCATGAGAAAACAGGTTATAGATGGAAGCAATACTGGAGGATTTCAAAGGACGGGATTAGTAGCCACTAATGGTTATTTGGAAACAGACTATGGAAAAGTAATTATAGAGAATCTCTGCTTAGAGGAAGACGCAGCCAGAAGAATGCATGAAGAGAAAGGAAAAACTAATTTCCGGTTGGATAGATTAGGAATCCCTCTAGTTGAGATAACAACTGATCCTAGTATTAATAACCCTCAGCAAGTGAAGGATGTGGCTTATCAAATAGGCCAGATTTTGCGTAGTACTAAAGTTAAGAGGGGACTCGGAACTATTCGTCAGGATTTAAATATATCTATCAGTGAAGGCGCTCGAGTTGAGATTAAAGGGGTTCAAGATCTGGATTTAATGCCTAAAATGGTTGAAAATGAGGTTAAAAGGCAGATAAATCTTCTTCAAATTAAAGATGAGCTCCGAAAAAGAGATGCAAGTATAGAAAATGAAATATTTAATGTGGGGGCGGTCTTTACAGATACGAAGTCAAAGATAGTGTCTAAGGCATTATCTAACGGAGGTAGTGTTTTGGCTGTTAAACTCAATGGATTCGCGGGTTTAATTGGAAGAGATATTCAACCTGATAGAAGATTTGGAACAGAGCTTGCAGGATACGCTAAAAAAATGGGCGTATCTGGCATATTTCACACTGATGAATTGCCGTCATATGGAATAACACAGGAAGAAGTTGGAGCTGTAATTAATATTATCGGAGCGTTAAAAGAGGATGCGTTTATCCTTGTGGCAGATGAGGATGAAAAAGCCAGAAATTCTCTTATAGAAGTCCAGAGTAGAGCAGAAAATGCTATAAAGGGAGTCCCTGAGGAAACCAGGAAGGTTCTGGATGATGGGAATACAGAATATTTACGTCCTCTCCCTACTGCCAGTAGAATGTACGTGGAAACTGATATACCAGCTATTACCATAGCCCGAGACTATCAGGAGAGTTTAAAATCCAATCTACCTGAGCTGCCTGATGTAAAGAAGAATCGTGTAATGATGGAACATGGATTAAGTGAAGATCTGGCATTACAATTGGTTAGAATTGATAAAACAAGTGAATTTGAAAAACTCAAAGCGGAATATAAGGTTGACTCCTCAATCATAGCTTCCACTTTAGCTTACACTATCAAAGAACTTAAAAGAGAGAGATTAAATGTGGATGCATTGGATTTGAAAGTTTTGGGAGAAGTTTTCTTTTACATTAATGAAAATAAGATCCCGGCAGCTTCCATCCCAGCAGTATTGCGAAGTGTGGCTAGACATGGATACTCGGTTAGTGAAGCGGTTAAAGAAGAAGGCTTGGAAAAACTGTCAAAAGCGGAAGTAGAGCTGATTATTGATAATTCAATCTCCTCAAATAATGATATTATTAAAGAGCGAGGAATGGAAGCTATGGGTCCTCTGATGGGGATAGTTATGAAGTCTCTTAAGGGAAAAGCAGATGGTAAATTAGTTAATAAACTTTTAAAAGATAAATTAATTAAGCTGATAGACTAAATTAAAAAACTAGAGAAAATTTAGATCATAAAATTGTTAATGATTTTATAATGCAAGATTAAAAGGAATTGATCAAGTATGGATGAATATGATATGGTGATAATAGGTTCAGGACCTGCTGGATTAACAGCTGCTATTTACTCCGGCAGGCAGAATTTCAAGACTCTAGTTTTAGAGAAAGCATTAGCAGGTGGAACTGGGTTGATAGTACCGCTCATGGAAAACTATCCGGGCTTTGATATGATATCTGGGAGAAAATTGATAGAGCTTATGAAAATACAGACTATGAAACATGCAGAAATAAAAGAATTTGAGGAAGTTAAGAAGGTGGAATACAATGGAGATCTGTTGAAAATATCCACCACTAAAGCTAGTTACATGTCTAAATCCGTTATATTAGCTACAGGTAGTAAGCATAGATTTCTTAATGTTCCAGGTGAAGCTGAATTTCTAGGTCGAGGAGTTTCTTACTGCGCCACCTGTGATGGTCCATTATTTGTAGGCCGGAGAGTACTTGTAGTCGGCGGAGGGAATAGTGCCGCTCAGCAGGCGATATATCTGGATAGTATAGGAGTTTTGGTGGCTATGGTCCACCGGAGAGATGAACTTAGAGCTGAAATTTATCTGCAGAAACTTTTAGAAGATAAGGATATACCCATAATCTGGAATTCCGAGTTGGAGAAGATTAAAGGTGATCAACTGGTGCAAAGCGCAGTTTTGTATAATCGAAAGACAGATCAAAAAGAAGAAGTGATTACAAACGGTGTTTTCATTGCTGTTGGTGAAATACCAGCTAATCAGTTGGCTAAGGAGATGGGAGTAGAAATTGATGAGCGTGGTGGATATATAATTACAGATAAAGGTCAAAGAACTAACCTTCCAATGGTTTACGCTGCCGGTGACATAACAATTGGAAACAATCAGTGGTTGATTGCATGTTCTGAAGGGGCTGTAGCTGCTTTATCTGCATATAATGACATTCGAATAAAGAAATAATGAAATTTATTGGAGTGATAATCGCAAATAATTGAATTTAAAAGAGTAAATATAAAGGAATATTCTCTTAAATTCGATCCTAAATGAAAGAATTGGGAATTTGAATTAATAGCGTAATTTTAGAAATAACTCGGAAATTGATGAGTTATCAAGTATAAGAAAACCTATTTTATGAACAAAATGTTATTATATTGTTATTCATAAATCCCATGACGAATCTAAATTTGCCCGTGGTTAGAGCTTAAAAATTATGATATCCACTTGTAGGCATTGGCAAAAATATAAGACGCTTGAAAATCTCTGAATCAAGTGAATATAGACGATTCAATCGAAATTTTAATAGTGAGTGTTTTGAGCTTAGAATCACCATTTTTTACTCATTAATAATTTTTTTTATTTGATTTTATTTTTTTTTCTTATGAAGATATATTACAGTGGTTAAATTGGTATCTGATGTTAAATTCGGCCCTGCAGGAAATCCTTTAGGATATAGAGGTGAAACTATAAATGTTTGTGATTATATTCGTAGAAGAGGATTAAATGCATATGAATATCAAGCCACATATGGCGTGCGTATTTCTAAACAATCTGCTTTAAAGCTTAAAAAGAGCTCTAAAGAAAATAATATCCTTATTTCTATGCACGCTCCATACTATATCAATTTATCCTCGAATAAGGATGATGTGGTTGATAGATCCATTCAAAGATTAATTCAATCTGCAAAGGCTGCGGAATGGTTGGATGCCTACCGGATAGTGTTTCATCCCGGATTTTATACTAAATATACTCCCACTGAAGCTATGATGAAGCTTCAGAGTGCAATTAATGATTTAACGGAGAAATTGGAGTCCATGGGTGTTTCCAAGTATACATTCGCCCCGGAGACTTCGGGTAAAAAAACACAACTCGGCAGTCTGGAGGAGATTATAGAGATCTGTTTTACACATGAAAACTTCACTCCTACAGTAGACTTCGCACATTTACATGCTAGATCAGGTGGAGGAATAAAAAGTAAAAAGGATTATGGGGAAATATTTGAGAAATTAGAAGATAATTTAGGTTTAAATTCACTGCATAGTCATTTTACAAGCATAGAATTCACGGATAAAGGTGAAAGAAGACATCATGCTCTTTTTGAGGATAATTATGGACCTCCAATGGAACCACTTCTTGAGGAAATAGCAGAAAGAGGCTGGAATGTTACTGTAATCTGTGAAACTCCCCTTTTAGATGAGGATGCTTTATTAATGCAGAAGGCTTATAATAAGATTTTGAAAATTTATGAGTAATTCATGAAATAAATTTTTTTTGTATTCTCACATTCCATCAATTATTATTAATGAAATTTTATATCTTATAATACATATCCGTATAAACATATGATTATAAAAATTACTGATTCAATGGTCAGCTAAGAAAGGTAACCTTTAATCTAAAAATTAATTATTGGCCCAAACTATTTAAGTATATGATTAAAAAAATATTAATGGTGATTACCTAGTGAAATTTAATAATATAATCTCCGATCCTATTATATCAGATAAAAAGACATCAAGAACCCCGGAAAAACCTAAAAAAGAAGCTAAACTAGTTGTACTTCAACCTATTGGCTACCCTTTCCTTTGTAACTTAGTGGAGAACCCTAAAATAGAAATATTTAATAAAGAACTTTTTGAACTCTACGCCAGAGAGCAATGGGAGGGATTTACCGTAAATGAAGGTTCATTTATTTTTGATCAGAAATTATTACCAGATTATGCTTTCAAGATTATAAAAGCCCATCCAGATAACTCTGAAATAACTGAAAATACTTCTATTATACTTATGGAAATAGATGAATCTAAAGAAATCAGGAGACTGAAAAGCAATATTAAAATGGAGGATGTAATTGGACAGGAAAGGGCTAAAACTAAATGCAAAATCATCATGAAGTACCTGCAGGATCCCTCACACTTCGGTGAATGGGCTCCACGTAACGTGTTATTCCATGGTACCCCTGGAACAGGGAAGACTATGTTAGCTAAATCCTTATCTAACGAGCTTAATGTGCCATTATTCCTGATAAAAGCTACTAGTCTGATAGGTGAGCATGTGGGGGATGGGGCTCGGCAGATACATGAATTATTTGAGGCAGCGTCCATCACCGCGCCGTCTGTGATTTTCATAGATGAAATAGATGCCATAGGCCTTGATAGAAAATACCAATCACTTAGAGGAGACGTATCTGAAGTAGTTAATGCCTTACTCACTGAAATGGATGGAATTGAATATAATAAAGGAGTGGTGACTATAGGAGCCACTAATAATCCTTATCTACTGGATTTCGCAATAAGGAGCAGATTTGAGGAGGAAATAGAATTTACATTACCTGATGAGGAGGAGAGATCGGCTATAATTGAGCTCTATGTGAAATCATTACCTATACCAGTTGAATTTGACCTTAAAAAATTAGTTAATTATACAAAGGGAATGTCTGGAAGGGATATTAAAGATAGGGTCCTAAAAGTAGCTTTACATAAGGCTATCTATGAGGATGGAGAATTAATAACGTGGAAACAAATTAAATACGCGTTAAAACAACTCAAAAAGGATAGTGATCAACCTAAGGGAATGTTTGCCTAGATTAAAATTACAATTTTCTTTTTTTTTAATTTAATAAAAATATTTTCATTTAATTTTCTGAAAAAATAGTTTCAGCTGCTTTAATCACCATAACGTCGTCTTTTTCTGCAGCATCCTTTATATTTTTAATTATATCGTAGAAGACACGGTCCACTACTACTTGAGTTAAATCATCAATTATCTTTTCCTTACCATTAAGGTCGCCCAAAATTTTCAACGCTTTAATGATCTCTTTTCGTCTTATTTCCTCTGCACTAGCCCGTATATGTGATATGATGGGTTCAACTTCCAAATGTTTTAATGATTTCTCTAAAAGTTTCAGTTCATCTTCAACGATTCTTTGAGCATTATAAACCTCCGATTTCCTCATTTTAAGGTTTTCATCTGCTATAAACTTCAAATCATCCATATTGAATAGTTTAACACCTAAATCTTTCACATTTTCATCTATATCCCTTGGATTGGCAATATCCACTATGACCAACTGGGAAAGATTCTCGGAGGGAACGGCTTTTTCTACCTCTGTACAAGTTAATATGGGATGAGGTGCTCCAGTTGCACTTATGATCACATCAGCATCCTGCATGGCCTCATGAAGCCTGTCAAAATGAATAGCATATCCATTTAATTCACTTGCTAATTTAACTGCACTCTTATAGGTACGGTTAGCCACCACTATAGCTTTAAGCTTCTTTTCTACCAGAGCCTTAGCCACCAGAGTGCCCATTTTGCCTGCACCAATAACCAACACTTTTTTACATTTTAAATCTCCATGCACAGATTCGGCGAGCTTCACAGCTGCTGTTCCAATAGATGTTGATCCTTGATTTATGCGCGTGTTTTTCCTTACCACTTGCCCTACGTGCACGGCTTTAGTAAAAATAGTTCTTAATACTGGTCCCATACACCCTTCTTTAAGACCTCTTTTTCTCGCGTCTTTGATTTGTCCCAGTATTTGGTCTTCGCCTATTATCATAGACTCTAATCCTGATGCCAGTCGTAGAAGGTGTTGGAGAGCGTCTTTATCGCTTTCCACGGCGAAATTTGATAGATCCAGGGATAGATCTTCTTCTTTCAGCTGATCTGAAATTAGATAAAATTCAGCTCGGTTGCATGTTTTCAGGTAGATATATTCGTGGATGCCATATTTTCCCCGGATTTCCCGGGAAATAACGTCTAATTCCTGGGTTGATCTTTCTATCTGGGCTATATCTGCTGTCTTATGATCCACTCTGATATTCAGAATCATTTATATTAACCCCAAAATTAATGATTTAAGGATTTTTTAAGTAAGTTATCAACGTATGTTTGGGCGTTTTCTAATTTTCCTTCTTTTAGAAGTTTTTTAATTTTTTCATCCTTAGATACAATGTTTAAATAATATTTTCTTTTTTTTTGGTCATTTACTTCTTTTTTTAGTAAGTTACGAGTGAAATTTTGAAGTTCTATTTTAAGAATATCCTCATCTGTTATTACTTTTTCGATTCTTTTTCTTAATTCTCGAGCCATTAGGGGACTTTTACCTTGTGTGAATATACATATTTGCACATCTCCTATAAAAAAAGACGATGGTACAATTGTATCACCTTCATCTGGCTGGTCTGCTCTATTCAGTAATTTTCCTTCGGCAAGATTTGACAGACGCTGGTTTAACTGTGTATCCCCGGTGGCTACAACCACCAGATCAGCCCATTGGATCCATTTTTGAGCTTCATCCATAGGCTTTAAAGATGCTCTTAATTTTAATAATTCTATCGGAAGCAGTTTTCCCAATATAATTACATTTGCTCCTGATTCTAGGAATCTTATAGCTCTTCTCGTACCCACTTCTCCTGATCCTGCTATCAAAACATTTTTATACTTCATTTCTAGGAAGAGAGGGGTCCAACCCATCCTATAACTCCAAGTTCTTCATTCGTAAAATTTTGATGGCCGTTTTAAGATCATTGTCGCATTCCTGTAGAACGTTATAAGCCTCCTCTTCAGGGACTTGGAAAGTTTCTGATAAAGCTTTAACACTCTCTTTTATGGATGAGTGGGATAATCCCACTAATTCTTCGGATAATAGTTTTTTAAGCTGCATGTATTCATCTTCACTCATATTAATTCTTCTCATTAACATATCCCTTAAGGGACAGGGTTTAGATGGTTTGCAGCACCATACCAGGGATCCAAAACAGGTTCCTTCACCATGGCCTAATCTAGTGTTTTCTCCAAATTTTTCTTTTATGTTAATATAATCTTGAGGTGTGAGTTTAGCATCTTCCAATGCATATAATATGGGGCAGGGCTTTACTGGCGGACAACAAAATGCTAAAGCTCTTTTATCACCTCCCCTGCATACATGTGATGGTGAATCTTCCCACTCCATTCTATTCCTCCGTAAACATTTTCTTTTTCTCTGTGGGTGTTAAATCTTCTACAATAGAACTAGGAAGTCCTGTTTTAAGGATTTTCCCGCCCCTCATTAGCGCAGCTCGGTCACAAACGTCCAGCACAAAATCCATATCATGACTTATGATGAGGAAAGTTTGGTTAAGTTCTTCACGAGCTTTTCTTATAGAATCGGTCACTTGGACTCGGGTTATAGGATCCATTGTACCGGTGGGTTCGTCCAGTATTACAATGTTAGGTTCTTTGATAAGAACCTGTGCTAAAGCTACTCGATGACGTTCTCCACCACTTAATTCATCAGGATATTTAGTTAATAAGCTATTAACATATTCTTCATCAAAACCAACGGCCTTAAGCACATATAATGCTTTCATTTTAGCAAATTCAGCTGGAAGTTCCAGACTTATAGCAATAGTTAGATTGCCCAACACTTCACGGTGCGGATAGAGACTGTATTCCTGATGAAGTATTCCTAGGTAAGGTTTTACTCTACCTCTTCCAGCAAATCCTTTTTCTGTCATATCGATCCAGTCATCTCCAAGTTTAACAGCTATACCACCGTTGCTTGGGTCGGTTAAACCATAAAGTATTCTGGATAGGGTGGTTTTACCAGCACCACTTAAACCTACTACACCAAATATTTCCCCTTCATCCACTTCAAGACTTACATCATCAACAGCCTTCACCACACCCCGATCTATGGAGTAATAATATTTTTTAACTCCTTCCAATTTAATTATCGGGCCGCCGAGTTTAATTACATCCCGTTTTTCAGGTAGGGGCACTTGATCTAGGAATTTCTGCACTACAACGGTAGGGTTACCTTCTTCTATAATCTCTCCTTTCTCGAGCCATATCACATGATCAGAAAGTTTTTTCATGACTTCTGGCCAGTGGGAGGTGATGACCATGGTTGTACCTTTTTCCTTTACTCCTTCTAGGAGGGCTTGATGTATAAGTTCTGCGGTTTTAGGGTCCAGGGTACCGGTGGGTTCATCCGCCAAAAAAAGCATGGGTTCTTTAGCCATCTGTCTAGCTAGAACCACCCTTTGTTTTTCACCACCACTAAGGTCTCGGGCAATATGAGTTATACGGTGAGACATTTGCACTGTTTCAATAAGATCTATAGCCATATAAGTGCTTTCCTCATCATCATGCCCACTGATGGATTTTATAACGTTATCAATTACGGTGTCATCCTCATAAAGGGCAAAGGTTCTCTGTAACATTATAGATATTCTTCTTTTTATAGCGGAGAAGAGTAAACGTTCGCAATTCCAGAAATCAACTCTGTATGCTTCGAATTCACACCCACAAATACTGCAAACTTTCCCTGCCCGGGAAGGTGCGTCTACAATCCTACAATCGGGACATAAAGCCACATTATAAAAAATTTTTCCTTCATCTGGTTTATAATCCTGCATTCCCCGCAACATATTTAACAAAACAGACTTACCAGCACCGCTTCTTCCCAAAATACCTAAAACACTACCCTCATCAATGTTCATGCTAATGTTTTTCAAAACATCAACGCCTTTAAACGTCTTGGTAACATTTTCCATTTCTATAAAAGACATGAAACACACCCTTTTTTATTGATCTGCAATTATTAATATTAAATTAGTTTAAAACTGTTAATTATAAGATTTTTCTTCATGATATTTTTGATAATAAATTATTTTCATACTTCAGTTAATCTATGATTTTTTTTGTTATAAAAAATTTTTCACAGTACAATTTATAAATTATTCTAACTTTTTATACTAATGATAGATCAAAGGGTGTTATCCCATCTTTAAGGCTTCTGGCCATAGATATACCATCTGCACCAGCAGACATCATTTTTCTAGCAGATTTCACATCATGTATGGAGTTATTTCCTATGAGAAAGATGTCTGTATTTTCTTTAATAGAAGTTATTACACTGTAATCTGCATTTTTATATCCTGGCTTCACAGCATCTACATGAAGAAAATCGGCACCAGCATCTTCTACGATTCTAGAAATGGTAATTATGTCCGTATTTTGAGTGTTCGCTCGTATCTTCACAGAAACCTTACTTGTACATTTTTTTACAACTTCTTTAGTGAATTCATTTAACAAGTTAAGTTCCATAAGCAAAGCCTGTCCACATTTCAAATCCATTATCTCGGGTTGTTGACAGTGAGCATTTATTTCCACCACATCAACGCCTTTTAATTTTGAGATTTCAATTATCGGTTGGGGAGTAGTGGCTCGGATGTTAACTGATACCATACCATCCCAATCAGCTTGATTTTTAATTATATTCGTTTGTTGACTTATATGGGTTATTAACTCTGTTTCTGGAATGTCAAATTCTGCTCTACCTCTTTGGATAATCATGTGCCCTGCATTTATAGTCTTCCTATCTGCGTTGTAGCCTCCAATAGTCACCATATCAAAACCTTTAGTGGCTAGTTTACTGCAGAATTTTCCATTGGTTATACCTGCCATGGGTGCTATAACTTCAATATAATACACTCCTAGGTTTGAATATAAATTTTGAATAAATTAATTGAAATCATAATAACATTATCTAAATTATTACAAACATAATATAGAATCCTAATATAATAATAATTAAACAAAAATATTTATTAAAGAATACTTTCTTCTATTCCTTCATCACATGAACCAAATCATACGTGAATCCACCCCTTATTTCCTCTAGGGCAAGATCAGCTAAATTAGCAGCTTTTTCAGCGGTAGGGGCTTTTCCAATACCAGCTTTAAGTGCAATGTTAATTTCATCCTCTATCTCTTCAATAATCTTCAAAAGCCCCTGAGGTTCCAAACCATTACAAGGAGACATAAAATTATCACCACCAATAAAAAACAGCAAAGATCCCCTCTCAATCAATTTCTTCATAAGAAAATGTTGAACACGATTAACGATAAAAGAAGTATCATATGCCGGAATTATATCAGTTAGAGAATCTGTGATGCCATTTATATCGATATGGGCGATCTGAACAAAGCTTTCATCAAGCTTCACCATACTATCTATAGCCAGAACCTCTCTTCTATCTTCAGACTGGGCTCCGCCATAATTTTGCAGTGCATTAGTAGCCTTCCTCTGAGCATCATAAGGGGTTTCAGCAGCACCCACGCCCATACTCACAGTTACAGGATAGCGGTTTCCAATAGATTTTTGAATACGGATATGATCCTCCATATCAACACCATTAGTCACAGCTAGCATATTATCAAAACGGGTGAAAAATACTAAACCACCTTTAGCAGCAAACTGTCTCTGTAGATCAGCATAGAGTTCTGACTGTAAAATCTGAAGATCAGCCTCGGCCCGGGGCGTAGGAGTCACAGTCCACGGACCATAATTATCAATCTGAATCAAAGTCATCTGAATCATAAAAATTCACCCAAAATATTTCTGGCTAACATCATCTTGTCCTCGATGTTTTTCATGTTGGTGTTTGTTACAACAACCTCTGATATTAGTTTTTCTATTTCTTCTTCATGAACAATATCTTCTAAATCTATGAAGAACCTATCCAAAAAACTTTGATACATGCTAGCAACACCTCGAGAAGACACTTCATAACCCAAAGCACGCATGAACTTGCCGGCAGGTCCGCTTACAGGCTGATTCCCAATTATGGGGGATACACCAACTACGTAAGATTTTTTGAGGGCATTACGGACATTTCTTGTAGATATTATGGGGCCCACTGAAGTCACAGGATTGGATGGTCCGATAATTACCATATCCGAATTTTCAATAGATTCAATAACTCCAGGAGCTGGTTCAACTTGATTATACTCTATATTAAGAACCTCTGGTTCGCCTTTCTGCTCTATCAGGAATTTATGAAACTCCAAATCACCAATATCAGTATTGATATTGATACAGGATTTCTGATCACTCATGGGAATTATTCGGGATTTTATGCCTAAATTCTTCCTTTGAATATCAATAACATTCGAAAGAGGATTAGTCTCCAGAAGTAAGGTTTTTTGAATTTTTATTGCTCTGTCCTGATCTCCAATTTTTAGAAGCTCTCTGCACCCGATCACATTTAAAGTTTCATGGGTTATAAAGGTATCATCTGCGATGCCATACCATGTTTCATCGTTAATGATCCCAGCTAATGTGTACATTACCGTGTCAATGTCTGCCGCTACATAAACTCCGGAGAAATAAGAGTTCTCCAAGGTATTAACAATCACAGTAATTTCTAAAGGATCTATAAGGCGAACTATGCCCTGCAGGAGTTTAGGTGTTCCAGTCCCGCCAGATAATACTGTTATCATGATAATATCACTTTGTTGCGAATTAAGATTTTCAATACGGATATTAATTCTAAAATTTCAACGAAACACATCATATTCTTTAGACCTAATTAGAGGTTTAATATCAGCAAAATCATTTTTAAGTTTTTTAAAATAGTCCAATCCCCTAATTAAAACTACAGGTATACCTTCGTTAGCTTGGCCCATTACAATGGATGCTGCTGAAGCTAATTCATCAGCTACAGCTATACTAGTGGTTTTAAGCTCTTTACCATACAAATCTTTTTCACCACTTCTATCCCAAAGAGGATCCATACCGGATATTCCAATGGCAGTACCAATAGCTCCTTCCCTGAAGGCACGACCTTGAGTATCAGATATGATAACTGCTATCTCTTTATCAGTGGTTTCCTTAATTCTTCTCATAATTTGATATGCACTTTTATCTGGATCTTCGGGAATAGGCGTCGCCAACCCTTCATCAACATTTGACTCATCTATCCCAGCATTTGCACATATAAATCCATGTTTAGTCTCAGAAATTATAAAATCAGGACCTAACTTAATTATTTCTTTTGACTCTTGTAGAATTGCTTCAACAAGCTCTGGTTTTTTACCAGTTTTAGCTGCAATTTTCAGGGCATTTGAACCAGGAATAATTTCTTTAAGTTCAATGATTTTCCCTTCTGCTTTAGCTATAGCAGTTTCCGCTATTACTAGAACGTCTCCATCCTGAATCTCTTGATTCATCTGGCCTAGAAATTCAAGAATTATTTCATCAAGGAAGTCTCCTTTTTTAATAAGAGATATTCCTTTAACACCAATTATCTGCAGATTCATCAATGCACCATCATAAAAAATTTTCATTATTGAAATTACAAATTATTTTTTTGTATTATTATTTTTTTCTTTTAATTAAAATTAATAATTTTTTTTTTAAAATGTTTTCTCTTTTTTGGTGAAAAATAAAAATTTCTTATAATATTTAAGTATTTCATAATGCACTTAAACTCCAACTCTTTCGACCAAAAGCTGCAGCTGCAGTCACGGGATTAGTGAATTTAGCAAATTCTTCTCCATCTAATATAAATTCAGCTGCATCCCCCGCATTTTCTGCCAAGAAATCTACTTTTTGAGGTTTAACATGCTCATATGTAGCTATGTAAGCGGCTTTACCATCCGGAATCTTTTCCACAATTAAATTATCATGAGTCACAATTCCTAGATAAGCATCTCCGATGAGGGGGGTCGCTCCAGCTATGCGGGGAGTTTTATAATCATCCTTCTCATAATCCATGGTTAAGAGGGTAAATCCCAGAGCATCACGGATGTTCATCCCTGAAGATATTTTCTCGGCGATGATGTCGGTTTGTGACCCGTTAGAAACCACGGCCACATCATCCACAATTCTAATGCAGTTATAGGCTATGTAAGGATTTTTAAACACATCTTTTTCATAACCTTCCCGAGGTATTACAGCAACCCGATCATTGTAACCCTTAGTTATCCGGTTTGGAAAAGAACGGCTTGAAACCCGATAAGCAGAGAATTTACCATAATTTGTACTTCCGACAGCCAATATTCTACCCAGATACATTATAATTCACCAAGTCTTATTTTTAATTAATATTATTTTCTCTTAAACTCAAATCTTATGATTAAAATTTCAAATAAATTATTAATTGATATTAATTATTCTATTTCTTTTTTTCTTTTTACTGTAGCCCAGGATTTCCGCACAAAGTCAGGTAGTTCATCATAAGAAATATTTTTTAAGAATTCAATGGTTTGAGGATCGCTAGGATATCCTGATCCAATATTACAGAAGGTTTCCCTTAGTTTGGCTATTTCCCAGTCTCGTTCCACTTTTGCTATAATGGATGCTGCAGCCACCACTGCATATCTATCATCTGCTTTATGTTCTGAAATCACTTTCAAATCAGGGAAAACTCTCTCTATTTCGCTTTTAAATCTTTCTGGCTTTACATCTATGCAATCTATTATAGAAATTGCTGCATTTGAGTCTTCAATAATTTTTTGCATTGCAATTTTTTCTATTTGATTTAAATTTACGTGTTTAGATCTTAAAAAATCTATATCATGGGGAGTTATTTTTACTACATAATATTCTGTTATTTTCTTAATTTTCCTGGAGAGAACGGTTCTTCTTTTTGGAGAAATCTTTTTAGAATCCTTTAATTTAAGTCTTTCGAGATATTTAATTCTATTTTCTTTAACAGCCACTCCAGATACTACTAGTGGACCTATGACAGATCCTCTCCCGGCTTCATCTATTCCTACTACTATCTTCATTTTCTTCATCAGATTTTTGTGAGGGATGATGAAATACGGTTGAAAGTATTTTTTTAATCTAAATAAAAATAAAAAAAGAGTTATGTTCGATGATTTGATTTTTCATCATTTTAATTATTTCATAGCTTTTAAACGAACTTCTGGTTCTAATGCTCTAGGTTCTGCAGCTACTATGGCTGCACCTTTAGCCACCACAGTCATAGGATCATCTGAAATCTCAACAGGAATACCAACTTCGTCATAAATTCTTTCTTTAAGTCCTCTAAGTTGTGATGTTCCTCCTACTACAATGGTTCTATTGTACACTCCAGATATGAGTTCCGGAGATATTTTTTTAAGTACAAGAGATAATGCTTCGATTAACTTTAAAATTATTGGTTCTGCAGCATCAGCTATCATAATTGAATCTATCTCTATCTTTTGAGGCTTGTTAGTTTCCAATGATTTCCCAATTGCATGAGTACTTGTAGGTTTCATTTCTGTCTTAGAATGAACCATTCCTACTTCAATTTTAGCTTTTTCTGCTTCATGTATACCTATTTCTACATTATAGGTTTCCTTTATTTTCTTCACTATATTGGTGTCTATGTCATCTCCACCGCTTCGTATGGTTTCGATATCTGTAATTCCACCTAAGGATATAACTACAACATCACTGGAACCAGCACCCAAATCGATTATCATAGTCCCTGATGCATCAGCTATGGGTAATCCTGCCCCTATTGCTGCTGCTAATCCTTCACCAATAACTAAAACGAATTTAGCACCAGCTTCTACTCCTATTTCCTCTACTGCTTTTTTTTCCACTTCTGAGGCGTCTCCAGGTATACCAATAACTATGCGTTCGATGTTATCCACTCCATCTCCAGCTCCTTGTTCCATGGAATATACTAGAAGAGATTTTGCTTGAGCTATACTTTCTATAACTCCCATTCGTAGTGGTCTTACGGCAATTATATCTTCGGGTGTTCTTCCCAGCATAACTTTAGCTTCTTCTCCAACGGCTAGCACATATGTTTGTTCATCTTTTTTAACTGCTACTACGGAGGGTATTTTATATAATTCAAATTTATCTCCTGATGGTTTAGCTACCACGGTGTTAAGAGTTCCTAAATCAATTCCTAAAGTGTTAGTTAGAGCCTGCTTTTTAACATTTTCATCTTCTTCTTCTTTTCTAAAAAGGTTAAACAATTTTAATCCTCCTTTAAAAATTTATTGAATTCTATCACAAATAACTTATTCTGCTTGACTAATTCTTTAATTCGTTCTTTATCTTTATCAACAGATATTAGAACGGTAGATATGGCGATATCTGCCATTTTAAATAATGGATCAATAGTTTTACGTATCACTGATGGCATCTTGCTTGTTAAGTATACATCAGTCTCTATGAATCCTGTGGTTTTATCTTCTAATAGAAATGTAAATTTAAGATGGTTTTTTTCACAATCTCCCATGAATTTTTTTATACGATTATCAGGACCTACTACTAAGAAAAGTTCCGGTTCATTTTCCATGTAATAAGGAGCTATCTTTATATAAGCGCCGCCTTGTTCTTTACTAATTGAAGTTAAATCTCTTATTTTATTTACATCACCGTATAATAATAAGAAATCGAATTTCTGAGTTATAAATGATTCTTTATTAGTTATATGTTCTCTACACAGAATTTTAACTCTCTCTTTATCTAATATTGCTTCATACGCTGCATTGTTAACCAATTCTTCGCTACCAGCAATAACGCACCATAACTCGTCCGCATCATGAACGGTGGATACTGATGCCGCCTTCCTCAAAGTCTTAATCTTATTCTCTATCATCAGCTCACTCTTTCTAATATTAAGTAGATCAGATTAAAAATTTCGATCAGATTATAATAAAATTAATGGTTCACATCACAATAATATACAAAATTCTAATGATTATAATAATGATTTATTCAAGTGATTCTTTATGTTATAATCATATATAAATAGCGTGATGTCATTGACAGTACTCAAATTATCACTCATAATATTTTGTTTATTATATTAATTAATAATAACAAAATTGACTTTCAAGAATTCCTTTTCAAATAAATTTAAAATTTTTAGTTAGTAACATAAACATGTATAAAAGCATTACTTTTAGTTTAAAAAAACCTGTGATAATAAATGTTTGTAAAAGGAACTTTAAAAATAACCAGCATATTACTAATCCTAGCCATAATACTTTTATTATTCCGTTATACCTTAATCAGTTTCATCATATTCTTAATCATAGCATTCTTATTACAATTTTTTAGGGATCCTTCTCGCAAAACACCAGAGGATGAAGGAGTAATAGTCGCATCCGCAGATGGAAGATTTCTCAACGGTAAAATCGATATCATAAAAATAGTTGAATCAGAAGATCACTTAACAAGACAAGTTTTAGAGAAACATGAAAAAGGTATTTTAATAAGTACTTATATGTCAGGGCTAGATGTCCATGTAAATAGAGTTCCCATCACTGGCAGAATTATCAAAACTCAATACTATCCAGGCAAATTCAAACTTGCCCAAGGTGACGTGCATAAGGAAAACGAAAAGAATTTGATAGTAATAGAATCAAAATATGGAAAAATAGGTGTGGTGCAGATTGCAGGTTTTGTAGCTAGACGCATTGTACAATACGTCCAAATGGGGGATATCGTGCACACAGGGGATCGTTTAGGGATGATTAGATTCGGATCCCGCGTTGATGTGATAATTCCCTACAAAAATTCCCAGTTAATGATCTATAAAGGTGGAAGACCTAAAGCCGGAGAAACCATTATTGCTAGAATGACAGATAAAGATACGAAAAAAATTAATCATGAATAAGGGAAGTTTCATAAAAATGCTATTAAAAGATTATATGGCCCTACCCGATTTAATCTCTCTGATCAATGCTTCATTTGGATTTCTAGCTATCATTATGGCTGCCAGGGGTGATTTAGTCTTAGCAGCTAAATTTATACTACTTGCAGTTATATTTGATTCATTAGATGGCTATGTGGCCCGCAAGACGAAAAGAGTTGATCATGTTGGATTTGGAAAAAATATTGACTCTTTATCAGACGTGATATCATTTGGTGTAGCACCCGGAATGCTTTTGTATTCTGCATCCACATCCTATAGTATACCATACATTAATATACTAGTAGCTCTTTTAGTAGTATTATGTGGGATAATAAGACTCTCAAGGTTCAACGTACTTTCAGATTCATCTCCTAGTTTAGGTAGAGATAAATTCATAGGATTACCCATACCATCAACAGCATTGATCCTTGGATCATTCTATCTATCTAATATATTTACTATAGAACTGTCATTAGTTATAATGGGGGTTGTATCCATTTTAATGGTGAGCACATTTGAATATCCTAAAATTAAAAATCCAATATTGCTGCTGATAGGTGGTTTTCTTATAATTTTAACATGTTTACCACAAAGCATTTCCTCAGTAATTTTCAATCTCCCCGCAAAGTTTTTATTCATCATTACTTTACTATACCTAATAACAGTGCCTTTTATGCATTTATATGCCAAGCTTCGCAGAAGTGGTCAAAAATGTTAGATAAAATATTGGGAAAAAATGATAAAGATAAAAGTGGCCCGGTTCTTCAAAAAAAAGATAAAGATACTGGGATGGATGTTAGTGACCGTATTAAAAACATGGTTTCTAAAGCAACAAATGGATCTAAAATGAATGGAAATGAGGATGATAAAGAAGTTAAACGGAAAATTCCCCGTCCCATGCCCAAACCACGCCCTAGAGAGGTTGGAAAAGCCCGGTTGAAGTCTCCTCAGAAACCTCCTCAGGATAAAAAACCAGATGGTCTGGGTAGTATTATTCCTAGATTTGGAAGAAAAACAGGCACTGCTGGCAGACCCGGTGGCGGTGGAAGAATCCCTGATGAAGACCAGAGAACTTTAGTAGGTGCACTTGTCTTTTTCCTGATAATAGTTGTGCTTGTAGGGGCAGGTTATTACTTCTTTGTTTACAGTCCATATCAGGGCACATTAAACGATGCTAAACAAACCAAGATAAATGAAGTAAATACGTACTATAAAGGACCTTTAGCAACAGATCCACAATCACAAACTTTATTAGCTGAAATTGATAGTGCAGTGACTCCAAATCAAGCATCAGCAGTGGATGTGATTGGACCTGCAACTATTAGTTGGCGAGCATATCAAAATCAGCAAATTAACAATCAAAAAGATGCCTATGGTAGAGTGCAGATTTCTTATAATGCAGGAACTCAAAAAAACCTTATAATAAAAGTTTCAAATGCTCAGCTAGTAGTTAATCAAGCAGATGCTAGTGTATTATCTAATATGGTTATAACTACTCCGGATACAGTGGCGGTACCTATCATTTTAACTAGATTACAGGCCGCTGGTGGATTAATAAATGTAGGAGACGCAGTAGATATCTACCTAAACGCCAATGGAACAACACAAGTACAACCAACCAATCAAACTAATCAAACCAATCAAACCAATCAGACTAGTCCGAGCAGTACTGGCGCAAGTAATGGTGGTAACACTCCTCAGGTTAGTGGAGCAACGGTACTGGCTATTTTAAGAGCTCAAGATAGTGGAACTATAGCTGCTAATTTAACCACTGCTCAAAGCATTGCCGCAGGTCAATTAGCTAGTAGTAGTTCAAGATCTCAATCTTCAACAACCGATGTTGAACAACTTTTAAGAGCAGCTTCATCTAATACATGGGATCAGGCAACAATAAGTTCTCTCTTAACTTCCTACGGATGGAGATTATCAGACTTTGAAAGAGCATCCAATCTAGGAGATCTGAATGCGCAGTACATGGTTATTTTAGAGGTACCTCGAGAAAATACGATGTTCGTTATTCAAAATATGAATTCATTACAGTTAGTTGTACCAACTCAAAGCGCGCCAACATGGATGATAACTGAACTCCATCAAATATATGGAACTGGATGAAACTGGTAAATTTGAGGGAGATCCTTTATAATCTCCCTTTAATATTGGTAAAATTAATAGCCAAGTTTAGACATATAAAAAAAATAGATAAATATAATAATTAATATTGTTTTATTACAAAATATGATTTTACGATTTAGTTATGATAAAAAAGGGAGATTGATAAGAGGGGGATTAAAGTTATGAATTTTAGTAAAGCTTTAATAATAGTAATTGCTCTTTTTGCAATTTTAGGTGCTTTTACTTTTGCGAACTCATTAAATGTAGTTTCGGCGGATAATTCCACTAGCAATGGAGGAACTTGGATAGCTTTCAATTCATCTAACGTGGGAATGAATAGTCTTACAGCAACTATTACAGCAACTATACATAATTCTGGAAGCCACGTGGAGATTTTCAAAATAAGTCAAGTATACACTGCAAATCTTGTAGACGGGCCAATAACTTGGACTGTCTCACCGGATTCAACGAATCCGACTGCAGAAAATATGATAGATAACACTAATCCTGGAAGCAGTCCATCGTCTAGTCAGGGTGATCTTGGTTGGGAAATTCAACCTGGAGAAACTAAGACAGTAACATTCACAGAAGTCGCAACTGGAACACATTTTGCTGCAAATGATAGCACATCTCTAGGGAATCAAGCAGCTGTACCTAATACATATTGGCCTTTAATACCAGATATGGGTTTATCCGCCTCATCGTTCGAACCTAATGAAATACAAACTTTAAACCCTAATTTGCAACTACAATCATGGTGTGGGACCTTTTCATTCAATGCTAGAAACGATGCCGATTATCCAATAGCAGGAATTATAAGGGGGCCTATAATACCTACTGATTCACAATTAACTTCAAGTGATCCACCAGCAACATTCCAGGATCAAGATATAGTAGGAGATACCGGGGTTGCGGCTTGGGATGTCCATATGGCATCTGGTGAATCAGATCTCTTCACTTACACGTATAAATGGCCCAAATCGGGAAGCGGAAATGAAGCAAACTTTGGAAATGGATCATCAGTATTCGCACCTGGAAATGCAACTAACAGCACCCCTACAGTACCTAGCCAGAATACAGGTGTTCCGTACGGACTTTTCATATTAGCAGCGGGTATGGTCGCTGCTGGGGTGGGATACGCTAAGTTCTTAAGGTAGTTAATTTAAAGAATTTAGCATGAAATTCCCCACAGTATTTATATTAGTAGGGATGTTTATCATCTCACTTTACTTTTTAATTGAGGTAGATTATTATTCTTACTCAGTAACTGTTTCTAACTCTAATGATACTCCTTATATACTCATACCTAAAATCGGGGTTAATCAAAGTATTAATAATAAATCTATAGATTATGGAATTTATTTCGAACCTAAATCTACCTTACCAGGCCAGGGCACTACAATACTATGGGGACATAGAACATTGCATGGTTCGCCTTTTTTAAAATTAGATCAACTAAAATCGGGGGATGAAATTGATCTGACATGGCCAAGCGTGGGAAATGTGGAATACACTGTCTTAAACTCTACAATTGTGGATTCATCATATCAAATATCCTTATATCAAGGTAATAACCTCTTTTTAATAACTTGTTATCCCCTAGGGTCTGATGCTCAGAGACTGATTATAGAAGCAAAATATGATAATATAACACCTATACAAAACTCTCAAAACAAGCCTAATCCACAATCCCCTTACGCTTTACTAATAATACTCAGCTTATTTGGTGGAGGGATGCTTCTAGGCAATTTTTATCCTGTGAAAGAAGATAAGATGTTTATATTTATAGCTACAATAGTATTAACTGTCCTTTTGATTTATGCTTATTTCTTTCCCGTTCCAACTGATGGTATTGAATCATTCTTGTCGAACATAAATAATTTCCTCAGTCTTTAATTAAAGATTTAATCCCCAATATGGATTTATTTTTAATATAATGTAATTGATTTAAAAAAAATATTTATCAATAAATAAATCCAATAAATGAATTTAGAAAAATTCATTACTATATAATGGAACTAAAATTTTTTTGTAGGTAAATATAATGAATGTAGATGAAAAATATTTTAAAATTATCTCGAAAAGAGAAAGAGCAATCTTTGAAGGAGCAATAACTATGGGAGCGATTTTTCATCAGTTCATTGGAACTCCAGTTAGTTCCAGAACGGCTGAGGGACTTGAAAAAGCCATGATGAATGCAATGGAACTTCAACCATGCATAAAAGAAGTTCAAGTTAAGATTAACTCTGAGATGCTGGAACAATTAAAGAATGAATATCAATATGTTTCATTAAGTGGAGATATGTTAGATGTTAAAGTTTTCTCGGAGTACGATGGAAATCTGGCAATTATAAGAATGAAGTTCATAGAGGAACTTCATTATCCATTAATATATGTAGAAGAAGTTCAATGAAGTGTTTATTTATTTACAAAAAAAATGTATTAAAAAATATTATATATAAAAAATATATTTTTTTATAAAGCAATTTCATTGTTTTATTATATTCTAATTATGAAGTATAGATTTATTAAACATCTAAATTTTTATAGTAATCAAATAAAAAATAAAATGAACATTATTCCAATAAAGTTACAAGATACATCCATAAAATTGAATCAATAATCAGGTAAATTATTATGATAACAGTTAATGAAAAGTTCTGCAAAGGATGTAATTTATGTACAGAATTTTGTCCAGTCAGGGTTTATGAAAAATCAAAAAAATTGAACGAAAAGGGGATTTACGTACCAGTCCCCGTAAACTCGGAAAAATGTACAAAATGTGGATTATGCTCTTTGATCTGTCCAGATCAAGCTATAAAAGTAGATGAAAAGAATGAAGACTGAAAAATACTTTATACAGGGCAACGAGGCCTGTGCGCGGGGGGCTATTGAGGCAGGGTGCCGATTTTTTGCAGGTTATCCAATAACACCATCAACAGAAATAGCAGAGGATATGGCGGTATTCCTGCCCCGAGAGGGCGGATCTTTCATTCAGATGGAGGATGAGATATCCGCATTGGGAGCAGTCATCGGTGCAGTTTGGGGTGGTCTTAAAGCAATGACCGCCACTTCAGGACCAGGATTCTCACTAATGCAAGAGCATATAGGTTATGCTGCCATGACTGAAACTCCACTAGTGATTGTAAATATGCAAAGGGGTTCACCATCCACTGGACAGCCAACAATGGCTTCTCAAAGTGATATGATGCAAGCCCGATGGGGATCCCATGGGGACTATGAAATAATAGCCCTATCACCATCATCGGTTCAAGAATGCTTTGATTACACAGTAAAAGCCTTTAACCTCGCTGAAAAATACCGCGTGCCAGTTATGATCATGAGTGATGAAATAGTAGGACACATGCGAGAGAAGATCACTATTCCTGAAAAAGTTGAAATAAGACCTCGACAAATGCCTAAAGAAGATGTTAAAACATTTTTACCATTCAAAGCCCCTCCAAATGGAACTCCACCCATGCCAGCGTTTGGTGATGGTTATAAAATGCACATAACCGGACTTACTCATGATGAAAAAGGCTATCCTGATGCTTCTAATCCAAAAACTCATTTTAAACTTGTAAACAGACTTTGCAATAAGATACGCGAAAACACTAATGAAATAGTTAGGATAAAAACGGAATTCACTGAAGAAGCAGATATCATAATTTTATCTTATGGTGCTCCAGCAAGATCAGCTATAACTGCGGTTAAAAAAGCTAGAAATCAGGGTATAAATGCTGGTTTCATAAAGTTAGAGACTGTATGGCCATTCCCTGAAGATGGGATAATAAATGCTGTTAATAATGCTGATAAAGTTATTGTAGTAGAAATGAACTTGGGACAGATATGTTATGAGGTACAAAGAATATTACCAAATAAAAAAGTGGAGCTTTTCCCGAAGATAGGCGGAGAAATGCATCATCCCCAAGAAATTCTTGATAAAATTCAATCATCTATGAGAAAAATTTAATCAAACGAAATTTTCAACTAACAAATTAGAATTAATGATATATAGAGTACTATCTCAAATAATTCAAATTGATCACAATGGGGTGTTTTAATAAAAAGAGAGGATAAAAATGGATAAAGTAAGGGAGAATCCTTTAATGAAATATCTTAGGAGAGATAGGCTTCCTACCATATTCTGTGCAGGATGTGGTAATGGAATTGTTATGAACACCTTCTTTAAGGGTATGGAGATGGCGGATATAGATTTTGAAAACTTGATGCTGGTCTCTGGCATTGGATGTTCCTCCCGAATACCAGGATACATATCCTGCGACTCATTACACACCACTCATGGCAGGCCTATAAGCTTCGCTACAGGAGTAAAACTAGCTAATCCTGAGCATGATGTAGTGGTATTTAGTGGAGATGGTGATGCAGCAGCCATTGGTGGTAATCATCTCATTCACGGAGCTAGAAGAAACATAAATATCACTGTAATCTGTGTAAACAACAGTATATATGGTATGACCGGAGGGCAGATCAGTCCTACATCACCACGTGGAAGTTACGGGACCACAGCACCTTACGGGGCTTTAGAGAGACCTTTCAGCCTCGCTGATTTAGTAACTGCTGCAGGAGCTACTTACGTGGCTCGTTGGACTACTGCTCAGCCAATACAGCTTTCAAACGCTATTAAAAAAGGTCTTCAAAATAAGGGATTTTCCTTTGTAGAAGCTGTATCCCAATGTCCTACTTATTATGGGCGAAAAAACAAGATGAGAACCCCTATAGAAATGATGCAGTGGATGAAAGAATCTAGCATACTAAAAAATAAGGCTGATGAACTGGAAGAAAGTGAACTGGAAGGAAAGATTGTTGTAGGGGAATTCCAGAATAAAATTGAACCAGAATTTACAGATAAACTTTGTAAACTATTGGAAGCGAAATGTATAAAGGGTAAACCAACTTCTATTAGATCAGCTTATCAAGGGGGTTAAATTTTTGCGTGTTGATATAAGAATTGCAGGATTCGGTGGTCAGGGAATTATCCTAGCAGGAATCGTTATTGGAAAGGCAGCAGCGCTTCATGATGATTTATTCGCAGTTCAAACTCAATCATACGGTCCTGAAGCTAGGGGTGGGGCTTCTAAAACAGAAGTAATTATAAGTGACCAGGAAATAGATTATCCCAAGGTTCAAAAACCGGATATATTCGTGGCGATGTCACATGAAGCACTCGTGGCATATCTGGATGATTTAAAGGATGGAGGAACTTTGATAGTTGATCCTGATCTGATAAAGGAAAAAGAAGTTCTATCCTTTGTAAAAAAACATAATATAAAGTTTTATAAGGCCCCTGTAACTAGAACCGCTGAAGAAAAGATTGGAATTAGGATAGTGGCTAACATAGTTATGATCGGAGCTATCACCAGGATAACTCACATTATATCGGAGAAAGCTGCAAGGAAAGCAGTCGCTGAAAGCGTTCCTCTAGGAACTGAAGATAAAAATATGGCTGCATTTAACGCTGGAGCAGAACTAGCAAAAGGGGTTTGATAACTTTGAAAATCTACGAATACCAAGCCAAAGAAATATTTAAAAAGAATGGCATTCCCGTACCCATCAATCAATTATCTGAAAATGGAGTGGACGCGGAAAAAGCAGCAAAAAAAATAGATAAATCAGTGGTTCTTAAATCTCAGGTACTGGTAGGTGGTAGAGGCAAAGCTGGAGGTATAAAATTTGCAGATAATCCTTCGGATGCTCATAAAACAGCAGATGAACTCCTACAGTTCAATATTAAAGGGGAAAAAGTGAGTAAGTTATTAGTTGAAGAAAAATTAGATATTGAATCTGAATATTATTTAAGCGTGGTTATGGATCGTTCAGTTAGAAAACCTCTTATAATAGCCAGCACTGAGGGTGGAGTTGATATTGAGGAAATTGCGCGAGTAACCCCTGAAAAATTAGTTAAATATCATGTTAATCCATTTGAACGTTTCCTTCCTTACCAAGCAAGGGATATCGCTATCGAAATGGGTGTTCCTAATCATTTAATTTCCAAAACAGGCGCTATAATCTGGAAATTATTTAATTTATTTAAAAAATACGATGCTATAATAGCAGAGATAAATCCATTGGCACTTACTCCTCAAGGGCTTATTGCCGCTGATGCTAAATTAGATATTGATGATGATGCATTGTACAGGCAAAAAGAATTTATGGATAATGAATCGACTAAAAAAGATGAATTTGCTTATGTAGAACTTGATGGAGATATAGCGGTAATCGGAAACGGTGCTGGACTTACTCTCAGTGGTATGGATATGTTAAAACTTTATGGGGGGAAAGCTGCCACATTTTTGGACATTGGTGGTGGAGCATCCAAAGAAAACATTGCTAGGGCTCTCAATATTGTAATATCCAACCATAAAGTTAAAGTAGTATTTTTAAATGTGTTAGGGGGTATAACCCGTGCAGATGATGTGGCAAATGGTGTTATCAGTGTTTTAGAAGGGGCTGAACGTAAGATTCCCTTAGTTATAAGACTCACAGGTACCAATGAAGAGGAAGGACAAAGGATTTTGAATGAAGCAGGGATTTCTTTTGAGACTTCTATGGAGGCAGCAGCGAGTAAAGCTGTTGAATTATCTTCCAAGTGATAATTTTTCGCATAATTATTATCGAAACGATTGTTTGAATCAATTAAATTATTGACTTATTTTTCATTTTTATTATTATCATTTTTTTACAAAAAATTATGCTTAGGTTTTACATAATAAGAAATGTTGAAAAAAAATGAATGTATTAATTGTACTTGCTCATCCAGAGCCAAGATCATTGAATGGAAGTTTGAAAAATCTGGCAGAAGAAACTCTCAAAGCCGAGGGTCATGAAGTGAAGCTGTTGGGTTAGAATTGCTTCCTTTATTTGGAATATATGGTCCAGCCTTAATGGGAGAATAAGAAATAAAAAAGGAGATGGCACGTTATAAAGAAGTATTAAAATCTCTTTAGGATTTCTAAGTTTATTTTTTTTTTTAATTCAAATTTTTTATTAGTCATTTACTTTAAAAAAGTTTATTGTAGAATAAATTTATTGAATTCATTGGCCAATAAGACTCCTCAGATAGTCAATTATACTCTGTAGGTAATTCAGTATCTGGTTAATTATGCCAGTTGACTGTGAGGATTGTTGACTAATATTTTGTAACTGAGTTTTGAAGTTACTTAGATCTCCTTGTGCTTTCTGAGAGTCAGAGAGAGCATTAGCTATCTGCTGAGCTTGTTGATCAGTTAGATTAATATTCATGCTGTTAGCCACATTAATCACGATTATTTTTATCTGAGTGGGGTCTTGCAGATTTTTACTTTGAACTTGATTTTGTGCTTGTTCAAAGAGATTAGCGATTTTATCTGGGCTCTGACCGGTCTGATTAGAAATCTGAGTTTGAGTGTAAATTACTTCAGTAGCTGCTTTTTTAGCATCTGAGGGTATATTAGTACCAACTGCAATTTCATATGATTGTAATACTCCAGTTAATGCTGATTCTCCAGTTGCAGGAACAGGGGATGTTACAACAACATATCCATTACTGATCCCAGTTGATCTGAGGGCGTTTTCATACATCTTAGGTGTTACCAGTGTTATTTTACTGGTATCCACCACGATCTTAATACCTGGAGTGTAACTCAGATCCACCATGGCACAGGATACAATTTGATTAGGTAGGTAGGTGACTCCACTGATATTCTGTGATACTAAGTTAACTTCAGAGGCAGTTATAATCCTAATGGTAGCGTTATTAATATTCTTATCAGTGTGCGACTGAAAATAGCCCTGTACTGAATCTTTCCAGGCCTGATTGGAATTAGTGGCTTCTCCAAATGTAATTACAAATCCTGAAGTAGCTGCATAAATTGGACTTAAAGCCATCAATACAATTATTATTCCTATTAATAACTTTTTCATAAAATACCACCCGTTTTAGTCATCTGACATCTGAAATTTTAAGCTTTAGCTTTATTATTTCCATTTTTCTTTAGATTTCCATTCGATAAAAATATGTTTAATAAAAAAAATGGATGAACTATAAAATTAATTTCTTATTAAATAATTCCTGAATAAATAATTATTATTTTCAAGCTAGAAGCACGACTCGGCTCTCTTGTGATTCATTTACAATCTTCATATTGCAGAGTTCTGCCACAGAATTTGCAAAATCTTGAATTTCACTAAAATGGGGCATATTATCTAGTTTGAGTCTTTTCCTAGAACTTCCCACGTACATGTAGGCTTTGATCTCCACGAAATCGGGATTACTTCTTTTAATCATATTAGCATATTCTTCAGGATGAGTCATATTATAATCTTTAACACAAGTCATGCGAATGACGGTTCTACAATTAAAACTATTTAATAATTCTAATGATTGATTTAAATGTTCCCATCCTTTTTTAAGTTGAGGTTGACATAGTTCCCGATATATATTCTCATTGGGTGCATCCAGCGAAAGATATAGTTGAGTGGGCTCCTCTTTGAGATTCCCTAGGCGAGATGGAGTCATTCCATTGCTAACAAGGAAGCTGGTGAAGCTTCTTTTTTTAAATTCAGTTAGGAGATCATTTATGAGAGGATAGAGCATAGGCTCCCCGGCTAGTGAAATGGCAGCATTATTAGGAAATTTGGATTCATCTAACTTCTCAGGATTGGACTGCGAATTACCAAAAAATCCGCAGAGCAGATTACTTTGAGCTTTTATACATCCATCTATAATATCTGCTGCTTCATCAAAATCCACATTCCATTCGGTTTGAGTTATTGAAATATCTCTCCAGCAAAAAAGACATTTGTGGTGGCAGAAAGTAATGCTAGGTGACATTTGCAAGCAGCGATGACTTTCTATGCCATAAAATTTTTCTTTATAACATACTCCTTCATCTAGAATGCTTTTTTTAGTCCAGTGGCATATTTTCGCTGCCGAATGCATATGTTGACCTACAAATCTATATCCTTTTTTTTCAAGTCTTTTTAAGTCGTTATCAGTCAATGATATTTCATTTTTCATTGTAAATTTTTCCTATATGATAAATCTTTTTACTTATCAGTAATTTTTGTGATTAATGTTCTTCTATAATATTTCTTATTATTTAGTATGTTTCACCAATTTTTTATTACAAATGTTTCATAATCACTAAAAAATTAGAATAATGCTTTTATGGTCTGTTAAATTATTTCATTGGTTTAAAAAATACTTAAAATCGTATTAACCATCTAATATTTTTATTTTTCTATTATGAACTTTTTATACTACTATTTTAATCTTTAAAAGGATGTTCGTATTAGTGTTACTTTATTAGAAGAGGTTATTTTTAGGAAATAAGGTTTCAAATAACTTGAATAGCTGAAAATACTAATGAAGAAGGATTATACTAAATACGCTACTAATTAAACTTCTTAGATAGTCTTAAATTTAAAAAAGAGCTCTGAAACGTCCTTTTTTCGAGTTTTAAACCGCAACCTTTATAAGTGGTTACTAAGTGATAGTTGCTTAAGTCCTGAAAGATTCACGAAATAACTCTTTTGAATCTCTCGGACATGGAGGCGGTATAATTAAGAGAAAATCAATTATTGCAGTGCTATTAGTTTTAAGTATAGCATTGCCTTTAAGTGCAGACACTGCGTTTGCAACGAATACTACAAGTACTAATACTAGTTTAATAAAGACGAACACAACCCATGCGGTGACTGCAACAACTACCAGCACTAATCTAACCACAGCAGCTAAAACAACTACACAGGCAGCTGGATCACCAGCAACTACAACTACCCAGCCTAGTTTCACGAAAAGTCAGATTAACACGGCAGCAGCCAGTGTAACTAGTTTTGTGCAGACTAATCATAGATTACCTAGTTATGTTACGATATCTAGTTATCAGGTTACTATGCCACAATTCCTGCAATTAATCACTGCTAACTTGTTGAACATTAACAAAGGTTTAAACACACCAGTAACTCTTAAAACAGTAACCAGCCCAGTTAACACTACAGAGACTGTTAAAAGTGGGAACATCTTAAAATCAGAGTACCTTACTCTGGCACAAACCATTCAAACCAGCATAAGTTCCACTGGTAAAGCGCCAAGTTACGTTAACAGTTCACTGGGGAAAATCAAATTCGACAACTTAGTTTATTCGTACAGTAAAATACTGAATTTCCAAAACACCAACCAAAGACTACCTAACTATGTTTCA
>Ga0182021_10000099_pt1 | contig 75765 bp, 63 predicted proteins | sample 612E3MmetaG_FD_120493 | JGI IMG/M metagenome (GOLD analysis project Ga0182021, IMG submission 120493) | Permafrost microbial communities from Stordalen Mire, Sweden - 612E3M metaG (Illumina Assembly) | ecosystem: Environmental > Terrestrial > Soil > Wetlands > Permafrost | place: Sweden...
CGTCGTGAAGGTACATCGGCCAGTCGGTGGCCGTCGCGGCTGCCACAGGCGCGGGAGTGGCGGCCCAGCCCGGGATTGCCATGCCGACCAGGAGCGCGCAGGCGCTCGCCAGCCTGAGTGCCGACGAAGGACGCTTCACGGTTTGAGCCTCCCGAGTTTGCAGGGGCGGCGAGCCCATGCGGTGGGCGTTAGGACGAGACCTGATAGAGCCGCCAGTTGTTGCCGCCGGCGTCGAACTGCGCCACCAGCGTCGGTGCCACGGTGGCGCCGCTCTTGTAGATGCCCGGATACGCGCGGTTGATGGCGTCCAGGCTCTGGTAACCGATCGCCTCCGGGACGAGCAGGTACTTCACGCCGAAGGAGACCGGATCGAGCAGTGCCTGCTGGAAGTCCCGATCCGAAGTCGTGATGAACTGGGTTGGGTAAGCGGACTCGAGAATGACCGGAAAGCCCATCGCTCCGTCGACCAGGACCTGGCCGTTGCCGAGGTGCATTGAGTCGAGGTATTGCGCGGCCTCCCGGCCGACTTGGTACTGGCCAAACGGTGTGTATTGGCCGATCGGTTCGTTGGGGAAGAGGATCGGCCTCAGCTGAAACGCCTCGCCGCCGTATTGTGGGTTCTGACCCGGGTCGAGCATCGTCGAGGCTCCGACAGGCACGGCCAGCGCAACGAGAGCCACGGCCGCGAGGCCCATGGCTCGGCTGGACAACCGCCGAAGTCCTGGCCCGGCCGGCAACTTGGGCAGGCGAAGCCGACTCGCGGTGGTGTCACCGGCCTCGGCGGGTGACGTGGCTTCCGCATTTGGGTTCGGTGCCAGGATCGCCAGCGCGAGCACCGACGCCAGCGGGATCACGTCGATGGAGTAACGAAGCCAGCCCAGGGTTCGGCCGGTCAGGAAGCCGAACACCGCGAATGCCACAACCGAGCCCAGGACGGCCACCGCCGGGATCGTCAGGCCGTGCCGGCCCTTGAACGTGACTATCAGGCCGAGCAGCAACAGGACGACTATTCCCGGCTCGAGCCCCAGCATCTGATGAGCGATCCACCAGTAGGCCGAGGACGTTCCCTGCCCGGTGATCTGGGCCACGGCTCCCTGGGCGACCTGCAACTGAGAGACCACGCCGTATGCGGAAGTGAACTGCTGGAACGGGTCTCCCACGATCAGCCAGCTGGCCAGGGCCCAGCCTATGAAGGCGGTCCCGAACGGAGCGGCGAAGACGATGCCGTCTGCCATGCCCTCCGCGGCTCTGTCTCGTATCTCGCCGTGACGTCGCCACGCCGAGATGATCGTGACGGCGCCCACGGCCCCGATGGCCGCCACTACCGCTTCGTACCTGGTCAGGTATGCGGCAGCCATGGCCGTGCCGGCCACGGCCAGCGGCACTACCTGGCCGCTCTGAGCCCAGCGTGCCATGTACCGGACGCAGATGAGCATGGTCAGGATGAACATGGCTTCGCTCATCCCGTTGGCGCCGTAGTAGAGGATCATGGGGTTCAAAGCGAAGAGGAGCGTGACCGCCAACCGCGCCGATCGGCGGACATGCCAGTCCTCGGCGATTGCGTGCACCTGCCACACCGAGCCGGCCATGCATAGGGCTGACACTACGGCGCCGGCGAAGCCGGTAGCGACCATGTCGGGCCAGATCGCCTTCAGTGGAAGAAGCGGCAGCACTGCAACCGATGGCAGCGGGTTCCAAACGAAGCCGATCGCCGCGAGGTGCGGATCGCGGCTGAAGAGGACGTAGTACCCATTCGCCACCCGGCTCCAGGCGTCGCCGATGATGCTGTGGGCGCCCAGGATCACCGCGCCGGATGCGATCAGATAAACGACGAGCGAAACCGCGCCTATCAGCGCGCCCTCGCTCGGTCTCCGCAGGACGAGCGCGAGAGGACGCCGGCGCCAGCCCACGCTCTCGACGGGCCGGAGACCCGCCGTCACGCCTGCGCGGGCGGGCGTGCGGCCGGGCGACTCGCGATCGGTCGCAACTGCTTGGCCGGCCGTCGTGCGCGTCCCACGGACGCGGCCGGACCTCGGGCGCGGCAACGGATGACGCCTGGGGCCGAGTTCTTCGTTCGTGAACAAGAGGCTCCCCTGAGATGCTACGGCGCTTGGTGGGCGCTGCCCCGGTCGGCGAGGGCCGAAGCGGAGCGCACAGGCACCGGATCCAACCCACCCGTGGCAGGACTGGAGCATCCGGTGGCACGGTTGCTCAGTCAACCGTGGGGCCGAGGGGCGGGACGAGATCACGGTCCCGAACGAGGAGGGACCGCAAGTGTCCCGAAGGGTGGGATGGCCTGGGGCCGAATCTGGGGTTGCCTCGGGCTCGTAAGCTCGGCTGGACGGGTAGGGCAATTAGACCCAGCCACGCGATGACCTTCAGGCGGTCCCTGGCAAGCCCCTTTAGGTCATGACTTCGGTCCCGTCCACCGCCTACGGTTGCTGCCAACGCCCCCGCCTTCGCGACCGTAGCCCCCCGCCGCCACGCCGCCCCCGTCGGACTACCCATGCCCGCTCGTCACCGCGGGCCATGAGGAGGAGAATTCATGGACAACGGCTCTCGCCCGCTGCACGCACGATCGCCTCGTGCCGTGCTCGCCATCGCCGTGATCGCGGCCCTCCTGATCCCCATCGCCGTCTTCGCGTCCAGCAGCGGACCTTCGTACACCTTGATGGTCTCGAAATCATCCAGCCGGACCTCGGCCACGGCCCTAGCCGGGGCCAAGATCAGCGACGAGGTGTATGTCTTCGTGACCCCGACCAGTGGCGTGAGCAAGGCCAGCTTCTGGCTCGACAACCCGGCCATGACCGGCACGGCGACTCATGTCGAAGGTTCTGCGCCGCTCGATTTCGCCGGCACGGATAGCGCCGGAAAGGCCAAGCCCTGGGATTCCAGCAAGGCCGGCAACGGTAGCCATGCGATTTCGGTAAAGATCGAGACATCGTCGGGGACCTCCAACCTGACGGCGACCTTCATGGTGGGAACCGACGACGTCACTCCGGCTCCCAGCTCCCGACCGAGCACTACCCCAACGAGTCCACCGCGGGCTACCCCAACGCCCACCGCCACACCATCCCCGACGGCGGCCCCGACGCCCACGGTTGCACCAACGCCCACAGCCACACCCTCCCCGACGGCGGCCCCGACGCCCACTGCTACACCAACTCCGGCCCCGACCACGGCACCTACGCCGTTGCCGGCCGGTTTCGTCGGCCGCTCCGGAACCCAGTTGACCCTCGGCGGTCAGCCCTTCCAGTTCGCCGGCTTCAACATCTACCAGGCCAACAGCCGCTCCAACTGCTCGTACACCATGGGCACCGGTAGCGCGCTCGACACGGCCCTGACGACCGTGGGCTCGGGTGCCGAGGTCTTCCGGGCGTGGTTCTTCCAGCGCCTGGCGACGACGAACGGCCAGCGCGATTGGAGCGCTTTCGACCACACCCTCGCGGTCGCGAAGGCCCACGGAGTGAAGGTCGTCGTGACCCTCGCCAACCAGTGGGGCTCCTGCGAAAGCTCCACCAGCCAGTACAAGTGGGACAGCTGGTACACCGGCGGCTACAAGACGCAGGTCTTGCCGCAGAACACCGTGCCCTATCGCCAGTGGGTCCAGGAGATCGTCGCTCGCTACAAGGACGATCCGACGATCGCCATGTGGCAGCTGATGAACGAGGCCGAAGTGAAGAAGGACAACACTTCGACCTGCGCACCGGCATCCGACCTCTTCAACTTCGCGACCGACGTCTCCGGCCTGATCAAGTCGATCGACCCCAACCACCTGATCTCGCTCGGGACCATGGGCGCGGGCCAGTGCGGCAGCCAGGGCGGGGATTACCAGTTGATCAATTCACCCTCGACGATCGATGTCTGCGAGTATCACGACTACGGCCATGAGACAGAGGCTCTGCCGGCCAACCTCGTCAAGGACATCGCGGCCTGCAACGCCCTGGGCAAGCCGATCTTCGTTGGTGAGTCCGGCATCAAGGCCTCCAGCGTCGGCGGCACCCTGGCCGCCCGAGCCGCTGCCTTCGACGCGAAATGCTCGGCCATGTTCAAGGCCGGAGTCAGGGGCTTCCTGATCTGGTCGTGGAACAACGCCGCGCCTACTACCAGCAACTGGCCGGTGGGGCCGAACGACCCGACGATCAAGGTGATCACCGATCACTGAGTACCGGTCCCTAATCGCGGCGAGTCTCCGGCCCGGGTTGATCCCGGGCCGGAACCTTGTCCGGCGGGAGGCTTACGCCAGATCGGCCTTCGGCATACGCGCCGCCGCGGCCTCGTCAACAAGCCAGACCGCGCCGGCGCGGCGGGTGCGCTGGACCGGCCAGCGGCGGCCGTCGCGAACCGTCCCGAAGACGTGGCCGAGAGCCTCGGCCTTGCCGGCGCCCCAGGTGACGGCCAGGACCGGGGACGCCTCGAGGAGACGTGGATTGAGAGTCATTCGAGGCAGATGTGGCCCCACGTGGGAAGGTGCTGGCACTCCGACCGTCCAGGCGAGGCCGTCCAGCGCCGGGCTGTCCGGGAAGCAGGAAAGGACGTGGCCGTCGGTCCCCACGCCGACCAGGATCACATCGAAGACCGGCCAGTTGCTTCCCAGTCGTGGCAGGTTCGACGCCATCTCCTCGGCGTAACGGGCAGCGCACCAGGCGTTGTCATGGTCTTCCGCGATCGCCCGATCCACGGGGAAGGGATGGATGTTTGCCGCAGGCAGCGGCGCGCCGCCCTCCGCGTCGCCGCCCAGCAAGACATCGTCCACCGGGGTCACGTTCGACTCGGGGTGATCGCGCGGGACGAACCGTTCGTCGCCGAACCAGACGTGGACCTGCGGCCAGGCGATGCGATCGCGCAGCGGCGACTGGGCCAGGAGGCGATAGATAGGGATCGGAGTGGTGCCGCCGGTGGTGCAGAAGTCGGCCCGGCCGCGATGCTTCACGGCGGCGACGAGCGCGGCCGCGATTCGACCGGCGGCCTCACGGGCGACGGCCTCCGGATCGGCCAGGACCAACAGCTCGGGCTCGCCCCGGTTGGGCGCCGCCAGGCCCGCGACGCCGCTACCCGCGAACAGCTCCGGGACCCGGGCGGCGTCCGACCCGTGTTCAGTCACGGCCACCGCCCTCGCGTCCCTGGCCCGGCCCGCGTGGCGCCTCTTCCGCTCGGATCAAACGGCCCGCCATCGCCAGGGTTTCCACGGCGACCGGGTGGGTCGCACTGTCTTCCACGGCTCGCTCCAGCAGGTCCACGTCGCGGAGTTTGGGGGCCAGGTAGGTGCGCCGAACTCGCTCGCGGCCTTTGTCTCGGACGGCAACCTCGACCGTCCGATCGCCCGCCGTGACATCGCCGACCAGCTCGGCCCCACGCAGGCGCGAAACGATCTCCACCCGCACCGTCGAGCCTTCGCCCAGCTCCGAACCGGCCGGACGAAGCTCCACGTCCACCCTGTGCTCTCGCTGGCGAAGCGTGGCTACGCGCCGGCCTCCGGGTGCGCCCTGCAGAGGCGAAACCACACTCATCCCGAGCCGAGATGCCAGCCAGGCAACGTGGTAGATGGGTCGCACGACGTTCGTCAATCCGGCCGGGTCGCCCTCCTGGGCGGCGGCGTACTCGACGGCGATCGATCGAACCGCCCGCAGGTGTGGACGAAGGTCCGGCAGGTCGTAGACGGAGGCGAGCGCCTCTCGCCAGCGGGCCTGTCTCAGAAGGGCGAAGTCGGCGACGAACAGCTGCCGACTGTGCGCCAGGTCCGCCAGGGCCGCAAGGCGGTCTATGCCGTTGCCGGACCAGGAGGACCCGTCGACGATCAGGCGATCCGCCAGGGGCGCGAGTCGTTCCGCGCGACGGGAGGAGAACTGCGGGTCGTCCGGCCACCACAGGGCGACCGGCAGATCGTGGACCAGGAGCGGCACGATGATCGAGGCGAGGTGCATCCCGGTCTCACCCCGAGCCGTCACGTGGATCGTCTCGGCGCCCGTCTCGGCGCGTCCCGTCGCCGCGCTCAGCGCCAGGGCGTCGATTCGGGCCTCCAGGCCGGGCGGCCCGTCGGGGTCCATCGCCAGGAGGATCAACGACCGCGACGGTCGGCGTCCGGCCGTGTGTACGATCGTGGCCGCGCAGCGCTCGGCCGTCTCGTGATGGCGCGCCACCACGACCAGGTTCAGGACGCTGGAACGGGCCACGACGTGCCTCTCCCCGGCGCCACTCGGCTCGTGCGCGGCCAGGGCGGCCGCGGCACGGGCCGCCGAGAGGTGGGTCGCCGCCCGCCCGTGGCCTTCGGCCAGGGCTTCCTTGGTGCGCTCGGTCTCCGCGCGAGCCGCCTCGACACGTGCCCACAACATTCCGAGCTGACGTTCGATCTCGGGCACGGAGTGGACGACAGGGAGCCGGGACGCCACGGCCGCGGTGGCCGCCCGTCCGGATGCCCCGGCCGCCGCGACTGCCTTGGCCGCCGCGGGGACCTTCAGATTCTTCGCCACCGTCGGCCGTCCCGTTCGATCAACTCGTCCGCCGCCTCCGGGCCCCACGTTCCCGCGGCGTAGTCGGGGAAGTGCGGCGCCGGCATCGAGGCCCAGGCCGCGTCGATGGGCGTCACGACGGACCAGGCAGCCTCAACTTCGTCGGCCCTGGTGAAGAGAGAGGCGTCGCCCAAGAGTGCGTCGAGGATCAGTGTCTCGTACGCGTCCGGCGAATCGACCGCGAACGACGTGTCGTAGCCGAAGTCCATGTTCACCGTCCGTACGTCCAGGCCCAGACCGGGCACCTTGGCCGCGAAGCGCAGCATGATTCCTTCGTCGGGCTGGATGCGCATGGCCAGGACGTTCGGCGCCGGATCGCCCGTGGATTCCCGGAAGAGCCGAAGCGGCACTTCCTTGAACTGGATCGCGATCTCGGTGGCGCGCTTGGGCAGTCGCTTACCGGCCCGCAGGTAGAACGGGACTCCGCTCCAGCGCCAGTCGTCGATCTGGAAGCAGCCGGCTACGTAGGTCTCAGTCTCGGACTCGGGGTCGACCTCCGGCTCCTGTCGGTACCCGGCGACCGCCTCTCCCTCGACCCAGCCCGGTCCGTATTGACCTCGCACGACGTTGCGGCGGACCTGCTCCAGATCGGGCGCCGCGATGGCCCGCAGGACCTGGAGCTTCTGGTCGCGCAGCGCGTCTGCCTGAAACGACGAGGGCGGTTCCATGGCGACCAGCGTCAGGAGCTGGAGGAGGTGGTTCTGAAGGATGTCGCGGCTGGCCCCCGTTTCCTCGTAGAAGGAACCCCGGTTCTCCACGCCTATCGACTCGGCCACCGTGATCTGCACGTGGTCGACGTAACTTCGGTTCCAGACCGGCTCGAAGATCCCGTTGCCGAACCGGAAGACGAGCAGGTTGCGGACCGTCTCCTTGCCCAGGTAGTGGTCGATGCGATAGACCTGCGACTCGCGCAGGACCTTCGCCAGTTCGTGATTGAGATGGCGCGCCGATTCGTAGTCGCGGCCGAACGGCTTCTCGATGACGACGCGTCGCCAGCCGCCGCCGCGTAACTCGTGGTCCAGGCCCGCTCGACCCAGCTGCTGGACGATCTCCGTCACCTGCGACGGTTGTGTGGCCAGGTAGAAGAGCCGGTTCCCAGCCGATCCTCGCTGCGTGTCCAGCTCGTCCAGCCGTTTGGCCAGCCGGTCGAAGCCGGGGTCGTCGCCGAAGTCGAGCTGCTGGTACGTGATCCGTTTCGCCAGCTCGGCCCAGGCCGCTTCGTCGATCGGCAGAACCCGCGAGTACTTCGCCACGGAATCCCGAGCCTCGGCCACAAAGGCCTCGTCCGAATACGGCCGTCGGGCTACCGCGACCAGGCTGAACTCGGCCGGCAGCAGGTTCGTGCGCCATAGCTGGTAGATCGCCGGAATGACCTTGCGATGAGCCAGGTCGCCCGTGGCGCCGAAAAGGACGAAGGCACACGGGTCCGGCACGCGTTCCAGGCGAAGCCCCTGACGGAGCGGATTGAGATCCCCTTCGCTCCTCCGGCGACCACGGGCGGCGCCGGTCGCTTCGCGGAGCTGCCGCGCCGTTCGGGCCGGCGTGGGCGGGCTGGGGACACGAGCCGGGCTCATCGGCTCAGGCTCGAGCCGTGTCTCGAACGGCCGGCGCGGAGGGGGCTATGACCCGAACCGCTCGGACTGAGCCGAGTTCCATATGCTCATCCCTCCCCGAGAGCCGTGACGAGAGCCCGCTCGAGGGCGGCCAGACTGCCGTCCGGGTCCCGTCCCAGATCTATCCGCAGGATCGGCAGATTGTGGTCCACGAGCGTCCGGGCGTCGCCGATGGCCTGGGCGTCGATGAGCTGGCCGAAGGTGTAGGACTGGCCGGGAATCTCGAGGTCGGCTGGGTGCTCGCAGACGAGCTGGAGGAACCACCCAATCGGCGCGCCGCCCTTGTGCAGCTGGCCCGTCGAGTGCAGGAAGCGCGGCCCGTAGCCCACGGTCGTGGCGCGGTGGGTCGCGTCCCGGAGATGCGTGCGGATGCGGCTCAGGGCCGCGTCCCGATCCGGCGTCTGGGCCACGTAGGCCTGGATGGAGGCGTAGCCGTTCGGGGCGAGCTTGACCAGATGGGCCCTGAGGGCGGCGGCGAGCGCCGCTTCGTCGGCCACACCGAGGGCCGCACCGCCCGCGTCGGCTCCATTTCCATCCTCGAAGGCGGCGATGACCGCGCGGGTGTTGGCTTTGGCCTCCTCGACGTTGGGCTGGTCGAACGGGTCGATCTTCAGCACCGCGCCGGCGAGCGCCGTGGCGACCTCCCAGCGGACGAACTCCGCGCCGATCTCGATCTTGTCTCCGACCTCGATGCGGATGACCGGGTGACCGGCCGCGGCAAGCTCGGCCAGTCGGGCGTCGACGTATGTGCCGATAGATGGGTCCGGTCCGGCGGATCCGGCGAGCGCGATTCGGACGAAGACACGGTCATTGCCGTAGGCCGCCGGGGCGGCGAGCGGCTCGCCGTCGACGGGCACCACGCCAACGCCTCGCCCATCCGCTGAGCCGATCGGCGCCTTGCCGGTGCTCTCGGCGATCAGCTGCTCGACCCATGGCCCGAAGGCAGCCAGCTCACGGTCTATGACGAAGGTCAGCTTGTCGCGACCCGCCGCGGCGAAGGCGCCCATGGCCAGGCCGAGCGCCAGGCCCGGGTTCCTGGCCGGGTCGGGCTGGCCGCAGGCGATGACCATCGCCCGGGCCTTCTCCAGGAGCGTCTCGAGGTCGATCCCGAGCAGAGCACCGGGGACGAGGCCGACGTAGGTCAAGGCCGAATAGCGGCCGCCCACATCGGGTGGGTTGAGGAAGACCTCGCGCAATTGGTCGTGGTGAGGGATCGCGCGGAGGCTCTTGTCGGGGTCCGTGATCGCGGCCATGAAGTCGCCCGACTGGGTCGGCCGTCCCACCCCGGCGGCCTCCAGCGCATCGTCGATCCGGGCCCATTGATACGCCTGGAACGAGAGCGACTCGGCGGTAGTGCCCGATTTGGTGGAAACGATGAACAGGGTCGCGGTTGGGTCCAGGTCGTCCAGCGTGGCCGACACCGCGGCCGGATCGGTGGAATCGAGAACGCGTACCGGCGTGCCGTCCTTCGCCGGACCAAAGACGTGGGCCAGGAGCGCAGGAGCAAGGCTGCTGCCGCCCATCCCCCCCAGCACGGCCGTGGTGTAGCCCTGCTCGCGGATCGAGGTCGCGAACGCCTTCAGCTCGCCGGTCTCGTCGGCGAAGTGGAACGGCGCCTCGAGCCAGCCGAGACGCTGGGCGATAGCCCGCTGCACGAGGTCTTCGCCGGACCACACGGCGGGATCGCGGCGGCCGATGGCCCGATCTGCCCAGTTCTCACTGACGGCGCGGCCGCGAGCCGCGGCCAGGGCGGCCTCCAGCTTCGCGTCCTTGAGCGTCAGGTCCAGGGCCAGAGACGTCGAGAGAATCGGTTCGGTCATCTGGAGGCCTCCTCCTCGATGGCGTGGATCTTGGCGAGGCGGCGCACGTGGCGCGGCTCGCCGCTGAATCTCGCGGCCAGGAACGACTCGGCGCAGGAAACGGCCGTCTCAACACCGATCACCCTGGCTCCCAGGGCGAGGATGTTCATGTCGTCGTGCTCCACGCCCTGGCCTGCGGAGTAGGTGTCGTGGCAGAGTCCGGCCCGGATCCCGGGCACCTTGGAGGCCGCGATCGAAGCCCCCACGCCGCTGCCGCAGACGAGGATGCCGCGATCCGCACGGCCATCGACGATGGCCATCGCCAGGGCGCGGCTGTAGTCCGGGTAGTCGTCTTCTGGATCGGAGCCGTCGCCGCCCAGGTCGATCAGCTCGTGGCCCAGAGGAGCCAACCGGGCCAGCAACTCGGCCTTCAGCTCGGCACCGGCATGGTCGGCCGCCATCGCGACGCGCATCTTGGCCTCCTTTCAGCGGCCCTCCGGGCCAGAATCAGCGGTCGGAACGCGGCCGCGCAACCCGTCGCGGACGACCTTCCGGCAGATCTCCGTGACTCGTTCAACGGTGAAGCCGAAGTGGGGCATGATCTCCTCACCGGGAGCCGAGGCCCCGAACCGGTCGATGCCGACGATCGCGCCTTCGTCTCCGGCGTACCGCTCCCAGCCGAGCGGAACGAGCGCTTCGACGGCCAGGCGCTTGCGGGCGGCTCGTGGCAGCACAGACTCGCGATAGGCCGCGTCCTGGGCCTCGAACCGCTTCCACGAGGGCAGGCTGACAACTCGCGTCCGGATCCCCTCCTTCTCCAGGGCCTCTGCCGCGCCGGCCGCCAGCTGCAGCTCGGACCCCGTCCCGATGACGATCAGGTCCGGCTCGGCCGCGTCCCCGGATGCGTCGCGCAGCACGTACCCGCCGCGAGTCACGCCGTCGCCGGCCTTCTCGGCCGTGCCCGCCAGGACAGGCAGCTTCTGGCGCGACAGGATCAGCGCGGTTGGGCCTTCAACCCTTTCCGCCGCGCAGCGCCAGGCGGCCGCCGTCTCATTTGCGTCGCCGGGCCGGATGACGTCCAGGTTCGGGATGGCCCGGAGGGCTGCCACTTGTTCGACCGGCTCGTGAGTGGGGCCGTCCTCGCCGACGCCGATCGAGTCGTGGGTCCAGACGTAGATCACCCGGAGGCCGGTGAGCGCCGCCAGGCGGACGGCGCCGCGCATGTAGTCGCTGAAGACCAGGAACGTGGCGGCGTACGGGATGAATCCGCCGTAAAGGGCGATGCCGTTGGCGATTCCGCCCATGGCATGTTCGCGGACTCCGAATCGGATGTTGCGGCCAGTGGGGTTGTCCACTTCGAAGAGCCCGCCACCGGCCACGTCCGTCAGGTTGGACTCGGAGAGGTCCGCCGACCCTCCGAACAACTCCGGCACCGTGGCGGCGATGGCGTTGATCGCCTCGCTGCCGGCCTTTCTCGTCGGCACCTGATCGCCGACGGCATAGGTCTTCAGGCCATCCGCCCAGCCGGCAGCCAGGTGGTCCTTCCACCGGCGGTCCAGCTCGGCGGCCTCGGCAGGGAAGTCTCGGCCGTAGCGAGCCAGCTTTTCCCGCCATTCCGCGACGAGCTTCTCTCCGGCGGGGATCGCCTCGCGGTAATGGCTCAGGGCCGCGTCTGGGACGTAGAAATGGAGATCAGGGTCCCAGCCGTAGAACTCCTTTGCGCCGCGGACCTCGTCTTCCCCGAGCGGCGACCCGTGGGCCTTCTGCGAGTCGTGCTTGGTCGGCGCGCCATACCCGATGTGAGTCCGAATCGCGATCAGGCTGGGTCGGTCGTCGGCTCGAGCGGCGGCGATGGCCGCGTCGATCGCCTCGACGTCGTTCCCGTCCTCGACTCGTTGCGTTTGCCAGCCGTAGGCATCGAACCTTCCCAGCACGTCCTCGGTGAAGGCCATCGCGGTGGGTCCGTCGAGCTGGATGTGGTTGTCGTCGTACAGGAAGACCAGTTTGCCCAGGCGCAGGTGCCCGGCCAGGGAAGCAGCCTCGGCCGAGATCCCCTCCTGCATGTCGCCGTCGGAGCAGATCGCATAGACATAGTGGTCGATGAGCTCGTGACCGGGCCGGTTGAACTCGGTCGCGAGGCGGCGCTGCGCGATCGCCATACCCACCGCGTTGGCGAAGCCCTGGCCCAGCGGCCCGGTGGTGGCCTCCACTCCGGCGGTCATGCCGTGCTCCGGATGACCGGGCGTGCGAGACGCCCACTGTCGGAAGGATTGGAGATCCTCGATTGTCAGCCCGTAGCCGGTCAGGTACAGGAGCGAGTAGAGAAGCATGCTGGCGTGCCCGGCCGACAGAACGAAACGGTCGCGGTTGGGCCAGCTCGGATCGGTCGGAGAGTGGCGCAGGAAGCGAGTCCAGAGCGTGTAAGCCATCGGCGCCATACCCATCGGCGCTCCAGGATGGCCCGAATTGGCCTTCTGGACGGCGTCCATGGACAGCGTCCGGATCGTGTCGATTGCTAGCTGGTCGATCTTCTCGGCCCCAGCGGTCATTCGCTCTCCGCCTCCCGTTGCTCGCGCGATGGCTCGGTCCGCTCCTGCGGATCCCAAAGTCTTGTGCCGCACGGAAATCGCGCTCCGCCGAGCCGTCGATCTCCGGTTCGAACTACTCCGGTGAGAGTCCGGCAGCGCGACCCGACTGCATCATCGAGATGGGCGCCAGCGTGCCGAACCGGTTGGAGCGGCATCGGCGTCCGGATGACGGCGTCATTCTACGGCCGGGAGCCGTCGCGGGGATGGAGCGGAGGCGACAGGACCGGCGCACGTACCCGCTCAATCCCGTTGCGCGCGTGTGGCGGGCTGCTACACTCGGCCATCAGGCGGCGCGCACGATACCGGATCGGGCGGTGCCTGCCGGGAGGGACCCGGCCGACGGTCCTTTTTCAGGGTCGACGGAGCGCGAGGAACCGAGATGCGGATCTATGAAGGCAGTCCGCGCCAGAACTACGAGGAAGTTCTGCGCTCGATCGGGGCATTCCTCGACCAGCGTGGCATGCGCGAGATGCTCGTTGTCGAGGCCCCGGACGGGTTCATCGTTCAGGGATTGGTAGTCGAGTCTGCCTCAACCGGTGCCTGGTCGGAACACCTGGGCACCCAGGTGAAGGAGACTTTCACCTTCCTCGACGACGATATCGCGCGGTTCATGGAGGAAGGTCACGCGAGACGCGAGACCCATCAGCCCGCGGTGACTTGGGGCCAGCCGGGCTACTATGAGCAGGCATTTCGAGTCGTCGGCCGATACGTCGACGAGCAGAAGCCGCGCGACATCTTCTTCTTCGAGCAGGAGGGCGCGTTCGTCTTGCGGCTGCTGATGGGAACCCAGACCGGCAGCAGGCACGTCATCGCGGAGTTCACCAGAGATGAGGTCGAGGGCCTGATCGCCCAGGCCCCGGACATGAGAGGCGAAAAGGCCGCCAAGCCCCAGCCAGGAGAATGAGCCGGCTCGGTTGGTACGAAGGCGGGTAACGGAGGTAGACCATGAAGGCGCTCTTCAAGTACCTGATGATCGGGCTCTTGCTGATCGTTGCTGCGCTCATCGTCATCCCGCTGCTCGTTCTGGCCGGCCTCTTCGTCTGGCTCAAGCTGACCGAAGAAGGGGACGAGGAGTCGCTAGAACTCGACCAGGAGAACGTCTAGCACCTCTACCGCCGCTCGACTGAGCCGTCGCCCGGGCCGCTGGCCCGGGCGATCGCATTTCCGGCCCGTCGCTGCCCGAGGGCCAAATCCATCAGGTGGGAATCGCTCGGATGACTCGTTCGGTCGATCGTCTCGGTTCCGGAGCGACAGGAGTGGCTCCGAGCCCTCGCGCGCGCTACCTGGCCGAGCTTGCGGTCTTGCTGGTGATGCTCACCTGGGGCGCCAACGTCGTGGCCGTCAAGGCGGTCATCCGCGACGTGCCGCCCATCCTCTTTGCCTTCGTCAGGTTCGAGACCGCCTTCCTCGTCCTTCTTGCCGTTCTCAGGTGGCGCGAGGGGAGTATCGGGCTGCCGCGCCGCGATATCGTGCCGATGGCGTTGCTGGGCCTGGCCGGGTTCGGGCTGTATCAGGATCTCTGGGCCACCGCACTGAGCAACACGACCGCGTCCAACTCGGCGCTGATCACGGCCGCGACGCCCATATCGACGATGATCATCGCCGCGGGAGTCGGGTCCGACACGCTCTCGCGGGCCAAGGTGATCGGCGGTGCGATCGGCTTCTCGGGGGCGGTAGGGGTCGTTCTGGCCACTCACGGCATCGGGTTCACCGGCGCCTCCGCCGGCGACCTGATGACATTCGCGGCCACGGTCTGCTGGTCATGCTACGTGGCCTTCGGGACGTCGGTGCTCCGGCGCCACTCGCCGCTCCGAACCGCCACATGGGCGATCGGCTTCGGCTGCCTGGGAATGCTGCCGCTGGCGGCCTGGCAGGCGCAGTCCTTGGACCTCTCTCATGTCCACGCCGGCACGATAGGGCTGTACGTGTTCTGCGCCCTCCTGGCGGCAGCGGCCGCCAACGTCGTCATGTTCGAGGCGGTCAAGATCCTGGGCCCGACGCGCACGATGCTCTTCCAGTTCCTGATCCCCGCTTTCGCGGTGGCCCTGGCGGCGATCCTCCTCGGCGAATCGATCGTCGTGGGCCAGATCCTCGGGGGATCGGTGATCGTGCTCGGGATTCTTGTGTCGCGCTCGACGCGAGGATCCGGTGGGGTGGGGTAGGCCCCTCGGTGCTCGCCAGGCCCCACGGATCGCCGCGGGTCCGCCTCGCCGAACGCCCCGCCACGGCCCCCCGCGGGCCGCGGCCGGTATCCTCCCCGGATGCGAACCGACTCTGACGACCTGCCCGCGCCGCCCGTGCCTCCGCTTCGGCCCGGTCAGCCGCCGATAGCTCTGTTGGTCGACTACGACGGCACGATCGCCACCACTGACGTCGCCGACACGATCCTGTACCGCTTCATCGGCGAGCGATATCGCGCCGACGACGAGGCTTACGATGCCGGTGCTGTCGGTTCGAGGACGCTCTACACCAGCCAGGTCGACCTTCTGCCCGGCGATCCGGCGCCGGTCGTCGCGCTCGCCGAGGCGCAGCCGCACGACCAGTCGTTCGCCTCATTCGCCCGTCGCGCGCTCGAGCTGGAGATCCCGATCGAGGTCGTGAGCGACGGTTTCGGCTTCTACATCGAGCCCGCGCTTCGTCGCCTCGGGGTGCCGCCGATCCCGGTAATCTGCGCCCGGACCCAATTCGACGGTGGGCGTGCCCGGATGACTTTCCCCAACGGCCACCCCGACTGCCTCGTCTGTGGAACCTGCAAGCGGCAGCGCGTGCTCGGCCACCAGGCCGCCGGCAGGATAGTCGTCTTCATCGGCGACGGCGAGAGTGACAGGTACGCCGCGGCCTACTCGGACGTGATCTTCGCGAAACGCGACCTGATCGCCCTATGCCGCTCCGAGGGCTGGCCGTTCCAGCCCTGGGAAGACTTCGATGGGCTGAAGGCCTGGCTCGATGAGACAGTCGCCGCGTGGCGGTCGGATCCGACGACCCTGCCCCGTCACAGCCCGCGGCCCTTCATATGCGGCCCGGAGGTCTGGGGCCCGGGGCGGATCAACCCGCCCGAATCCGGACGGCGTGCGCGCAAGACCCCGCCCGCTTGATCGCCTGCAAGGCGGTCAGACGGCCACGGTCATGGCCCTTTCCGGGCGGAGCAGGAACGGCGGCAGGTAGGCCGGGATGTTGGAGAACGGCAGGACATCCGGGTGCAGGGCGATCCCGAGAGCGTCGCTCATGAACTGCCGTCTGGCCTGGATCCGCTTCCACGCTCCGGGGTAGGCCGCGGCGAAGGCCTCGCGTAACGACCCGTCGGCAAGGGCAACGCCATCCTCGATGTTGGTCGTGAAGAAGTCCGTCCCGGTTGCCGGGATGACGTCCACTTGCAGCGCCATGCCGGAACGGAGCTCGATCGGCGACCCCGGGGCTATCGGGGAGTTGACCCACTCGTCGTTGTGGATCTGGTGCCCTGGATTGAGCGAGACGCCGAAGAACGGATCGCCAATGTGACGCTGGACTATCTCGTGCAGGACACCGCCCGTCTGGCCGACGCGCAGGGCACCGTACCACTCCGCGATGGCCTCGAAGTAGGGCCCAACCAGGCGCTCCACGTAGCCTGCGATCCCCGGAGGCAGCTCGTCCGCACCACCGACCACGAAGCCGGCCCTGCAGTTGAGCGCACCCCAGACGCCGAAGGCGACGGTGAACGGATCGCCGCGCTGGATCTGACGGTCGCCCGGACTGAGCATCCCCAGGAATGCCCTCGGTCCCGCCGACAACATGAGGTGGCAGGAGAGCGGCATGCCGTTCCAGCGCAGGAGCCGGACCGCTTCGCTTTCGGTCACCCCGGGCTCGATGCCGAAGATGACGCGCCGGACCCCATCCGACGTCTGACAGGCCGCGTACTCGAACGCCGCGAGCTGATCGACCTCGTTGACTACACGCAGGCCGTCGGCGGCGTCGATCAGGATGCCGGTCGCGTTCTCGACCTTCCCCGTTGGTCCAGTCAGGCGCCGCAGCTCGTCCACGAGGTACGACGGCATATCCATCGACTCGCGGTCGGCGTACGTCTTCCAGCCGACCACGCCCACTCGGCTGCCTCGCTCGACGCCCAGGTCGCCGAGAATCGCGGCCAGGGGCGCCGACCGATCGCGCGGCTGACCCGGCAGGCTGAGATCCTGGAACAGCACCGTCCGCATCTTGAGGGGCGCATGGGCCGCCATCCCCTGGCACTCGTTGCCGACCAGGATCGCCGGGTCGCCCGTCGGGCCGAGCACGAAGATGGCCTCCTCGAAGCGGGGGTCGAAGCCGGTCAGATAGCCCAGGTTGGCGCTGTGCTCGCGATCGCTGTAGACGACGAGCCGGTCATAGCCGCCTTGATCCGCGCGCTCTCGGAGGGCCGCCACTCGGGCCGCGTAGACGTGCCCGGGGATCTCGGGGCGCGTCTCCGGCATACCGAAGTCCGGCAACGCGATCTCGGCCAGCCGTGCGTTGACCATCGATTTGGTTCCTTCCTCAGGTCTTGGGCGGCGTCCATGGCTGCGCCCCGGCGGAGCCGCGCGCGATGTCGACGAACTGGTTCTCGGTCACTTGCATCCACGGCCCAATCTCGCCGTCCGGCCACTGGACGCGGACTCGAGCGTCGCCGGCAGGGCCCAGGCCGGTGGGTCCAGCCCAACGGGCCCCGCTCCACGATCTGCCTCACGATCTTGACTGGGGAAGCATACGTATGCTACATAGGTGGACACCCGGCCCACATGCTCGTGCCCAACCGGGCAACACGGGAGATGACCCGATCGCGCCCAGAAGCTATCAGCATCTCTGCTATATCATGTCCGCGCGTGCCGCAAGCGATCGACGGTACGGCTCTTGTTCTGAACGAGACCCTGCGGCGGATCCGCTACTAGGATTGTGAGTCAGACGGTTCCGCTGCCACAGGGATCCGGCCGGGCGCCGGAGTGAGGCCCCGGTACAGCTCAGGGCATGAGCGATCCATTCAATTAGTCTCCGGAATCGAAGACCGATTTGAAGGCGGAGAGGAGGTCCGGTAGCTTAACGCGGAAGACAGTCGCTTGGCGGATCGCGATCCGCATCCATTCCACAAGGAGGAAGGGACATATGTTCAGTAGTCGCAAAGCAGCAGCCCTAGTCGCAGTCGTGGCGCTCGTCGCCTCAGCCTGCTCTAGCTCGGCGGCATCTCCGACCCCTGCGGCGGCCACCCCGGCCGCAGCGACCCCTGCGGCGGCCACCCCGGCCGCGGCGACCCCGGCGGCGGCCACCCCGGCCGCGCCCTGCACCGTCGGCGTCTCCTGGAACAACTACCAGGAAGAGCGCTGGGCCAAGTGGGACGAGCCGGCGATCAAGGCTGCTCTCACCAAGGCTGGCGACACCTACATCTCGAACGACGCTAAGTCGTCCACGGACGCCCAGGCCTCTAACGTCGACGCTCTGATCAACCAGGGCGCCAAGGTCGTGATCATCCTGGCCCAGGACGGAACGGCCATCAAGCCGTCCGTTGCCAAGGCTATCGCGGCCGGCGTCGGGGTCATCGCGTATGACCGCCTGATCGAAGATCCGGGCGCGTTCTACATCACCTTCGACAACGTCCTCGTCGGCAAGATGCAGGCGCAGGCTCTCCTCGCCGTCAAGAGCTCCGGCAACTTCGTCGTCATCAAGGGCAACAAGGCCGATGCCAACGCGGACTTCCTCCGCTCCGGCATGGTCCAGGCTGGTGTCCCGGATGTCGGCCAGACCGATCCGACCGGCAAGCTCGTCAACGTCGGCGAGACCTACACCGACAACTGGGATCCGGCCAACGCCCAGAACGAGATGGCCCAGTTGCTCACCAAGAACAACAACAAGATCGACATCGCCTTCACTGAGAACGACGGCATGGCCGGTGGCGTCATCGCCGCCCTGAAGTCTCAGGGCCTTGCCGGCAAGGTTCCGGTCTCCGGACAGGACGGCGACGCCGCGGCTCTGAACCGCATCGCCCTCGGAACCCAGACCGTTGACGTCTGGAAGGACGCCCGCCTCCTCGGCAACGCGGCCGGTGAGGCTGCCGCTGCCCTCTGCGCTGGCACCAAGATGGCCGACATCTCGACAGCGCAAGGCAAGTCCGCCGTCTTCAAGTCACCGGGCGGCAACAGCCTGAACTCGATCCTCATCACCCCGCAGGCGATCACCAAGGACAACCTCCAGGTCGTCCTTGACGCCAAGTGGATCGACAAGGCCACGCTCTGCAAGGACGTGACCGCCGGATCCGTCACGGGCTGCTAGCAGCTCGCGAGATCTAGAGGCAATCGACGCGCCCTGCGCCCGGGAAACCGCGGCGCAGGGCGCGTAACATTAGGGGTGACGAGTCTTTTGATCTCAGGTCAGTCGAGAGGCTAGCGATGAGTCAGGTTGTGGGACAAGCACAGGGCCCGGCGCCGATTCAGCCCGCGTGGAGGCGGGCGACGAAACCGCTGCAGGTCGTCCTTCGGTCCGGTGCTCGGACGATGGAGATCGATCTGCGGCTGACGGGCATGATCCTTGCCCTGATCGCTATCTGGCTGGGCTTCGGCTATGCCTCGAACGGCCTCTTCCTGACGCCGCGCAACCTCTACGACGTCTCCGTCCAGAGCGTGCCGGTCGCGATCATGGCCACGGGCATGGTTCTGATCATCGTTTCGCGGAACATCGACCTCTCGGTCGGTTCAGTCATGGGCCTCACGGCCTACTTCGCCGCGATGACGCAGCGTATCTGGCTGACCGAGGACCTGCATCTCGCCTACGGCTCGTGGGAGATCTGGGTCGTCGCGGTCCTGGTCGCCGTCGCCGTCGGCGCCGTGATCGGGGCCATTCAGGGCGGCCTGATCGCCTATATCGGGATCCCCTCGTTCATCGTCACTCTGGGCGGCTGGTTTATATGGCGCGGTCTCATCTTCAAGATCCAGCAGGGCCAGACGATCGCGCCCATGGACAAGAACTTCGCCATCATCGGCGGCAACCTCTCCAGCGGCAGCGCGATCAGCGACAGCGGTGGCGCAATCGGATTCTGGCCGACGTGGATTGTCGCCTTATTGATCTGCGCGGGGATCGCGTATGCGCTGATCAGCAGCAGCGGCAAGCGCCGTAAGTACGGATTCCCCGTCCGGCCGCGGTGGGCCATGACTGTGTTGATAGCGGCAGGCTGGGCCGCCGTCCTGTTCTTCGCCTGGGTCCTCAACAACTACCCCCTGCCGCCCGGACTCGCCACCCAGTTCGCAACGGCTCACGGCACCACCGAGCCGCCCGGCGGCCTGATCATTCCGGTCGGCCTCGCGGCTCCGGTCCTGATTCTTCTGGGCATCGGGCTGGTCATGGGTTACCTGGCGACCAGACGCCAGTTCGGCCGCTACGTCTTCGCGATCGGCGGCAGCCCCGAAGCGGTCACCCTTGCCGGTATCAACACGAAGCGCATCATCCTCGGCACGTTCGTGCTGATGGGCGTTCTCTGCGCCGTTGCCGCGTGCATCCAGGCGTCCCGGCTCGACGCCGGCGTGACCAGCACAGGAACCGGATATGAGCTGCTCGTGATCGCCGCGGCCGTCATCGGCGGCACGTCATTCTCCGGCGGCGTCGGCACGATCCAGGGCGCAATCCTCGGGGCGGTGCTCATGCAGTCGCTCAAGGCCGGCATGGTCACAATCGGCCTGGATTCGCCGATGCAGGACGTCGCGATCGGTTCGGTTCTGGTGTTCGTGGTCGGCCTCGACACTATTCTTCAGCGGCGTTCCAAGTAGGCCAGGGAGCAAGAAGATGAGCATCGCACCCACCCCCGCCGAACCCACGACCGCTGCGACGGTCGCGGGTGCGCCCCTCGTCGAGCTGCGCGAAATCAGCGTGGCTTTCGGTGGCGTTCACGCAGTTCAGAACGTCACCGTGGATCTCCGTCCGGGAGAGGTCGTCGGCCTGGTCGGCGGCAACGGCGCCGGCAAGACGACGCTGATCCGGACCCTCTCGGGGGCCCACCCGGCCGATTCCGGCGAGGTCCTGATCGACGGCCAGCCCGTCTCTATACCGAATCCGCGCGTGGCCAAGGCTCTCGGCATCGAAACGATCTATCAGAACCTGGCGCTGGCCGAGAACATTGACGCCCCGGCCAACTTCTTCCTCGGCCGGGAACTCAAGACTCGAACAGGGTCGCTCGACGACTCGGCGATGGAATCGGCTACCCGCAAGGTCATGGGGCGCTTGAACCCCAACTTCAAGAACTTCAAGACGCCGGTCGTCTCCCTCTCCGGCGGCCAGCGGCAGGCCATCGCCATTGCCCGGGCCATCCACTTCAACGCCCGGGTCTTGATCATGGACGAGCCCACGGCGGCGCTCGGTCCGGCCGAGACCGTGCAAGTGCGAAACGTGATCAAGCAGCTGAAGTCCGAAGGGATCGGCATCTTCCTGATCAGCCACGACATCCACGACGTCTTCGACCTGGCCGATCGAATCAGCGTCATGCTCCACGGCAGGCTCGTCGGTACGGTCAACAAGACGGAAGTGACGACGGACGAGGTCCTGGGCATGATCATCATGGGGAAGCTGCCGAGCGAGGTCACTCAGACGGAGCTTGCCAAGCTCCACGGCTGATCGGGCTCGGTCCAGGACCGCCTCGGGGTCTCGTTCACGGAGAGCGGCGGATCAACTCGCTTCCGGGCGGCTCTGTACCGCTGCCAGCGCAAGCTGCCGGACGGCTCGGTGGTAGGAGATCGTCTCCGCGTCGCGGGCGATAGGCTCGAGCAGGGTTCCGTGGTCCGTCTGCCAGCGAGCGGCCACGTTCTGTGCCGTCTCGCCTCGCAGCGTGGCCGCCGCCTGCACGCCCGCGCCGATCGCCACTAGCTCGGTCGCGTCCGGTATGGAGATCGCCCGCCCGGAAAGGCGTTGTGCCACGCGCTGCCAGGTCTCGCCCCTCGCTCCTCCGCCGATCAGAGTGAGCGGCGCGCCAGCATCCACCCCGGACGAGCACTGATCGATAACGTCGAGCGCGTCGAGGAGGCTCACGATGGCGCCCTCGTACGTGGCCATCAGGATCGACCGCGGATCCGTCTCGTGGCGCAGCCCGAGGAACGCCGCGGCCGCCTCGGGCAGGTTGGGCGTGCGCTCACCGTCGAAGTAGGGCAGGGCCACGACACCGTTGCTAGGAGCGACATCGTTGCGGTCCAGCTTGAACAGCGCCGCCACACGATCCACGGCGAGAGTGCAGTTCAGGGTTGCGGCAAGTGGCAAGAACTTGCCAGTGGCGTCGGCGAAGCCCGCGACGCTCCCGGTCGGATCGGCGGTGCGTGTCTTGGAGACAAGGTAGACCGTCCCGGAAGTTCCGAGGCTGAGCACGGGCATGCCCGGTCGCAGCCCCAAACCCAATGCCGCGCCCATGTTGTCGCCCGTGCCCGGGCCAACGAGCGCTCCGACCGAAAGGCCGGTCGCCTCGGCAGCCTCGGCCGTGACGGAGCCGGCGGGCTCGGTCGGTTCGAGGACTCGGGGCAGGAGTTCGGGCGGCAGATCCAGCTCCGGCAGCGAGAGGACGCCGGGAGCGTACTTCTCCGTGTCCGTCGACCACCAGGCCGTGCCCGACGCGTCACCCCGATCCGTGACTCCCTCTCCCGTGAGCCGTTCGGTGAGATAGTCGTGGGGCAGGCGGAGGGCACGCGTCCGAGCTGCAATCTCGGGCTCGAGCCGCCTCATCCAGGCCCATTTTGTGGCTGTGAACGATGCCACCGGAACGCTTCCGATCCGCTTGGCCCAGGCCTCGGCGCCGCCCAATGCCTCGACGAGCCGGGCCGCGTCCGGGGCCGACCGTGTGTCGTTCCAGAGCATTGCCGGGCGGAGAGGCCTGCCGCTCGCATCCAGGCACACGAGGCCATGTTGCTGGCCGGCGACGGCGATGGCGGCTATGTCGCGGGCGACACCGGTCTGTCCCAGACAGATGCGAAGAGCCTCCCACCATACGTCCGGTTGAGTCTCGCGAGCTCCGCCCACACCGGTGACCGCGTGCGGGGCCTGTCCTCGCCCGACGATCTCACCGGTATCTACGTCGATGACGAGGACCTTGGTCGACTGGGTAGAGCAATCGACGCCCGCGACCAGCGTTCTCATCGCTGCCATCGTAATCGCGGTCCCGTGCCGGCTGGCGTCAGTCCACCGTCACCGGACGCCCATGAGCAACTCCATGACCAGCTGGTCGAGGCGCTCGTTGCCGTAGCCGCGTCGAGCAAGCTCGTTGGGGTCGCCGGGGTTCGCCGCCAGCTCTGCGGCGGACTTGGCTGAATAGCGGCCCACGCTGGGGAGGGCCAGTTCGGGGACGGAAGCCGCCGCCAGGGCGGCAGTGATCTCGGGGTCGGCGGCGAAGCGCTTGGCCTTCTCCTTGAGGATCAGGTACGTCCGCATGCAACCCGCGGCGAAGTCCCAGACGCCTTCCATGTTCTCGCTGCGGTAGGAGTGAGCGTCGAAATGGCGCGGCCCCTCGTAGCCGGACTCCTCGAGCAGCTTGACCAGGAAGAAGGCATCCTTGATGCCCTCCGAGCCGAAGCGCAGGTCCTGGTCGTAGCGGCCGATCTTCTGGCCGTTGAGGTCGATGTGGAAGAGTTTGCCCTGCCAGAGGGTCTGGGCCACGGCGTGGTAGAAGGACAGGCCCGACATCGTCTCGTGCGCCGTCTCGGGGTTGAGCCCGACCATCTCGGGATGGGCCAGAGTGCCGATGAAGGCCAGCGCGTGGCCAACCGTCGGCAGGAAGGTATCGCCGCGCGGCTCGTTGGGCTTTGGCTCCATCGCGAAGCGCATCCCGTACTTGCGATCGATCACGTACTCGCACAGGAAGTCCATGGTCTCGCGGAAGCGGTCCAGGGCGTCTCCCGGTCGCTTCGACGCCATCGCCTCCACGCCTTCGCGGCCGCCCCAGAAGACGTAGATCTTGGCCCCAAGCTCGGCCCCGATGTCGATCGCCCGCATCGTCTTGGCGATGGCGTAGCGGCGCACCGCTCGGTCGTTTGAGGTGAAGGCCCCGTCCTTGAAGACCGGATGGCCGAAGAGGTTGGTCGTCGCCATCGCCACGACCATGCCGGTATCGGCCAGGGTCTCCTTGAGGCGCCCGACGATCCGGTCGCGCTCGGCCGGCGAGGCGTCGTACGGGACGAGGTCGTCGTCGTGCATTGAGATGCCGTAAGCCCCGAGCTCGGCCAGCTTGCGGACGCTGTCGTTTGGGTCCAGCCGCGGTCTGGTCTCGCTGCCGAACGTGTCGCGCCCCGCATTGCCCACCGTCCACAAGCCGAAGGTGAACTTGTCGGCGCTGGTCGGCCGATACGCCTCGTGCGCTGCGCCGCCCGTCGTCAGGACCATGGCTTCGACCTCCAAAATGCGACTCTTGCAGCCTTGCCGGGCCCATTCGAGGGCTCGCAGGCCGCCGTTGGCAACCTTGACATATCCCTGTTCTTGCGCCGGACCGGCTCTGGCGTGTCGCGGCCTGCGACCGCTCGAGTCAAGAAAAGACTCGATAGATCCCAGGCTCGCTCGCCGGCCGTCGCTGGAACGCGCCCGCCGAGAGGAGTAAATCGTATGCCGGAGATCCTACGCCAGCAAGTCCTTGGCGGCCCTTGACTGTGCCAGCATGCGTATGCTACATAGGTATGCACGCGCTGCGCCGCCGTCACGGGAGGGCGGAATCATGCTACGCGGCTAGCGAGCCCGGCAACGGCCTCGCGAGCAATGGAGGAGGCGCCGATCAGAGTACTTGGGTTGTTTGGAAGGGAGGGCCGCAGAGCGTCGATCGCCCGTCGATCGCCCGGCCGGAGCGTCTCGTGACATGAAGGAGAGTCCCAGGTGAAATTGATCCCGACGCGGTTCCTGGCTGGAGCCGCCATCCTCGCGCTGGTCGCCAGTGCATGCTCATCGACCGCCGCATCGCCGACGCCCGCGCCGGCCGCGACGCCCGCGCCGGCCGTGACGCCCGCGCCGGCCGTCGCCACGCCGACCCCGACGCCCAAGGCTGTGACCATCGAGTGGTGGCACATCACCACTGGCGAACCGGGCAAGTCGATCTTCCAGGGGATCGCGGACGCTTACGTAGCGGCCCATCCGAACGTCAAGATCAACATCACGGTCCTCGAGAACGAGGCCTTCAAGACCAAGCTCGCGACCACGATGCAGTCGGGCACGTCGCCTGACCTCTTCCAGTCGTGGGGTGGCGGCATCATGCAGGCTCAGGCCGATGCCGGCATGCTCCAGGACATCACCGCCGCCGTGGCGCCATGGGCTGACACGGTCAACAAGGGCGCCATGAGCATCTACGGCCTCACGGACAAGAGCGGCGTCTTCCACCAGTACGGCGTCCCGTGGGATATGGGAATGATCGGCGTCTGGTACAACAAGGCGCTGTTCACCAAGGCCGGCATCTCCGCTCCGCCCGCGACCTGGGATGACTTCCTTGCCGACGTCTCCAAGCTCAAGGCCGCTGGCATCGTCCCGCTCGCCATCGCGGGCAAGGACATGTGGCCCTCCATGCACCTCTGGACGTACCTCCTCCTCCGCATTGGCGGCGGCGATGCGCTCCGGACGATGATCAGCTCCGGCAACTGGAACACTGACGCCTGCACGGCGGCCGGCGACCAGGTTGTCAAGCTCAACGCCCTCAATCCCTATCAGCCCGGCTACAAGAGCGCTACCTACGACAACGAGGCTGCCGCTGTTGGCAACGCCCAGGCTGCCATGGAAGTGATGGGCCAGTGGGCCCCAGGCACCGAGGCGAACGACGCCACCAACAAGAAGGGCATCGGAGCCGATCTCGGTTGGTTCCCGTTCCCGACGGTTGCTGGCGGCAAGGGCGCTGCGACTGACGGAGTTGGCGGCGGCAACGGCATCGCGGTCGGAAAGAACGCGCCGCCGGAAGCCATTGACTTCCTCAAGTTCTTCAGCAGCGTTTACAACGCGACCAAGCTCAACGCTTCGAGTCCGGCCACCGCCCTCTCGCCGGTCATCGGCACCGAGAGCGCTGTCACGGATGCGAACCTCCAGCTCGTTCTGGCCGGCCGTGGTAAGGCTACCTTCATGCAGCTCTATCTCGACCAGGCGACCTCTCCGGCCATGGGCACGGCGATCAACGAGGCGACTGTCGCTTTGTTCGAAGGCGCATCCACCCCGGCGAAGGTCTGCGCAGCAATCACCACCGCGGCTGCTGCCCAGTAGGTCATCGCAAGGCTTAGTCCACCGTTAGGACACCAATGAAGAGCGGGCCGGCCAACTGCCGGCCCGCTCGATTCCCCCGGGTGAGGTGAGAGGAACGGCGATGAGCGCAACGAGCGCAACGGGTGCCCGGCCACGGGTCGGGTTCAGAGTACCGACCAAATGGGTGACGATCTCCCTGTTCCTATTGCCGGCCCTGGCTCTCTACCTTCTGTTCGTCCTGGTCCCGGTCATTCAGGCTGCCCACTACAGCCTCTACAAATGGAACGGGTTGCAGCCGCTCGACAACTTCGTTGGGCTGAGGAACTACGCGACGGCACTTGGTAGCGACACTTTCAGGACCGCGGTGTCGAACAACTTCTTGATCATCGTGCTCTCGCTAACGCTCCAGATCCCGTTCTCACTCTCGCTCGCGGTCCTCTTGAACCGGCGATTCAGGGGCCGGACGGTATTCAGGGTGATCTTCTTCCTGCCCTACGTCCTATCGGAGGCCATCACCGGCGTCGTCTTCTCGCTGCTGCTGCGGCCGGGGGCGCTCATTGATTCCGGCTTTAGTAGCCTGGGTTTGGGTGGCCTGATACAGGACTGGCTCGGCGACCCGGGCTTCGTGATGATCACGTTGTTCGTCATCATCTCGTGGAAGTACTTCGGTTTTCACATGATCCTGCTGCTGGCCGGCTTGCAGGGCATCCCTCGCGAGATCGAGGAAGCGGCCCTCATCGATGGAGCAGGTCGCTGGCAAGCGTTCCGTCACATCACTCTGCCCCTTCTCGGCCCGACCCTGCGAGTCTCCGTCTTCCTCTCGATGATCGGAGCGTTGCAGCTGTTCGACATGATCTGGGTCATGACCAAGGGCGGTCCTCTTGGCGCTTCGAATACCATGGCCATAGCCATGTTCAAGGCTGGCTTCACGAATCAACAGATGGGGTATGGAAGCGCTCTCGCAGTGATCCTGTTCCTCTTCGCCCTCGTCCTGGCGCTCGCTTACCAGCGTTTCGTGCTGCAGCGTGACGTCGAGGGCGCAGTCACGGCATTCAACGGGTAGTGCGATGACGACCACCACGTCCACAAGTACGACCACTTCAGTCAGCGCCATCGGCGGACAGAGGCTCAAGCTCGTCCGTCGGAACTTCCTGAGCATCGTCCGCTACGTGATCCTCATCGTCGTAGCCGGTGTGATCCTCATCCCAATCGTGTATGCGGTACTCGGCGGGTTCAAGAGCAACGGCCAGCTCCTCGGCGATCCACTGGCCCTTATCCCCGCTCCATGGGTCTTGTCCAACTACACGGACGTCGTGTTTGGGGCAGACGCCGCGACCTTCTGGAGAGAGTTCGCGAACAGCTTGATAATCGCCGTGGTTGCCGTCGGGTTGACCGTCGGCCTGGCGTCCCTCGCGGCCTTCGTCTTTGCGCGGATGGTGTTCCGCGGTCGCGAGATCTTCTATACGCTGTTCACGCTCGGATTGCTCTTCCCGTCGGCCGTGGCGATCCTGCCCCTGTACATCCTGGTCAAGCAGATCGGTCTGAGCGAGAACCTTCTCGGCGTGGCCCTACCTCAGGCCGCGTTTGGACTGCCGTTGACGATCATCATCCTCCGGCCCTTCTTCAGAAGCATCCCGGTGGAACTCGAGGACGCGGCGAAGATCGATGGCTGCAGCACGTTCGGCTTCTTCTGGCGCGTGTTGCTGCCGCTGGCACGGCCCGCCCTCGCGACTGTGAGCGTTCTGGCCATCGTCGGCACATGGAATGCGTTCATGCTGCCGCTGATTCTTCTGGGCGGCCAGGATCAATGGACCCTTCCGCTCGGTGTCATGAACTTCTCAGGTCTGTACGTTTCTGACCAGGCCCGCATCCTTGCCTTCACGGTCTGCGCGATCATGCCCGCGATCATCTTCTACGGCCTGGCGGAGCGCCAGATCGTCGGCGGTCTGACTGCCGGATCGGTCAAGGGTTAGGGTATTGGCCGCAGACGCCCCCTATCGGGACGCCAATGCGAACATAGATGAGCGAGTAGCCGATCTCCTCGGGCGGATGACGCTCGAGGAGCGGCTCGCTCAGCTGGGCTCGTACTGGGGTTACGAAATCCTGAGTCGCGAGGCGTTCGACGAGACAAAAGCAGGCGAACGCCTCGCCCTCGGCATCGGTCAGATCAGCCGGGTTGCCGGAGTCACCAACCTTCCCCAGCGAGGTGTGGCGGAGCTCGCCAACGAGATCCAACAATTCCTCGTCGAGCGGACCCGGTTGGGGATCCCGGCCATCATCCACGAGGAATGCCTGCACGGACTGCTGGCCCGTGAGTCGGTTTGCTTCCCGCAGTCCATCGGCCAGGCGGCGACCTGGGATCCGGACCTTGTCCGGGCGATGGCGGAGCGGCTGGGGCGTGAACTCCGAGCGGCCGGCGCGCACCAGGCTCTCGCGCCGATCCTCGACATCACTCGCGATCCGCGCTGGGGCCGGGTCGAGGAGACATTCGGCGAAGATACGTATCTCGTCGCGGAGTGCGGAGCCGCCTACGTTCGCGGCCTGCAGGAGACCGACGGCACCAAGCGGGGAGTCATTGCCACCGGCAAGCACATGGTCGGCCACGGCCTGCCCGAGGGTGGCCTGAACCACGCTCCGGTGCACATCGGCCCCCGCGAGCTGGCGGACTATTTCCTCTTCCCGTTCGAGGCTGCCGTTCGCGACGCCGGCATGGGTTCAGTGATGCATGCCTATGACGACGTCGACGGCATGCCCTGCGTGGCCTCTCGGTTCCTCTTCACGGAGGTGCTGCGTGATCGCTGGGGCTTCGGCGGGACCGTCGTCTCGGACTACATGGGAGTCGACGAGATAATCAATTCCCATGGGATGACGGGTGACCGCCCAACCGCCGCCGCACTGGCGCTCGAGGCGGGCCTTGACGTCGAACTGCCGACCTACCGCTTCTTCTCCGGCCCTCTGGCCGAGGCCGTCTCATCCGGTCGCGTGTCGGAGGCGACTGTCGATGCGGCTGTGGCGCGCGTTCTCCGAGCCAAGTTCGAGCTGGGCCTCTTCGAGAACCCCTACGTCGATCCGGAAGAAGCCGGCCTGCCGTCCGCCGACGACCGGGCCCTCGCCCGAGAGATGGCCCGCCAATCCATGGTCTTGCTCTCCAATAGCGGGATCCTTCCGCTGCGCCCGGGCCTGCGCTCCGTAGCCGTCATCGGGCCCAGTGCCGATAGCGCCCGGAATCTGATCGGGGACTACGCGCACGCAGTCCACATCGAGGCGCTCATTGAGATGGGCGGCTTCGGCTCGAAGCTGCCGGAGGGGTTCAAGGTCGAGGACGAGCTTGCGGGTGCGGCGACGATGCTGGACGCCATCCGCCATCGGCTGGGCGACTCGACAGAGGTACGCTTCGCCCCGGGCTGTGGAATCAAGGATGGGGATGACGAAGGAATCAGGGCTGCGGTCGACGCGGCCATGGGTGCCGACGTAGCGATCGTGGTGGTCGGCGAGAAATCGGGCTTGACCGAAGACTGCACCTGCGGAGAGGGTCGCGATCGCATGGACATTGGCCTCCCCGGCCGCCAGGGGGAGCTCGTAGCGGCCGTCATCGCGACAGGGACGCCTGTCGTGCTGGTCCTCGTCGCAGGACGACCGCTGGCGATCGAATCGGAGGCCTCGTCCGTGGCCGCCGTCGTCCACGCCTGGGTTCCCGGAGAAGAAGGTCCCGAGGCGCTGGCCGACGTGCTCTTCGGTGTCACGAACCCCGGCGGCAAGCTCCCCATCACGGTTCCGCGCTCTGTCGGTCAGATCCCCATCTACTACGGTCACAAGCCGTCGGGAGGCCACTCGACCTGGAAGGGGCCTTACGTCGACGGATCCAACGAGCCTCTCTGGCCGTTCGGCTTTGGGCTGTCGTACACCCGGTTCGAGGTACGCGATCTGCGGTTGGATCGCGGGAGCGTGGATGTGCGTGGTGAGTTCGAGGCGAGCGTCGAGGTCGCCAACGTCGGTGACAGGGCCGGTGATGAGGTCGTGCAGCTGTACGTTCGGGACGAGGAAGCGAGCGTCACTCGACCGGTCAAGGAGCTACGGGGGTTCAAGCGAGTCCACCTGGCCGCAGGCGAGGCCCGAAGGGTCCGGTTTGGGCTGGCAGCCGAGCAGCTGGCCTTCACGGGCGTGGACGGCAGTCTCGTGATCGAACCGGGGCTGGTCACGATCATGGCCGGCTCCTCGTCGGTCGACCTGCCCTGCAAGGCGCAGATCGAGATCACAGGCGAAGCCGTGGCCGGCGTCCGTCGCAGCCGCTACTTCACCAAGGTGGTCGTGGAGTAGCCGCGGTCATCCCGCGCGGGGAAGCCTCCAGGCCACGCCGGCTGCTAGGCCGGCACGACCTCGCCGGCCGCGGTGGCCTCAATCCCGTTCGGCTCCTGGCGCAGGGACGGCGCCGGGCCTGAAGACTCCCGGACGATCAGTGTCGGCTCGAGGCACTCGACGATCGGAGAGGGCTTGCCCGATACTTCGTTGATCGCCGCGCGCACCGCGACCGCGGCCATCTCGGAGATCGGATGCCGAACCGTCGTCAGGGGCGGCGTGGTGTGCTCGGCGAACGGTAAGTCGTCGAAGCCCACGATGGAAACGTCACCGGGCACGCCCAGCCCGAGACGGTGAGCGGCTCGCAACGCTCCGATCGCCAGGACGTCCGTGGACGCCAGGATGGCGGTGGGAGGATTGGGCAAGGCCATGAGGGCCTCGAATTCGCTTGCTCCGCCGGCGAAGTTGTTCTTGGCGTCCCGGCAGTACTCGGGCGGGACCTCGATGCCGTGCTCGGACAGGCTTTCCAGGAAGGCAAGCTTGCGTTCCCGGATGTCTCCGAGCGGGCGTCCTCCGGCGAAGGAGAACGAGCCGCCGATGAACCCGAACGATCGATGCCCGAGTCCAACGAGGTGGTCGATCAGGCGCCGGATCCCCAATCGGTTGTCGACGTTGACGGTCGAGATGCCGGGCAATGCGGCAGATCCCTGCCACATACCGACGACCGTGATATTGGCCTCGTGCAGGTCCTCCAGCAGCAGCGGTTGGTCGCTGGTGTCGCCGACGAGAAGAATGGCGTCGCAATGCCGTGTCTCCAACACTGCTCGGAGAGCGATGGCTTCGTCCGTCCGGCCGTGGGCGTGGCCCAGGACGACGTTGTAGCCGTGCCTGCTTGCCTCCACCGAAATCGCGTCGATGGCGCCGGCGAAGAACGGGTCCGTGATCTCGCGGACAATGACTCCGAGGAGCATCGTCCTGGCGCCCCGCAGGCCGCGAGCCAGTGGATTCGGCCGATAGTGCATCTGGCGGGCCATGTCCAGGACCTGCTGGCGGGTGGCCGGACTGATCGGCACGGGCATCGGCGCGCCGGCCAGGACTCTCGACACCGTGCTCTGGGAGACTCCGACGGCGTCGGCTATGTCCTGCATCGTGGCCGGCCGCGCCAGCTGGACCGGCCGCCCACCGCGGCTCACGTTCTCGGCGCCCCGAGCCCTGGGTGCCAATCCGTGGCCATCGTCCGCCGTGCGTGAGGTGCGCTTGCGCCGGACCGGAGAAGCGTTGTCCGTTGCCCCGGTGCCCGGTTCCAACTCATCGCCCCGCATGTTCCACCCCGGATTCCACAGGTCTGTAGGCAAGAACCTGGCCTTGACCGCGGTCCAGGTCGGGTCCTGATACGTCATGGCACGTCATGGCACCCCTCGGGCTGCGCGGAACTCTATCGTCGCCATCGAGTGGGCCGGGAGAGTGAACGTGAACTCACCCTCCGGCGTTCGAATTACCTCAAGAGGTCGAGGGGCTACGCGATCCGGAATCTGTGGGCTGTTCACGGCGTTGGCGGCATCCGCGGCAAGAACGCGTGCCCGTTCCACCGCCATGTCGGCGACGTGCACGCCTGTGGCGATCGCTCGGTCGAAGTGGCGGTTGACGACGGTCACCGCCGCTCCCCGCTCGGACCTCGAGGCGGTGGCACTAACCGCGGCGTGGCCGGTTGGCAGCGTGATGTCGGTCGCGATCTGTGTGCCATGAGCCTGCGCACCGATGTGTGGGCTGTGGAGGGAGAAGGCGTGGTACGTAGGTGTCTTCACGCACGCGGCCCCATCGGTGACCAGAAGGGCATGAAGGACGTTGACGGTCTGGGCCAGGTTCGCCATCGAGAGCACGGAGCACTGCCGGTGGAAGACCTCCAGCGCCACGGCGGCCGCTAGTGCGTCCCTGAGCGTTCCCGCTTGCTCGAACGTGGCAGGGGTACGGCGAGGCACGTTGCCAGGTCCCCAGTCTCGGGCCTCCGGATGCCATACGCCCCACTCGTCGAGCGCGATGCCGATGCGACGAGATGGCGGGGCAATTGCCGCGATCGTCCGAACCGTACGCTCGATCAGCGCCTCCGTGGCCTCGGCCTCGGCCAGGAGCGCGTAGTAGTCCGCCTCATCGAAATCCGTCTCGGGGCCTCCGTGGACCCAGTACCGGTGAACCGACAGATGGTCGACCAGGCCGACGTTGGGCCCGAGTGCCGCCAGGAACCTTGCATTCCACTCCGGATCGAGGCCCGACTCGGGTAGCGGGTCGTCCTCCTGGCCCACGGCCACGAGCTCGATGTCTTGATCGATCCGCCGGAGCATGGTCGCGTAGCGGAGGTACTCCTGGGCGTAAGCGGCCGCGTCGAAATTGCCCCCGCAGCCCCAGGTCTCGTTGCCCACACCCCACAGCCGAACATGCCCCGGACCCGGGCAGCCGTTGGTCGCACGCTCCCGGGCCAGGGACGTGTCGACGTCGGAGTTGACGTACTCGACCCAGTCGCACAGCTCCTGAACGGACCCGCTCCCAACGTTCCCGGCGAAGTACGGCTCTACGCCGGCGAGTTCGCAGAAGCGCAGGAACTCGTGCGTTCCGAGGGCGTTGCTGTCGGCCACGGAGAGTCCGCAGGAGGTGCCGAGAGTCACGGGTCGCTCGGCCGCGCTGCCGATCCCCTTCCGCCAGTGGTAGTTGTCGGCATAGCAGCCTCCGGGCCACCTGGCCAGCGGCATCGGCAGATCGCGGAGGGCTTCCACAGCGTCCTCGCGAAACCCCTCTACGTTGGGGATCTGCGACGAAGGTCCGACCCACAGGCCGTCGTAACAGCAGCGTCCGAGGTGCTCGGCGAGAGTCCCGTAGAGGCGGGGCGAGATGCGCCCGATGGGATCGGCGCCGATCTCTATTGAAGCTTCGACCATGCAGCCTCCTCCTGGTGCACGCCGCCCGGGCGCCGTGCCCAGATGCCTGCAATCGAATGCAGCATAACCATTGCCGGACTCGAATGGGGCGCCGGAATGCACGATTTCTCTGCCTCTCAGTTCGGAACCACCGGCGCAGGTACGGCGCGTGTACAGGCGAGGCCTGAAGGCGCCGAACGGCCCCCGGGGTCTTCCGCGGCGCCCGGTCTGGGAAGGGCGGTTTGCGGGGAAGCCGGGTCATGCGTAGAATTGGAAAAACCCCCGGAGGAAATGCGCGCGATGGCGAAGTATGTCTTTGTGACCGGAGGCGTCACCTCCTCTCTCGGGAAGGGCATCACCGCTGCCAGCGTCGGACGGCTCCTCAAGGCTCGCGGTCTCGCCGTCTCCGTCCTGAAGCTCGACCCCTACATCAACGTCGACCCGGGGACGATGTCGCCCTACCAGCACGGCGAAGTCTTTGTCACGGACGATGGGGCCGAGACGGACCTGGACCTGGGCCACTACGAGCGCTTCATCGACGAGAACCTCTCCCAGCTGTCCAACGTCACGACCGGGCGCATATACCAGGCCGTGATCGGCAAGGAACGCCGCGGCGACTACCTGGGCGGCACGGTCCAGGTCATTCCGCACATCACCAACGAGATCAAGGAGCGGATCCAGCAGGTGGCCCGCGATGGCCGCGCAGACGTGGTCATCGTCGAGGTGGGCGGCACCGTGGGTGACATCGAGTCGCTGCCCTTCCTGGAGGCGATTCGCCAGTTCCCGGTCGACGTCGGCCGCCGGCGCTGCATGTTCATCCACCTGACCCTGGTGCCCTACATCGGTCACGCGGGCGAGCTCAAGACCAAGCCCACGCAGCACTCCGTCAAGGAGCTGCGCGGCATCGGTATCCAGCCCGACGTGATCGTCCTGCGCTCGGATCACCCGGTCAGCCAGGAGATCCGCGACAAGATCGCCCTGTTCACCGATGTCGCCAGCGAGGCGGTCATTCCGGCGGAGACGGCCCAGACGATCTACGAGGTCCCGCTCCTGTTCGAGGCGGCGGGCCTTGGGTCGCTCCTGACGCGCGAGCTGGGCCTGGACGATGTTGCCCGGCCGCCCGATCTCGAGTCCTGGACCGAGCTGGTCGACCTCATCAAGCGGCCCAAGCCCACGCTCGAGATCGCGCTCGTCGGCAAGTACATCGAGCTGCCGGACGCCTATCTGTCGGTCATCGAGTCCCTCAAGCATGCCGGTTGGGCCCACGAAGTGGACGTCAAGATCCGCTGGGTCGACTCGGAGCTCCTGACCAAGGACAACGTCGAGGAGACGCTCGCCGGCATCGGTGGCATCGTCGTCCCGGGTGGTTTCGGCCACCGCGGCATCGAAGGCAAGGTCCTGGCGGCCAAGTTCGCCCGCGAGCGCCGCATGCCCTATCTGGGCCTGTGCCTGGGCCTCCAGTGCGCCGTGATCGAGTTCGCGCGCGACGTGCTCGGCACCGAGGACGCCAACTCGACCGAGTTCGACATGTTCACCGAGCACCCCGTCATCGATTTCATGCCGGACCAGCGCACGATGCAGGAGAAGGGCGGGACCATGCGACTGGGCCTGTACCCGGCACGCCTCACGCCCGGCTCGAAGGCGAGCGCCGTCTACGGCACCGAGTTGATCTACGAACGGCACCGCCATCGCTTCGAGGTCAACAACAGCTATCGCCCGCTTCTCGAGGCGGCTGGGATGGTCCTGTCGGGCCAGTCGCCGGACGGCCGGCTGGTCGAGATCATCGAGCTGCGGGATCATCCCTGGTTCGTGGCGAGCCAGTTCCATCCGGAGTTCCGCAGCCGGCCCGATCGGCCGCATCCGCTATTCGATGGGTTCATCGGAGTGGCGGTCGCGATCTCGCAGGGCCGCGAACCAGAGCTTCGGCCGGCGGCGCACCAGCCGGTGGCACATGCGGGGCTGCTCCCCACGGGAGCCCCCGAAGCCTGAGTCGGACGTCACGGCATACTCAGCTGCGGCCGAAGATCGCAGGACGTCCGGGCGGCTCCGAGGAGGGTGTTCCAGCCGAGAGCGCGGATCTCGCTCGGCGCGTCGCTCCTGAATCCCTCACTCGGCGAACCATCCGCGGTCCTCATACGTCTTTTCACATAGAAGACAGACGCGGGCATGACGACGCGGGGTGAGGTCGATCGGCGCTGGGGTGACGGCGCCGGTTGAGGCGGCGACCTCACCGCATCGATCGGGGGGTACGGGCCAAGCCCACTGCACGGCCCGGTGGGGGCTCGATCGGTCCCAATGGTACGATCCGATCGCGGACCGGGAGCGCGGGCTCGATCCGGTCGGCGTGAGCCCGTCCCCGCGACAACAGGAGCTGCTACATGAAGATATTCCTCGACACCGCCGAGATCGAAGAGATCCGCACCGCCGCCCGATGGGGCATCCTCGACGGGGTCACGACCAACCCGAGTCTCTACGCCAAGGTCGGCGGCTCCTACGACTCGGTCCTCGTGGAGATCTGCAAGCTCACGTCCGGTCCCGTGTCGGCGGAAGTGATCGCCGACGACGTTGAGGGGATGCTCGAAGAGGGCCGTCACTTCGCCAAGCTCGCTCCGAACATCGTCGTCAAGGTGGCCATGAGCGAGAACGGCCTGGAGGCCATCGCACGCTTCGCCGACGAGGGGATCAAGACCAACTGCACGCTCGTTTTCAGCACGAACCAGGGACTCCTCGCCGCCAAGGCGGGAGCGAGTCTGGTCTCGCCTTTCGTTGGCCGTCTCGACGACATCAACCAGGACGGCATGACGGTCGTCCGCGAGCTGGCCGAGATCTTCGCGCTGTACGACATCGAGACCGAGGTCCTTGCGGCTTCCATCCGCAATCCGTTGCACGTGACCCAGGCGGCCCTGGCCGGCGCCCACATCGCAACGCTGCCGTTCAAGGTCCTGCAGCAGATGGTCCACCACCCGCTGACGGACAAGGGCATCGTCCAATTCAAGAAGGACTGGGACGCCGCGCGCAAGAGTGGTGCCGGGAAGGGCGCCTAGCCGCCCGCCGGTCACCAGCCGGCGTCGGGATGGCACGCTGCCGATGACCGAACCGGGCGATCGGACCGCCGACTCCGAGGCCGGGGCGAAGAGTCGCATGGACGCGCTGCCGCCCGAGGTCTTGATCCTGACGGCGGCCCTGTCCGTACAGTGCGGCGCCGGTCTCGCGACCTCGTTGCTGCGAGAGTTCGGGCCGCTCCCCGTCGTCACGATGCGGATCGTCTTCGGGGCGTTGCTGCTGCTCGCCTTTCAGCCGGTCAGGCTCCGCGGCGCGACGCGTCTCGCTCTGGGGAGCTGCATCGCCCTGGGAGTGATCCTGGCGGTCATGAACTCGGTGTTCTACGTGGCCCTTTCTCGCATTCCGCTCGGCGTAGCGGTCACGATCGAGTTCTGGGGCCCACTGACCGTGGCCGTTCTGGGCTCTCGCCGCTGGCTCGATCTCGTCTGGGTTGTCCTGGCAGCCGCCGGCATCTACACCCTGGCCGGCGGACGTCTCGAGGCGGATGACGCGATCGGCGTGGCGGCGGTCTTCATCGCCGGATTCTGCTGGGCGCTCTACATCGTGGTCGGCAGGAGGGTGGCGGGCTACTGGCCGGATGGGCGCGGCCTGACCCTGGCGATGGTCGTGGCCGGGCTGCTCGTCTTGCCTGTGACTCTGACGCTCTCAGACGTGCGGCCCCTGTTGGTCGCTCCGCTCGCTCTGGCGGGGGGCGTGGTCGTCGCCCTCTTCAGCAGCGCCATCCCGTACACGATGGAGATCGCCGCGCTGCGACGCCTGCCGGCGGCCACGTTCGGAGTGCTGATGAGTCTCGAGCCGGCGATCGCGGCGTTGGTGGGTTTCGTGATCCTGGGGCAGGTGCTCCACGTCACGGACCTGGCGGCGATCGGCTGCGTTGCTCTGGCGAGCGCGGGCGCCAGCCTGACGGCCCGGCGACTGCCGGTGGCCGTCGGCGAGCTCGAGTCCGAGTGAGCTAGCGCCGGTAGGTCGGCCGGGAGCGGTAGCTCGTGTGCAGCAGCTGCTCTGACTTCTCGCCGAGCGGCTCGCCCAGGAAGTCGTCGTACAGCTTCTGCACGTACGGGTTCTCGTGGGCGCAGCGCCACAGACCGGCCTGGTCGTCCTGGTACAGACCGGCGGCGCGCTTGGCCCGCAGCCCGTCCGTGACTCCGTACGGCTGGCCGCCCCCGCCGACGCAGCCGCCGGGGCAGGCCATGACCTCGATGAAGTGGTACGCGGGCGGCTCGCCGGCGTCACGCGCGGCTCGAACCCGGTTCAGGACCGTCTCGACGTTGCCCAGGCCGTGGGCTACCGCGAAACGGACCTCGTGGCCGTCGATGACGGTGCTGCCTTCCTTGACGCCGTTGAGCCCTCGGGTCGCCTGGAAGTCGATGCGGGGCGGATTGGCCCCGGTCAGGAGGTAATAGGAGGTCCGCAGCGCGGCCTCCATGACGCCACCGGTGGTGCCGAAGATCGTGCCCGCGCCGGTGTATGCGCCGAGGAGGTGATCGGGCTGCTCTTCCTTCACGGCTGGGAAGTTGATGCCCGACTGCTTGATCATGCGGGCCAGCTCGCGCGTGGTGAGCGAGACGTCCACGTCCTGGAAGCCAGACGAACGCATCGACTTGCTGCGGATGATTTCGAACTTCTTGGCCGTGCAGGGCATGATCGAGACGACGAAGACCTTGGCGGGGTCGAGGCCCATCTTCTCGGCGTAGTAGGTCTTGGCCAGGGCCCCGACCATCGCCTGGGGCGATTTGCAGGAGGAGAAGTGGGGGATCATGTCGTCGTGGAACTTCTCCATGAAGTCCACCCACGACGGGCAGCATGTCGTGATCAGCGGAAGCACAGATTTGGCGTTCGTGAACCGCTCCACGAACTCGTGCGCCTCTTCCATGATCGTCAGGTCGGCCCCGAAGTTCGTGTCGAAGACGGCATCGAAGCCCATCCGTCTGAGGGCGGCGTACGTCTTGCCGGTCAGGTTCGTGCCGATCGGGAAGCCGAAGGCCTCGCCGATGGCGACCCGGACGGCCGGGGCGAGCTGGGCCACGCAGTAAGTGTCCGGATCGAGGAGGTTGTCCCAGACCTCTTGCGTGTTGTCGTACTCGACGATGGCTCCGGTGGGGCAGTGGGCCGAGCACTGCCCGCAGCGCACGCACGGGGAGTCGGCCAGGTGGATGTCTCCCGCCGGAGCGATGCGCGTGTCGAAGCCACGCTGCAGGAAGCTGAGGGCCCAGACGTCCTGGATCTGCTGGCAGACCTGGATGCAGCGGCCGCAGGTGATGCACTTGCGCGGGTCCAGGACGACGGCCTTGGTGGTGTCGTCTATGGACAGGTCCGGAACGACGCTGTCGAGGCAGATCTCGCGCAGACCGAAATCGGCGGCCAGAGTCTGCAGCTCGCAGTTCTGGTTTCGGCCGCAGGTCAGGCATTCGTTCGGGTGCTTGGACAGGATCATCTCGATGACGGTCCGGCGGACCTGGATGATCTCCGGGTTCTCGGTCGTGATCTCCATCTCCTGCTCGACCGGCGTGCAGCAGGCGCGCAGCATCTTGGAGGAACCCGCGACCCGGACGATGCACATGCCGCAGGCTGCCGTCGCATCCAGATCCGGATGCTTGCAAAGGGTGGGGATGTGAACAGAGACCTGGCGCGCCGCATCGAGGATCGTCGTGCCGGCCCGGACCTCGACTGGGAGGCCGTTGATCGTAGCCTGGATCTTGTCTGTCATGGTTAGCATGCCGGATCAGTCCCCGCCCATCGTCAGCCGATCCCGGAACTCGGGTTCGAAGTAGCGCAAAGCCGAAAGGACCGGACTGGGAGCGCCCTGCCCGAGTCCGCAAAGGGATGCCTTCTGCATCGCGTGGGCCAGCCGCCTGATCGTCGCGAGGTCCTCTTCGCGGCCTTTTCCTGAGGCAATCCTGTCCAGCAGTCGCAGCATCTGCGTGCCTCCGATTCGGCAAGGTGCGCACTTGCCGCACGATTCGTCGACGCAGAAGCCCAGGTAGAACCGGGACAGCTCCACAAGGTCGTCGGTTTCGTCCATGACGATCATGCCGCCCGAGCCCATGTACGACCCAAGCCTCTGGAGGTGTTCGTATGTGATCGGGGTGTCGAGCTCGCGGCCGGGAATGAGCCCGCCCGACGGTCCGCCCGTTTGAACGGCCTTGATCGGGCCGCCGGAGCTGGTTCCGCCGCAGATGCCCTCGACGACCTGCCGCAGGGTCATGCCCATCGGGATCTCGACCAGCCCGGCGTGCTTGACCTTGCCAGTCACGGCGAAGACCTTGGTACCGGTTGAGTTGCCCAGACCGATCGTCGAGAACCACTTCCCACCGCGGGTGATGATTTGCGACAGATTGGCCAGCGACTCGACGTTGTTGATCATGGTCGGCTGGCCCCACAGGCCCTTGACCGACGGATACGGCGGCCGCGGTCGAGGAGTTCCACGCTGGCCCTCGAGCGACGCGATCAGGGCCGTCTCCTCGCCGCACACGAACGCACCCGCGCCGAGCCGGACCTCCACGTTGAAGCTGAAGTCGGAGCCGAGGATGTTGGCGCCGAGCAGGCCGCTAGCTTTCGCCTGGCGGATCGCCTTCTCGATACGCTGGATCGCCAGCGGGTATTCGGCTCGAATGTAGAAGAAGCCCTGCTTCGCGCCGATCACGTAGCCACCCAGGATCATGCCCTCGAGGACGGCGTGGGGATCGCCCTCGAGAACGCTGCGGTCCATGTAGGCGCCCGGATCCCCCTCGTCGCCGTTGCAGACGATGAGGTGCTCCTCGCCCGGCGACTCGCGTGTCAGGCTCCACTTGAGCCAGGCCGGGAAGCCGGCGCCGCCGCGGCCGCGCAGGCCGCTGACCTTCAGCTCCTCGATGACTTGTTCCGGCGACATCGAGGCTAGAACCTTCGCCAGGGCCTGGTAGCCGCCGCGGTCGAGATACTCGTCGATCTCCTCGGGATCGATCACGCCGCAGTTGCGCATCACGATGCGGTACTGGCGCGGCCCACCCTCTGCTGCCACAGGTTCTCCGGCGACACGTGCCAGTTCGGCGATGCCGGGCACTCGATGGTCCGCTGGAAGAGCCGTGCCGTCGGCGCAGGCCGCGACAAGCCGGCTCGCGAGTTCGGCCGTGACTTCCCCGAACATGACCGCACGCTCTCCGGGCAGGGTCACCTCGACGAGCGGCTCCATGCTGCACATGCCCGCGCATCCCGTCCGACTGACGTGCCAATCGAGGGCGCGGCGCTTGACCTCGGTTTCGAGAAGGTCGAATACCCCGTCCGCGCCGGCCGCGAGGCCGCACGTGCTCATGCCGACCTTGATCTTCGGCCTGTCCGCAGTGGGCGACGGGCCAAGCGTCCGGGACTGCAGTTCCGCGAGCGTCATTCGTGGCATCTCAAGCCCTCTGGCTTTCGGCCGCGCCTGCTGCGGCCGGTGTGCCCGCCGTGCCCGGAGCGCCTCCTGCGGCCGATGTTCCCGCTCGGGACGGCGCGCCCGCCGGAGTCATGGATGCCTCGAGGGTTTCCGCGGTCACCTTGGCGAGGAGCTTTCCGTTCACGGTGACAACCGGGGCCAGGCCGCAGCAGCCGACGCAGCGAACCACCTGGAGGTGATACTCGCCGTCCGGGCTGGTCTCGCCCGGCCGGATGCCGAGCCGTGCGGAGGCGTCGTCGAGCAGCTGCGGAGCGCCTTTGAGGTAGCAGGCGGTGCCCATGCAGACGGACACGACGTGCTTTCCCGGAGCCTCCAGGCGGAAGTAGTTGTAAAAGGTGAGGACTTCGTAGATCCGCGCCAGCGGAACGTCCATCGCCTCGCCCAGGCTCATGGCCGCCTCGCGCGGTACGTAGCCGTAGCGGTCCTGGAGTCCGTGGAGGGCCATGATCAGACTGCCGCGCTTGTTCTTCCAGCGCTTGGCAATCGCCGCGACGTCGTCCTCGGTCTTGGTTGGGCCCACGTAGCCTCCGGTTTGCGCTCTGAGAGCCCGTGTCGTCGCGGCGGGTCGGCACCGCGGGGGGAGTGTTGGCGATCACGCTACGCTCCGTGGCGTCGCTCGTTCAGGGCCGTTGTTCGTGTTGTCGGCGGGCCCAGGCGGTCACAAAGGCACCCCCGCAAGTCACGCGGATGAGCCACGTGGCGCCCAGAATGCCGAATCCGGCGGTCGCGGCCGCCAATCTGACACGAACGAGAGATTGACGCCGCGCTCGGGGCCGGGTATTCTCCCGGTCACCCCGACCGTGCGTACCGCTGCGGACCGATTCCGCGCGATTAGCCTGCACGGCACCTTTCCCACACGAGTTCTGCCGCCCATGTCTCCCAACGGTCCAGACCAGCGCTCACGCAATCGCCGACCCCGCCGACGTCCTGCCGGTCGCACGCCGATGGCCGAGTACGACGACTTCCAGGATGGCGACTCCCGCGATCTCGACCTCGCCGAGCTGAGCGGGATGAACGCCGCCGAGCTCCAGGCTGTCGGCCGAGACCTCGAGATGGAGGCCGGTGCCGCCGCCAAGGAAGATCTCGTCGACCAGATCCTGGTCCGCCAGAGCGAGCTGGCCGGCCACGCGTACGCCACCGGCATCCTCGACATCGTCGAGGAGGGCTTCGGGTTCATGCGGCGCCACGGCCTCATGCCCAGCCAGGAAGACGTGTACGTATCGTCCAGCCAGATCCGCCGCTACGGCCTGCGCATCGGCGACAGGATCAGCGGCTCCGTTCGCGCCCCGCGGGAGGGGGAGAAGTACTGGGGCATGATTCGGGTCGACCGCGTCAACGGCGTCGACACCGAGACCGCCCGTCGCAGGCCCCAGTTCGGCGATCTCACCCCCGTCCATCCCGACGTGTTGATCAACCTCGAGACCGATCCCAAGAACCTATCCCAGCGTCTGATCAACCTGGTCAACCCGATCGGCAAGGGCCAGCGCGCCCTGATCGTGAGCCCGCCGAAGGCCGGCAAGACGATGCTGCTCAAGCAGATCGCGAACGGCATCAGCGAGAACTACCCGGAGATCCTCCTCATGGTGGCCCTGATCGGCGAGCGGCCCGAGGAAGTCACCGACATGCGCCGCTCGGTCAAGGGCGAGGTCATCAGCTCCACCTTCGACGAGCCGACCGAGAACCACACCCACGTCGCCGAGATGGCCCTCGAGATCGCCAAGCGCCAGGTCGAGACCGGCCGCGACGTGGTCATCCTGCTCGACTCGATCACCCGCCTCGCCCGCGCCTACAACCTGGCCCTGCCGCCCTCCGGTCGAACCCTCTCCGGCGGTCTCGACCCGATCGCCCTCTACCCGCCCAAGCGCTTCTTCGGCGCCGCGCGGAACATCGAAGAGGGCGGCTCGCTCACGATCATCGGTACGTGCCTCGTCGACACCGGCTCCCGCATGGACGACGTGATCTACGAGGAGTTCAAGGGCACCGGCAACAGCGAGCTCATCCTGGACCGCAAGCTCGCCGAGAAGCGCATCTTCCCGGCCATCGACGTCCAGCGTTCGGGCACTCGCCGCGAGGAACTGCTCCTGGAAGAGCCGGTCCTCAAGATGGTCTGGACGATGCGGCGGATGCTCTCCGCGGTCGGGACGAACGAAGGGATCGAGCTGCTGCTCAACCGGCTCTCCAAGACGGACAACAACGTCTCGTTCCTGGCGACGCTGACGAAGAGCCTGGACCAGTAGTCCTGGGTTCGGTCCACTGCTCCCACGCGGCCCGGCACCTGTCGTGGCGCTACCCGGCGGCGGCCGAGGGGCATGCGAGAATTGAGCCATGTTCCTAGACCAGGTCAGGATCTGGGTGCGGGGCGGCGACGGCGGCGACGGCGCGGCGACCTTTCGGCGTGAGGCCCACGTGCCGCGCGGCGGCCCCGACGGCGGCGACGGCGGCCGCGGCGGCTCCGTCTATCTCGTCGTCGATCCGGGCGAGACCAGCCTTCGCGACTTCCGCCACGCGCATCATTTCAAGGCCGTTTCGGGGGGCCGTGGCGCCGGACAGCGGATGCACGGCAAGGCCGGCACCGATCTGACGCTGAAGGTACCGCCCGGCACAGGCATATTCGATGACGAGTCGGGCGAGTTGATCGGCGATCTGGTCGCTTCCGAGCAGACGCTGATGGTCGGCCGGGGCGGCCGCGGCGGCCTGGGCAACGTCCACTTCGCGACCTCGACTCACCAGACTCCCCACCACGCCCAGAAGGGCGAGCCGGGCGAGGAGCGCTGGATTCGCCTCGAGCTGCGGCTCATCGCCGACGTGGGGCTCGTGGGGCTGCCCAATGCCGGCAAGTCCACCCTGCTCGCAGCCCTGACCGCGGCCACACCGAAGATCGCCGACTATCCGTTCACGACCCTGGAGCCGAATCTCGGCGTCCTCGACCTCGGCGACGAAGATAGCCGCCGCCCGACGATCGCCGACGTGCCCGGGCTCATCGAAGGCGCCAGCTCCGGCGCCGGCCTGGGCCACGCATTCCTGCGTCACGTGGAACGGACGCGGATCCTCGTCCACGTCGTGGACGGCTCGGATCGCGACCCCGAGTGGAACTACAACGTGATCCGCGACGAGCTGGCCGCCCACGATCCGGCGCTGCTCGAGAAGCCGGCACTTGTCGCGTTCAACAAGATGGATCGGCCGCAGGCCACCGAAGCCTGGGCCGCTTTCCAGGCCGCCCGCCGAGCCGAGGGAGTCGAGGCCGTGGCCATCTCCGCCTCCGAGGGCGACGGCCTGACAGGACTTCGCGCCCGTCTGGCGGCGCTTCTCCCCGATGCCGCGGAGCTGGCGGAGCCTCGTGAGCCGGCCGGGGTCGTGGTCCACCACATCGATTCCGTGGGCGATGCCTTCCGCATCGACCGCGAAGACGGCGTGCTCGTGGTCCACGGCAAGAAGATCGAGCGGCTGGCCGCTCAGACCAACTTCGAGGTCGAGGAATCGGCCGAGAGGTTCCAGCGGGACCTCGTCCGGCTGGGGATCGACGAGGAGCTCCGCCGCCGGGGCGTCGCTGCCGGGGAAACGGTCCGGATCGGCGGCAGCGAATTGGAGTGGGAGCCCGACGAGTGGGACTCCTGATGACCCGGCCGGACTGGGTCGCGCAGGGCGATCGACGCGTCGGCATCCTGGGCGGTACGTTCGACCCCATCCACTACGGCCACCTCGTGATCGCCGAGCAGGTTCGTGAGGCTCTCGAGCTGGATCGCGTTCTCTTCGTGCCTGCCGCGATCCCTCCCCACAAACCCGAGGCCGTGCTGGCCCCGGCCACGGATCGTGCGGCGATGGTGGAGCTGGCCATCGCGGGCAATCCCGCCTTCACGATCTCTCGGATCGAGCTGGAGCGAGACGGTCCTTCGTACACCGTCGACACCGTTGGGGAGCTGGTCGACGAAGCGGCACGCCAGGGAGTGGCGCGGGACTTCTTTTTCATCCTCTCCGCCGAGGCGCTGACCGGCCTCGACGCCTGGCACGAACCGCTCCGCTTGATGTCGCTATGCCGGCTGGCAGTAGTGCCCAGGCCGGGAGCACCACTGCCGGACGGGGCGTGGCTCGAGTCTCATCTACCGGCCGCCGCCGGGGCCTCTGCCGGGGCCGGAGTCGATCGCGTCGTATGCGTTGAGACCGTGCCTCTCGCCCATTCAGCCTCGGATGTTCGCACCCGCGCCGCGGCGGGTCGCTCGATCCGGTATCTCGTCCCGCCGGCCGTTGAGGCGTACATACGCGAGCATCGGCTGTATCGTTCCGACCATGCCCGGAGGACCGCTTGACGTGACCGACCCATCGCCCTCGGCGGAAGTGACGCCCAGCCCAGACGGCCTGCCGCGACGGCGCAAGCGCACCGCCGGGTCACAGGCAGCCGGCGAGGCGGCCGCCGCCGACGCTCTGGAGGCGGCTACCGCCGCCGAAGCGCCTGAGGTGGAATCCGAGCCGGAGATCGAAGAGTCGCTCCGCCAGCGCGGCCTGCGCCTGAGCGCGCTCGATGTCGCCCGCAAGATCGTCGAGGCGGCGGAGGACAAGAAGGCGGCCGACATCGTTCTGCTCGACGTGACGGAGCTGACCTCCTTCACGGACTACTTCGTGATCTGTTCGGGCGGTTCGGAGCGCCAGCTCGGCGCGATCGGCGACGGCATCGTCCAGGCGCTACGCGACGAGGGTGTTCGGCCGATCGGACGCGAGGGCGGATCCAATTCGCACTGGACGTTGCTCGACTTTGGCTTCGTAATCGTCCACATCTTCGCTCCGCCGGAGCGCGACTACTACCAGCTCGAGCGCCACTGGATCAAGGCGAAAACGGTGCTGCGAGTTCAGTAGCGGCCACGGCGGCACCGGCGGTGAGGCCCCCAGCCTCCGGGATCGACCAGGCCCGCACGGCGCCGGTCGAGAAGGCGCCACGCGAACCGGTAGGCCGGCCAACCTGCGCAGACAACAACTATTCCGTAGACTGCACGGACCGGCGCCCCTCCGGTTGGCTCAGAATCCGGGAGTCAAGCTACGACAACTCTCTACGCCCCAGAACGTCGCCCCCATCGGGAGCCCACCATCGTTGACTACGTCAACATCCGGTGGGTCGACGAGTGGTGCAAACGCTGCAACATCTGCGTCGAGATCTGCCCAAAAGACAGCCTGGTGCTGACCCATGACGCCATCATCGAGGCGACGGACTGCATCCGCTGCGGCCTGTGCGAGCGCTTCTGCCCGGACCTCGCCATCGAAGTCCTGCCCAAGCGCGACGAGTCGGGCAAGCTTCCGATCGAGGCGGCACCGGCCAAGACGCCGGTAGGACAGGCTCGTCCCCACATCCCGGACGTTGCCCGCGGCCCGGCCGTGGCCGGCACCGACCCCCATCGCGGCCTCACCGACGCAGAGAGCGCTCCCGACGTCGACCGCGACAACCCAACGTGATCGACAGGATCGACCGATGACCAAGCGACTCGTACAGGGAAACGAGGCTGTTCTGCTCGGCGCCATCCGCGCCGGGGCCAGCTACTTCGCCGGCTATCCGATCAGCCCCTCGTCGGAGATCCTGGCCCAAGCGTCGCAGTACGCCGTCGGGCATCCGGAGTTTCGCTTTCTCCAGGCCGAGGACGAGATCGCCAGCGTCAACGCCATCATGGGCGGGAGCCTGGCCGGGGCCAAGTCGTTCACCGCCACCTCCGGGCCGGGCTTCAGCCTGATGCAGGAGGCCATCGGGTATGGCCACAAGATTGGCATCCCGGCGGTCGTCGTGAACGTGATGCGCGTGGGACCGGCCACCGGCATGCCGACGATGCCCGGCCAGGGCGACCTCAACCAGAGCCGCTACGGGTCCACCGGCGACTACACCAGCTTCGTCTTCTACCCGTCGACCGTGGCGGAGTGCTACGAATACACGATCCACGCTTTCAACGCCGCGGAGGAGAGCCGATCACCGGTGGTCATCCTCTCAGATGCGTTCCTGGGCCACCTCAACGAAGTCGTGGACCTTGACGAGATCAAGGTCCCGGTCGTGGAGCGGACCATTCCGCCGCTCGCGTCCGGGGGGACGCGCCTCTTCTCGGGCGTGGCCACGTACCCGGACGGCGAGCCCGCGACGGCGGACTCGGATGAGTACATCCGGCAGTACGAGGAGATGCGCGAGATGCGCCGCAAGGTCGCCCAGCGCTACGCCTTTCACGAGTTTGGCTGGAACAAGGAGTCCGATACGCTGGTCATTGCCTTCGGCATCACCCGTCGCGTCGCCCAGCCGCTCGCTCCGCATTTCGCGCTGTTCCGGCCGATCCGAATCTGGCCCACTCTGGACGAAGAGCTGGGCGCGATCGCGCCGCGCTACAAGAAGATCATCGTCATCGAGGGGAGCGACGGCCAGTACGCCAACGTGGTGGAGAGGATGCTTCTACGCCGCGTCGAACGGGTGCCGCTGCTCGGCGGCCGCATGAGCCTGGAAGCCATCCGTGAGGGGCTCGACAAGATCGGCATGCTACCCAAAGGGTCGTCCACCGCCGCCGAAGCTCCGGCCAAGGGCGTCAAAGCTCCGGCCAAGGGCGTCAAAGCTCCGGCCAAGGGCGTCAAAGCTCCGGCCAAGCCCAGGCCCAAGGCACCGGCTCGAGCTGACGCCAAAGCGTCAGCCGTCGGCTGACCCGCGTCCCACAGAGGTTCCATCGCAATGGCCATCAAAGACAAACTGAAGACCGATCTTTTCCCCACGATCTGGTGCCCAGGCTGTGGCATCGGCCTGATCATGCAGCAGCTGGCCAGTGTCATGGACGATGTCGGCCTGGACAAGGACAACACCGTCCTGGTGACCGGAATCGGCTGCACGGGCCGCATGGGCGCGTACATGAACTTCGAGTCCGTGTACACGCTCCACGGCCGGACGCTGCCGGTGGCCGAGGCGATCAAGATGGTGCGACCGGAGCTGAACGTTATCGTCGTCTCAGGGGACGGCGACCTGGCCAGCATCGGCGGCAACCACTTGATCCACTCGATCCGCCGCAACCCCAACATCACGGTCCTGTGCAACAACAACGAGATCTACGGCCTTACCGGCGGCCAGACCGGGCCCACGACCCCGCAGGGGACCACGACTCTCTCGTCTCCTGCCGGCGCCGCCTACTCTCCAATCAATCTTCAGGGCCTGGTGAACACGAACCCGAACGCCTTCTACGCGAAGACGACGGTCTACCACCAGGGACCCATGCGAAAGGCGATCAAGGAAGCCATCGAGTGGCCGGGCTTCTCGTTCATCGACATCGCCAGCCAGTGCATCGAGAACAACGGCCGGCGGATCGGATTCGCCAGCGCGTACGAGATGCTCGAGCACTACAAGACCGAATACAAGCCGGGACCGCGCGACGCCACCCGCCTGGAGCCTCACCAGCTCGGGATAGTGAGGGGCGAGCCCGTGACGGTGGCCGGTGCCGCGCCGTCCGGGAGCGGCACGGTCGAATGAAGCCCCGCACAGTGAGGAGGACCTGATGACCGCCAAGTCCGTCGTGATCGACGGGATCGGGGGGCAGGGCGTCCGCGTCATCGGCAACACGATGGCCAGCCTGCTGGCGGTCATGGGCTACGAGGTCACGCTTCTGTTCGACTACGACTCTTCGGTCCGTGGCGGCATGAGCGAGGCGTTCCTCTCCTACGACCGCGAGCCGATAAGCAACTTCGTCGTGGAGTGCGCGGATGTCGTCCTGCGCCTGGCCGACCGTGGTCCAACTCACCTGAGCGCGGACTACGTCATTGCCGACTGCGACCTGATAAAGCCCGGCGAAAAGGGCGAGGAGATCCCCTTCCTGCAGCTGGGTGTCGACAAGTTCGGGCGCGACCTCTTCGGCAACATGATCGCCCTGGGCCGTCTGCTGTGCGTCTGCGATGTCGACTTCACGGACGAGCATCTGACCGAGGCGCTGCCGAAGAAGTACATCGCCGAGAACATCGCCGCCATCAAGTATGGCTACGGCATGGACGCGGAGTCGATCCGGGCCATCGTCCCCGAGCAGGCCGCCAGCAACTTCGCCGAGCGCTACGCCGAGCGTGTCCTGGCCGGCACCGCGCCCGCCGAGGCCCTCGAGCAGGCCGCGGCGTCACGGGGCTGATGGCCTGATGAGCCCGCGTCGACGCGGCCGCGGACGCAGCGGCGGATCGGCCGCGGCTCCCACCCCTGAGGGTCCGCAGGCCCCAGGCGAGCAATCGGCCGCCGACGGCGAAGGAGCGGCTCCGCCCCCGAACGGATTCCGCACGGGTTCCGCGCCCAGAAGGCCGCCCAACGCCAGGGCCTCTGCCCCTCCGGCGCGGACGGGTCCGCCCGCACGACTGGCCCCGCGTGCCCGCTCCACCGAACAAGCCGGCGTAGCCACACCGACCGGCCAGCCCGAACCGGATGGCATCCAGGTCGATCCCGAATCGGGCGAACGGAAACCGGCCTGCACCCTCGCCCAGATGCGTCGTTTCATCAAGAGCCGTCCTTATGTTCCGGTCCACGAGCTGCGGCGACGTTTCGAGATCGAGGGGATGGAGGACGAGGTCAGCCCCATGCCCACCGGGCAGGGCACTCTCTTCGTGGGGCTGCCCGCTCAGGAGGCCGTCTTCCTGGGCGATCTCGTCAAGTCAGGCGAGGTCGGGTGCGAGCTTCTCCTCGATCCGGTGAGCCCGGCGGTGATCGGCGTCTATCCGATGAGGCCTGTCGCGCGCCAGTAGGGCCGCCATCGAGGGGCAACCCGGGGGCGGAGCGCGAGATTTCGCGACGGGACGCCGCCTCTCCAAGGGCTGAGGTCCAAGTCCTTTCGCTCCTCCAACGTGCGGGTATTCGCAGCTCAGGCGGCAGCGCCGCCGCCAGCAATGACGGACCGCATGCGCGCTGAGCGTGACGGTCTAGCCGTGGCAGCCGGCGTCGGCAACCTTCCGCCGGCGCGAACTCACGTCACTTGGGGATCTCGCTGAGCGGGATGCCGAGCGCCTTCGCGACGCCGGCGCCGTAGTCCGGATCCGCCTTGAGGCAGTTGCCGATGTGGCGGATCTTGACTTCTCTCGGTGCGTCGCCCATGGCGCGGGCGGTGTTGTCGAAGAGCATCTGCTGCTTCCCGTCGGCGACGATGATCCGGAATAGCTTCCCGGGCTGGCTGTAGTAGTCGTCGTCCACGCGATGGTTCCAGTGGTCGGCTGCTCCCTCGAGCGACAGCGGCGGCTCAGAGAAGTCCGGTTGCTCCTGCCACTCGCCGTAGCTGTTGGGCTCGTAGCCGAGCGTGCTGCCGTGGTTGCCGTCTACTCGCATCTGGCCGTCGCGGTGGAAGCTGTGGGCCGGGACATGCGGCGCATTCACCGGGATCTGGATGTGATTCACGCCGAGGCGGTAGCGCTGTGCGTCGCCGTAGGAGAAGAGGCGCCCCTGCAGCATCTTGTCGGGTGAGAAGCCGATGCCCGGAACGATGTGGGCCGGGTTGAATGCCGCCTGCTCGACGTCCGCGAAGTAGTTCTCGGGGTTGCGGTTGAGCTCGAAGACACCCACCTCGATGAGCGGGTAGTCCTTGTGGAACCAGACCTTGGTCAGGTCGAACGGATTGTGGCCATACGTGGCGGCGTCCTTCTCGGGCATCACCTGGATGAACATCTTCCAGCGGGGGAAGTCACCCTTCTCGATGCTCTCGTAGAGATCGCGCTGGTTGCTCTCGCGATCCTTGCCGACGAGCGCCGCAGCCTCAGCGTCGCTCAGGGTCTCGATGCCCTGCTGGGTCACGAAATGGAACTTGACCCAGACGCGCTCGTTGGCGGCGTTGATCATGCTGAAGGCGTGGCTGCCGAACCCATGCATGTGGCGGAACGAGTACGGGATCCCGCGGTCGCTCATGTCGATGGTGAGCTGGTGCAGCGCTTCGGGCAACGAAGTCAGAAAGTCCCAGTTGTTGCGCACGCTGCGCATGTTGGTGCGCGGGTCCCGCTTCACGGCGTGGTTCAGGTCCGGGAACTTGAGCGGATCGCGCAGGTAGAAGACCGGGGTGTCGTTGCCGACGAGATCCCAGTTGCCGTCCTCCGTGTAGTACTTCATCGCGAAGCCGCGGATGTCGCGCTCGGCGTCGGCCGCGCCGCGCTCGCCGGCGACGGTGGAGAAGCGGACGAACATGTCGGTCTTCTTGCCCACGGCGGAGAAGATCTTGGCCTTCGTGTACCGGGTGATGTCGTGGGTGACGGTGAAGCTGCCAAACGCGCCCGAACCCTTGGCGTGCATGCGGCGCTCCGGGATCACCTCGCGATCGAAGTGGCCCAGCTTCTCCAGGAACCAGACGTCCTGGAGCAACATCGGACCGCGCGGGCCCGCCGTCATAGCGTTCTGGTTGTCGGGAACGGGTGCGCCGGCCGCGGTGGTCAGCTTCTTCTTGTCGGTCATGACTTGCTTCTCCTTGTGCCTCGAGGTCATGCGGCAGTAGGAATAACCGACCGCGTACGGGCCTGAGGCAGACGGCCGAGGCTGCACGGTCGATCTTACGCGTTCCTCGAGAGAGCACCCGCTTGACACCCACCCCGATATCGCTAGCATCTCCACTACATCGCTATCTGATGTACGTTCGTGTGAGGTGACGCGACAGATGCCCGGGCGGATCAGGGGTCAACTTCTAAAAGGGACCACGACGCTGCTGGTCCTGACCGTGCTGCGCGAAGGCGAACTGTACGGCTACGAGATCGCGCAACGCATTCGCGACATGAGTGGCGGGGCCTTCGTGCCGAGCGAGGGATCGCTATACCCGGCGCTGCACGCCCTCGAAGCGGACGGTGCGCTCGAAGCCAGCTGGCGAGAGGGCGATCGCGGCCCGCGCCGTCGTTACTACAGGATCACGAGGACGGGCCTCGGAATGCTCGAAGCGCATGCCCAGGAGTGGGCCGCCTTCTCGCTAGGTATGACCCGCGCCGTTGGGCGAGTTGACCGGTGATCGGCCTCATCGCCTTCATCGGCGGCTTCGGTGCGTTCCTGATCGCGGCGGTCGCGCTCGTCCGCCGCAGTGAGCGCCGGCTCGGGACCGGACTGCCCACCGCTAGCCCTCCGGCCCGGCTCGGAACGGAGGGCCAGGCCGAGATATCCGCTTATCTCGATCGAATGACCACGGAGCTCAGGCTACCGGCTGCCGACGTGGCCGAGGTGCGGGCGGAGCTCGCCGACCACCTGTATGACTCGATAGCCTCTCTGGAAGCCGAAGGGTTCGACCCGGAGAGTGCCGTCCGCGAGGCCCTGGGACGCCTCGGGCCGCCCGCCGAACTGGGCCGGCTGCTGCGAGCCGCCCACCAATCGACGAGACGGCTGCTGGCCGGTGCCGGTGGAGGTGTCTTTGCCGCGGGTGGCGGTTTCGTGCTCGGCTATCTCGGCGGGGTCGTACTGGCTCTACTGGGGTTCCTGGCACTGCTTGCCGTAGGATCCGTCCTCGCCCTGGTCGGCGTCCGCCTGCTCGACATCGCGCCGCAAGATGGTGGGAACACCATCAACTCGCTTCTCTACGTAGCGGCCTTCGCGATGGCGGTCGCAACCGCCACTCGCTACGCAGTCCGCACCTCGGCCGGCCTGAGCCGGCGCGCGCCGCGCACCGTGGCGGTCTTCTGGGCCGTGGCCGGCGCGATCGTGTTTGGCTGGCTGGCTCTCTTCGGAATGCGCGGACCGCAGAGCTGGCCGAGCGTGGCCCTCGAGCTGTGCATCCCGCTGGTCGCGGTCGCGAGCGCGTTCTTCCGCATCGACCGACCAATGCCCCACGTCGGCCGTTGGGCCGTCATCGTCACGGCGCTGACCGTCGTCGTTATATCGCTCGGCTTCTTCGCTGTCACGGGCTCGTCCACCAGCGTGAGCGAAGAGTCGGCCCCGGTCCTTTGCTCGGTCTCCGATCAGAGCTCGTCGTGCCAGCCCGACTTCGGCTTCGACACCGTAGCCCCGATGGCGCCGGCAGCGTGGCTACCGGAAGGCACCTTTAGCGGTGGAGGATGGGGATCGGACCCGGCTTCGGGGGGAACGCGCGTGAACGACACGATGGGCAGCCAGGGCCTCCCGAGCTGGACTGACCTGCAATACGAAGCCTGGCACGCGCTACCGGTGGACGAACTCGGTCCGGGCGGAGTCGACACGCACTACTCGACTCCATTTGCGGTCCAGCCTGCGGCATTGAATGGCAACTCGCTCTCGGCGGTCTTCCACTTCGAGCGGCTCCGAGACGCCGTGCACTGGTGGATATTCCTGACCGGCGTGGGTCCGGACGGCCACCGCTACCGAATGGGTGACGGTAGAGGTGGCCAGAGTAACTTCAACGGGTCCGCCTGGGACTGGCTGACGGCGCCTCAGTGAGCCGGACCGACGTCGCGAGCGAGGGGAGCGCGAGACTGGCCCGCGAACGCGAACGGGTCCTCGAAGCACTCGACGGCGAAGCCCTGTCCGTCCCGGCGATCCTTCGTCGCATGGCTGAACGATCGACCGGAGGCGAGGCTGGGGCCGAGCACGGCGCGGAAGCGAGCGACCAGAGCCTCCTTTACCCTGCCCTGCACAGCCTCGAGGCCGACTGGAAGCTCCAGGCAAGGTGGCTGTCGGATGCCAACGGCGTGCGGCGTGTCTACCGAAAGCGGCGCCTGCTGCCGCGCTGACCCGCCTGGACCGATCAACGCTGAGCCCCGCCACCGCAGTGGGCACCGGCCGGCAGGCACACCCGGCAGGCGGAACAGGGTCCCGGCCGCGGCGTCGCTCCGCCCAATCTCAAGCTCAGCCCAATATCCTGAGAGCGATTTGGCGTTTCGCGTGCCGTCACCGCACGGTTCCGAGCAGAATGGGTCGACCGCGTACTCGGAGACAAGCTCATGCTAGAGAAGTTCCTGGCGGAAGTGTTCGGCACGGCCATCCTCGTCCTCCTCGGCGACGGAGTCGTGGCCGGCGTCCTGCTCGCCAGGTCGAAGGCCGCGAACAGCGGCTGGATCGTCATAACCTTGGCATGGGGGTTGGCCGTGTTTTGCGGCACGGTCGTGGCTGGGCCGCTCAGTGGCGCCCACCTCAACCCCGCCGTGACGCTCAGCCTGGCAATAATGGAAGCCGAGAAGCAGGGAAGCACGGGCATCACCTGGCAAGCCGTCCCGCCATACCTTGCGGGTGAGTTCCTCGGCGCCATGATCGGCGCCGCGCTGGTGACTCTCCACTACTGGGATCATTTCAAGGCGACGCAGGACCAGGGCATCAAGCTGGCGGTCTTCTCCACGGCCCCGAACATCCGCAACTACCCCCTCAACCTGATCTCGGAGATCATCGGCACGTTCGTGCTCGTTTTCGTGATCTTCTGCTTCGGCCAGCCGCACAGCCTGGCCCCTGCGACCATGGGCGCGCTGCCCATCGCGCTGCTCATCGTTGTGATCGGCCTCTCGCTCGGCGGCACGACCGGATACGCGATCAACCCGGCCCGCGATCTGGGCCCCCGCATCGTTCACTTCCTCTTGCCGATTCCCGGCAAGGGCGGGTCGGACTGGGCCTACTCATGGGTACCGGTCGCTGGGCCGCTCATCGGCGGCGCCCTGGCGGCGGTGGTCTACTTCTACGGCTTCACCGGCTCGATCGTCCTCGCCATTCCGAAATAGGCCATTCTTGGATCTGGGACGCGCTCGTCCACAAGCGACGCGAGGTGGCGAATGGCTCACTACGTAGGCGCCCTGGACCAGGGCACGACAAGCACTCGGTTCATGATCTTCAATCACTCGGGCGGCGTCGTCGCCATCGACCAGAAGGAGCACGAGCAGATCTACCCAAAGCCGGGTTGGGTCGAGCACGATGCGGTCGAGATCTGGACTCGCTGCGTCGAGGTCATCCGCGGCGGCCTCGCAAAGGCCGGCATCAAGGCCTCCGACCTGGCCGCGGTCGGCATCACCAACCAGCGCGAAACCGCGGTCGTATGGGATCGCAAGACCGGCAAGCCGGTGTACAACGCCATCGTCTGGCAGGACACCCGGACCGACACGATCATCAACGAGTGGGCCAAGGAAGGCGGCCAGGATCGGTTCCGGGCCAAGGTCGGCCTGCCGCTGGCGACCTACTTCTCCGGGCCCAAAGTCAAGTGGATCCTCGACAATGTCGCCGGCGCGCGAGCCAAGGCCGATGCCGGTGATCTGCTCTTCGGCAACATCGACACCTGGTGCATCTGGAACCTCACCGGCGGCGTCAGCGGTGGCGTTCACGTTACCGACGTGAGCAATGCCAGCCGCACGATGCTGATGGACCTCAAGACCCTCGATTGGGACCCGGAGATGCTCAAGGTGATGGGCATCCCGCGGTCGATGCTCCCGACGATCAAGGCCTCGTCCGAGGTCTACGGCAAGGCCGTAGGCGACCTCGCGGGCATCCCCGTCGCGGGAGACCTGGGCGACCAGCAGGCGGCCCTCTTCGGCCAGACGTGCTTCTCCGCCGGAGAGGCGAAGAACACCTACGGCACCGGCTGCTTCATGCTCCTGAATACGGGCACCAAGGTCGTTCCCTCCAAGAGCGGCCTCCTGACCACACTCGGCTACAAGATCGGCAACCAGCCGGCCGTGTACGCCCTCGAAGGTTCGATCGCCATCGCCGGCGCCCTCGTCCAGTGGCTGCGTGACAACCTGGGCATGATCAAGACCTCCGGCGAGATCGAGGACCTGGCCAAGACCGTCGACGACAACGGCGGCGTGTATTTCGTGCCTGCCTTCTCGGGTCTCTTCGCTCCGTACTGGAGGAGCGACGCCCGGGGCGTGATCGCCGGCTTGACCCGGTACGTGAACAAGGGCCACATCGCCCGGGCGGTGCTCGAGGCGACGGCCTGGCAGACACGTGAGGTGCTCGATGCGATGAACTCCGACTCCGGAGTCCCGCTGACGGCCCTCAAGGTGGACGGCGGCATGGTTTTCAACGACCTGCTCATGCAGTTCCAGGCCGACGTCCTGGGCGTCCCGGTCATCCGGCCGAAGGTCGCCGAGACGACGGCCCTGGGCGCCGCCTACGCGGCCGGCCTCGCGGTCGGCTTCTGGAAGGCGGTCGAGGATCTGCGGGCGAACTGGCAGAAGGATCGCGAGTGGACTCCTAGAATGGACGCGAAGACTCGCGAGAAGGACCTGAAGCTCTGGAAGAAGGCGGTTACCCGAACCTTCGACTGGGTCGGGTAGCAGGCCGTGGGGCCCCGGCGGCCGGCAACCGGATGACGGCTCGTCGGTCCGAGAGACCCCATCGACCTGCGACAATGCATCGACGTTCGAGGAACTCCAGGGGAGCGTGACGATGCGGAGAGCGGAGGTCGAGGTGCGCAACCCGTCCGGCCTGCACGCGCGTCCCGCGGCGACGTTGGTCAAGGCAGCGGCCGGATTTCGGTCTCAGATCTCGATCGAGAATATCAGCCGCGGCTCTGCCCCGGCCAACGCCAAGAGTCTGCTCGCGGTCCTCGGCAGCGGCGTGGAGCGAGGCCACCGAGTCGCGATCTCGGCCGACGGGGAGGACGAGGCGGCGGCGATCGAGGCCCTTCGAGCACTTTCGGAGGGCGGCTTCGGCGAAGTCGCCGAGTCGTAGGCCACGTCGTTGGGCAGTCGAGTAGTCGGAACGCCGGGCGCCGAAGGTGTGGCCGTCGGGCTGGTGTGGCGCTACACGGCAACTGAGCGCAGGGAGACGCCCGGAGCGGTTCCCACCGATGCCGTCGCGGCGATTCGAGCGGCGGCAGCGGAGGCCGTTCGCCAGCTCGGGTCGCTGGCCGAGCGCATGCGAGGCCTGGGCCGGGCGGACGAGGCCGGCATCTTCGATGCCCAGGCCATGATGGCCGAAGATCCGCAACTCCTCGGCGAGGCCGTTGCTCGCGCGGAGGCCGGCGAGGATCCCGAAGCGGCAGTTCGGGCAGCGGCAGCAACAGCGGCCGCAACCCTGGCCTCACTACCAGACGAGCTGCTGGCATCGCGGGCGGCGGACGTGCGTGATGTAGGTGCCAGGATCGTTCGGATCATGACCGGCCAGGACGTGGCGTTCCCGGCGTCCCCTTCGATCGCGGTCGCGGAGGACCTGCCTCCTTCGATCGTGGCTGAAGTCCCGACGGGCCTGCTCCTGGGAGTGGCCCTGCAGGGCAGCTCTCCCACCGCTCACGCCGTCATCCTGGCTCGAGGCTTGGGGATACCTGCCGTGGTCGGCGTCCCGGGGCTCGTCGAGGCGGCCGGCTCCGCGACCTGCGTCGCCATCGACGGCGAGTCCGGCGAGGCGGTCCTCGATCCCGACCCGTCGCAGCTGGCCGATTTCGCGGCTCGTGCTCGGGTGCTGGCCGCACGCCGCGAGGCCGGTGCCTCCCTGCGCGGGCGCCCCGCGGCAACCGCCGACGGGGAACGGGTCATTCTGCTCGCCAATATCGGCGGTCCCGAGGAGGCCGGTCGCGCCCTGGAAGCGGGGGCAGAAGGCGTAGGGCTGTTCCGTACCGAATTCCTGTTCATGCGGCGGCAATCGGCGCCCTCGGAGGACGAGCAGGTCGAGCCCTATCGGCGTGTATTCGAAGCCTTCGGACGGCAACGGCCGGTCGTGGTTCGCCTGGCCGACATCGGCGGCGACAAGGCCGTGCCGTACCTCGATCTGCCGCCCCAGGCGAACTCCTTCCCGGGCAGCCGGGCGGTCCCGCTCGCTGCGCGAGACCGCGGGCTGCTGAGCTCCCAACTGCGGGCGATCTGGAGAGCGGCCGGGCGGGCAGGCGTGACGCCTCACGTCATGGCTCCGATGGTCGCGACACTCTCGGACGTACGGCTTCTCCTCGAGCTTCGCGACGAAGCGAGAGCAGAAGTGGCGGCCCGGGGCGAACCGCCGCCGGACCGGATGATCACCGGGGTCATGATCGAGATGCCGTCGGCGGCGATCCTTGCCCCCGAACTCGCTCGCCTGGTCGACTTCTTTTCGATCGGCACCAACGATCTCACCCAGTACACGATGGCCGCCGACCGGTCGAATCCCGCCCTCGCGCACCTCCAGGATGCGCTCCATCCCGCGGTGCTGCGGCTCATCGCAGGCGTCGTGGCGGGGGCCGACGAGGCGGGCATTCCGGTGGCCGTTTGTGGCGAGCTGGCCGGAGAGCCCGCCGGGGCGCTTGTCCTGGCGGGACTCGGAGTGGACGAGCTTTCGGCCGACGCGGGCTCGCTCGATCGGGTTAGGGCCGCGCTCGCGGGCGTGACTCGGCCGCAGCTCGCCGATCTGGCGAAGCGAGCGCTGGCGGCCTCCAACGCAGCCGATGTAAGGGCGATGGCTCGGGAGCTTTTGGAGCCGCGCGGGTCACATGGCCGCGCCTGAGCTGGTCTGGGTGCCGGACAAGCCCGACTAAACTGCACCCGCACAAGGCTCGACTGGCGCATCATCATCCCGATGCACATCCCGACCCTCGGCCGATGGCGCGCCTTCGGCTCGGCGCGCTACCGTCCGTTCCAGGCCATCGCGATCGGCCAGGCTTTCACGGGCTCCTTCGCCTCCGACGCGCTGTTCGTGCCGCTCCTGCTGCGCCTTGGAGCGCCACCGGCGCTCGTGATCCTCGTGGGTTCCATTCCGGTCGGAGCCTCGGTGCTCCAGGCCTTCTTCCCACAGATCCTGCGGCAGATGGGCGGCAACCTGCGCCGTCTCACGCTGATACTCACGATCGCGGAGGTGCGCGGCTTCGTTCATGCCGCGGTGGTGACCGCCATCGCCGTCGGAGCGATAAACGCGCCGCTCGGGATCGCTCTCATCTCCGCGACGGTCGCGATCGGCCAGACCGCGGGGGTGATCTCGGGCTCTAACATCGGGCTCTGGACCGCCGTTGTGCTGCCCGAACAGGAGCGTCGCCTGGTTGGGCCCCGAATGGGCGCGATGAACATGGCGCTCTCTACCTTGCTGCTCCTGCCCGCCGGCGCGGTTCTCGACGCCGGACTCCGAACGATCGGCCTGTGGTCCTACGTCGGCTTCTTCCTCGTCAGCGGGCTCTTCTCGATCCTGACCCCGCTCGCCGTGGCCCGGCTTCCTCATCCGGGCCGCGTCCTGGTCAAGACCGGAGAGGCGACGGCGGAGCCGCTGCCCGAGCCGTTCAAGCGCTTCACCATGGCGACTGCGATCGCATCCGTGGGCCAGGGCCTGATTCCGTACCTCTCCCTCTACGCGATCCAGGTCCTGGGCGCATCGGCCGGGTTCGCCGTGATCCTCTCCGGATCGGCGTCGGCGGGAGCCCTGGCCGGCTCGCTGGCCGCGGGTTCGTTCTTGCTCGGCGGCTCGTCCAGCCGAGTCCTGCGGACCTCCTTCGTGGCTCGTGCGCTGGCGGCCGCGGTCTGTGCCCTGGCCGTACCGGGCAATCCCGGAGCCCTGCCTCTGCTTCTGATCGGGGCGGTTCTCTTCAGCGGCGCGGGCAACGCCGGCGTGCTCGCGTCCAACGAACGCCTCTATCGCCTCGCACCGCCCGATCTTCGGGTCCGGTGCCAGAGCTACTACGTCGCCTCCACCTCCGCCGCGTTCGCGCTGGGGGCAGTCGTATGCGCGGGTGCCCTGGCGCTCTCCGAGTCCGTCGGTTGGCCCGTCTACACGGCCCTCTTCGTCGGCTCGGGCGTGAGCCGGATGATCGCCGGCCTGCGGATAGACGTATCCCCATCGTGGCGGAGCCCGACTGCCCCTCCACCGGAGGAGCCGTAGGCTGGCTACTCCCGGTAGGATCTCAATGCCACGGCGCGCGCCGACGCGTCGGCGCGCGGACGAATACGCAGAGGAGCATGGATGGGCTGGAAGGCGAGCGACATACCGGATCTGGCGGGTCGCGTGGCGGTCGTTACCGGTGGCAACGGCGGGCTGGGACTCGCGACCTCGCGGCAGATGGCCGCTCACGGCGCCCTGGTCGTCATTGGGGCCCGCAACCTCGAGAAGGCCGAAGTCGCCCGTAAGCTCATCGGATCGGAGGTGCCGGGTGCCTCCGTCGAGATTCGGCCCCTGGACCTGGGGTCGCTCGACTCTGTCGAGGCGTTTGCCGGGCAGGTCCGAGCCGCTCATCCGGCGATCCACCTTCTCTTCAACAACGCCGGCCTGATGGGGGTGCCGGAAGGGCAGACCGTGGACGGCTTCGAGACCCAGTTCGGGACGAACCACCTGGGCCACTTCGCCCTGACGCTGCGGCTGCTGCCGGCGCTCCTGGTCGCGGCCGCTGGGGGCACGCAGGCGCGGGTGGTTTGCACGACGTCGCTCGGCCGGGTCACCGCAGGCAAGTTCGATCTGGCCGATCTTCAACTGCGAGGCCACTACAACCCCTGGACGGCCTACGGCATCTCCAAGAGAGCCAACCTCGAATTCGCCTTTGAGCTGGATCGCCGGCTGGCGAGTCGGGGCGTGCGCGGTTTCGCGGCCGACCCCGGCTTCTCCAAGACGGACCTCCAGAAGACGGCCAGGCGGTCGATGAAGAGCATGCAACACCGTTTCTGGGACGTCCTCGTTCGAACGACGGGTCAGTCGGCCCGAATGGGCGCGCTCCCTCAGCTCCGCGCCGCCACGGATCCCACGGCGGTGGGCGGCAAGCTGTACGCGCCGCGGTGGATCACGTTCGGCGCCCCGGTGGTCCGCGGAGTCAGGGGCCGGATAGCCGATCCGGCGGAGCAGGCCGCGCTGTGGGAGCTGTCGGAGCGCGAGACGGGGATCACGCTGGCATCGGTCCTAGGGTAGCCAGGGGCGCTCGGGCCACTTGCCGCGCCCGCCCGGACAACGCCCATCGATTGCCCGTTCAGCCGGGCAGGCGTATACTCCCCGGGAGTATGCAGACCGCCGACAGCGCCTCCCTCCCAACAGCGCCCACCGCCAGTACCGCGGCCCCGTCCGCCGAGGTTCAGCTCCCAGTCGAGGGGATGAGCTGCGCCTCGTGCGTGAACCGGATCGAGCGCTTCCTTCGCAAGACCCCCGGCGTGGCCGAGGCCAACGTCAATCTCGCCACGGAGGTGGCGACAGTCCGCTACCTGCCTGAGGTCGCGGGGCTGGACGAGCTGGTACGAGCGATCGAAGCGGCCGGCTACGAGGTTCGGCACCTGCCGGAGGCCGGTGACGGCGCCAGGAATGGCCTGATCGAAGAGGCGGACGCCGAGGCGGCCGAGCGAGCCCACGAGCAGCGATCGCTGGGATTGGCAGCGGCCGTCGCGCTCGCCGTCGCCGCGGTGACGATGGGCCTGATGTACCTCCCGCACGTGCCTCTGACCATGGAGCAGCTCGCCTGGGTCCTCATCGGTCCCGCCACGATCGTCCAGTTCTGGGCCGGCCGGCGCTTCTATCGGGCGGCCTGGCGGGCGGCCCGGCACGCCACGACCAGCATGGACACCCTCGTCGTGGTGGGCACGAGCGCGGCCTGGGGATACAGCGTCCTGGTGACGTTCGCCCCGGAGATCTTCCGATCGGCCGGCATCGAACCGCAGACGTATTTCGACAGTTCGACCGCGATCGTGGGCCTGATCCTTATGGGCCGCTGGCTGGAGGCGCGCGCGAAAGGCCGAACGGTCGGCGCGATCAAGGCGCTTCTCGGGTTGCAGGCGCAGTCGGCCCGAATCGTGCGGGGCGGTCGTGAGGTGGATGTGCCGCTCGAGGAGGTCCGAGTCGGAGATCTGGTGAGGGTTCGGCCGGGCGAGCGCGTGCCCGTCGACGGGCGTGTCACCGAGGGCGACTCCGCGGTCGATGAGTCGATGCTCACCGGAGAGCCGCTTCCGGTCGAGAAGGGGCCGGGAGCGGAGGTGATCGGCGGGACGATGAACCGCCACGGCACGTTCCTCTTCCGGGCGACGCGGGTGGGGCGCGAAACGGCCCTGGCCCAGATCGTCGACATGGTGCGGCGGGCCCAGGGGAGCAAGGCGCCGATCCAGCGCCTGGCCGATCGGATCGGCGGCATCTTCGTGCCGGTCGTCCTCGCGGTGGGAGCGGCGACGTTCGCCGTCTGGTTCCTCCTCGGGCCGGAACCGCGGCTGACTCACGCCCTGGTGGCGTTCATCACCGTAGTCGTCATCTCGTGCCCGTGCGCAATGGGCCTGGCCACTCCCACGGCGATCATGGTCGGAACCGGCCAGGGCGCCGAGGCGGGAATACTGATCCGCGGCGGCGAGACGCTCGAGCTGGCGGCGCGCGTAGACGCGGTCGTCTTCGACAAGACCGGGACGCTGACGCGCGGCCGGCCGGCGCTCGGCGAGGTCAAGGCGGCCCCCGGCTTCAGCGCCGAGGAAGTCCTGGATCTGGCCGCATCCGTGGAGCGCGGCAGCGAGCATCCGCTGGCCGCGGCGATCCTGGCTCGGGCGGACGTGTCGAATCTCGGCCGCAGGGGAGTGGAGGGCTTCGAAGCCGTGGCCGGTCGCGGCGTGCGCGGCCGGGTTGGGGATCGCCGGGTCGTCGTAGGGACGGCCGCCTTCTTGCAGAGCGAGGGCGTGGATCCGGGTGCCCTGATCGGTCTCGCGGACTCGCGCTCGGCGGTCACGTATCTGGCGGTCGACGGTCGCTTCGCGGGAGCGCTGCCCACGATCGACGAAATCAAGCCGGAGGCCGCCGAGGCGATCGGCGAGCTCCAGGCGGCCGGGATCGAGGTCTGGCTGGTGACCGGCGATCAGGCACGGACGGCCGCGGCCGTGGCTGCTGCAGTGGGGATCCCCGAGGATCGCGTTCTGGCCGAGGTTCTCCCCGGAGGGAAGGCGGACGCGGTTGCGGCGATTCAGGCTCGCGGGCTGCGCGTCGCCATGGTCGGAGACGGGGTCAACGACGCCCCGGCCCTCGCCCGAGCGGACGTGGGGATCGCCATCGGGACCGGCGCCGACGTTGCTCTGGAGGCCTCCGACGTCACGCTGGTGGGCGGCGACCCGCGCAGCGTGGCGACGGCCATCGCGTTGTCGCGACGGACGATGCGAGTCATTCGCCAGAACCTGGCCTGGGCCTTCGGCTACAACATCGTCCTGGTGCCGGTTGCCATGGGCGCCCTGTACCCGTTCCTCGGCATTACGCTCAACCCGGCTCTCGCGGCGGGTGCCATGGCCCTCTCGTCCGTCAGCGTCGTCACCAACTCGCTCCGGCTGCGCCGCGCCCCGAAACGAGAGGCGCGCCTGACCGCTCCGGTCTCGGGCCTGAGGGCTGTCTCCTAGATCGCCGCGGCGCCCAGGACAACCACGAGGAGGCCGATCGCGGCACCGGCGATGGCCGAGCGCAACCCGGCGGACCTCCCGAAGCCCAACGGCGCCGTCAGCTGGCCGGCCAGCAGGGCCACGATGGCGACCGGCAGCGCCATCGCTGCCGACACCACACCCAGCGGGATGCTGTGCCCGATCGGGTGGACCAGCACCGAGTCGCGGGATATCAGCGATATGAGCATCAGGGCGTCCGCCGCCACGAGGAACGCGGCCAGCGCGCCGAGGATGGCGTCTCCTCTGGTCGCGGCCATGAAGGTCGGGTAGCTGACGGCGAAGACGCCCAGGGCAAGGACTCCCGGCATCAGGATCAATGAGCCGTCGAGTCCGTTGGGCACGAAGACTCGCGGCGCAGGGCGACTGTACTGGAAGGCCACGAGCGTGCCGGCGGAGAGCAGCGCGCCAACGACGCCCGCTTCGAATCCGTGTCTGAGCCAGGGCGGAATCAAGCGGCGGGGCTGCATCGAGTAGATCCTACACGCCGGTCAGGACGGCGCCGTTCGATCTGCCTCGCGTCTTGCCGTCCGGATGCGTTTTCGGCGTCAGGCCTCGAACCTGCGGAAGACGGTCACGGCGTTCTGCCCTCCGAACCCGAAGCCGTTGATGATCGCGGTGTCGACCTTCTTGGGACGCTTGACGTTCGGGATGTAGTCCAGGTCGCATTCCGGATCGGGGTTCTCCAGGTTGGCCGTCGGCGGCATGAAGCCATCGCGAATCGCCCCGATGGCCGCCAACCCGCTGACTGCGCCGGCCGCCCCCAGAAGATGCCCCACCATCGATTTGGGTGAGCTGATGGGGACCTTGTACGCGTAGGATCCGAAGGCGCTCTTGATCGCCCGGGTCTCCGTCACGTCGTTGAGAGGCGTGGAGGTCCCGTGGGCGACGATGTAGTCGACCTCGTCCGGGGCGATCCCGGCATTCCGCATGGCCTTGGTCATCGCCGCCGCGGCCCCGCGCCCGGTCGGATCGGGAGCGCTGATGTGGAACGCGTCGGCCGTCAAGCCTCCGCCGATGACCTCGCAGACGATCTTCGCGCCGCGAGCCATGGCGTGCTGGGCCGACTCCAGAACTACGACCGCAGCGCCCTCGCCGAAGACGAAGCCGTCGCGGTCTCGGTCGAACGGTCGGGAGGCATGGGTGGGATCGTCGTTGCGCCGCGAAAGGGCGCCCATGTTGCCAAGGGCGGCGAAGGCAATCGGGAGAAGAGATCCTTCCGTACCGCCGACCAGTGCGACGTCGATCTCGCCGTCCCGGATCATGCGCATGCCGTCGATGAAGGCGATCACGCTGCTGGCGCAGGCTGCGACTTGCGTTATGACCGGGCCGGTGATCCCGTACTTCATCGAGACCTGGCAGGCGGCCATCGATCCCGAGAGGGCGGGAATCGCGAACGGCGAGACCTGGCCGGGGCCCTTGTCGGCGATGACCTGAGTGCCGATTATCACCTGGTCCATGCCGCCGCCACCTGTATTGAGGCAGACGGCAACGCGATCCCGTTGATCCTGGTCGTATGTGGAGAAGTCGATGCCGGCGTCGTCGACCGCCTCTGTCGCCGCTGCCATCGCCAGGTGAATGAACCGGCTCATGCGGCGTGCCATCTTCCGGTCCATCGCGATGGTCGGATCGAAGTCCCTGACCTCGGCCGCGATGCGGACGTCGAGGCCGGAGGGATCGAATTGAGTTATCGGTCCGACGCCTGATACGCCCGCGAGCAGGTTCTCCCAGTAGGCTCCGGCGGTGTTCCCGATTGGGGTAATCGCTCCGAGACCGGTGACGACAGCGCGACGGGCAGGATCCCTGGTGGGCACGGGCCATCTCCTAGGACGTGTTGCAGGCGGAGGCGACCACCGCCGGGCGGCGCCCAGCTAATCAAGCCAGCGTGACGAAACTCGTCCGCCGGAGGGACGGCGATCGGAGCCGCGCCGCTGAACCGTTCGCGCGATCGGGCCCGATCTCGGGATTGTACTTGCTTGGACCTCCAGGCGGAGACGCCAGGGCCGGACCCGGTACTCCTCGTGCCGGGAATCGACCGCTTGGTGCCTCTCGCCGGAGCTCAGTCGCCTGTGTAGCGCTTGAAGATGACCGCGGCATTGTGGCCGCCAAGGCCGATGTTGTTCGAGAGGGCGTACCGTATCGGCTTCTCGATCGTCTCGGTCGCTACGTTCAGGTTGCACTCCGGATCGGGCTCCCGGTAGTTGAGCGTCGGGGGCACGGTCTGGTGGTAGACCGACAGCGCCGTCGCCACCCCCTCGAAGGCTCCGGCGGCCCCCATCATGTGGCCCGTCATCGACTTCGTGGCCGATATCAGAATGTCCGGGGTATGACTGCCGAAAGCGGTCCATATGGCCTCGCTCTCGGCCTTGTCGCCGACGGGCGTGGAGGTGCCGTGCGGGTTGATCATGTCGACCTCGTCGGCCGGCACGTCCCGCCGCTCCAATGCCGCCTTCATGGCCCGCGCCGAGCCTTCGCCACCGGCCGCGGGCGCGATCATGTCGAACCCGTCGGCGGCCGAACCGTATCCGACGACCTCGGCGTAGATCGTCGCGCCGCGGGCCTTGGCCAGCTCGAGGTCCTCCAGGATGAGGGCGCCCGCACCCTCGCCTAGAACGAATCCATCCCGAGTCCGATCGAATGGCCGGCAGGCCGTCCCGATCGGCTGGCCGGGCAGCGGAGAGCCCATGCCGCGCATGTTGGTGAAGCCGATGTGGACAAGCTCGAGTAGAGGCGATTCGGCGGCGCCGGCGATGACGGCCGTGCAGTCGCCCCGGCGGATAGCCTCGGCGGCCTCGCCGATGGCGAGTGTCCCGGTCGAGCAGGCCGCAACCGGACAGAAGTTGTGACCCTTTGCCCCGGTCTCGATGGCGATCGTGCCGGAGCTCGCATCCACCAGGCCGTTGGCGATGAAGAACGGGCTGACGGAGCGGGCGCCCTTGGTCTTCCACGACGCCTGGTTGGTGATGAAGAGGTCCTGCCCGCCACCACCGGAGCCGTAAATGACGCCGACGTCGTAGCGGTTCTCGTCGGTGATCTCGAGACCGGAGTCGGCCACCGCCATCTTGGCCGAGGCCACCGCGAAGTGGACTGTCCTGTCGGTCCGTCGGGCGTCCTTGAAGTTCCAGTACTGCGTGATGTCGAAGTCCTTGACTTCGCCACTGGCCTTGTGGTCGTACGGTGTCGTGTCGAAGCGCGTTATCTCCCCGATGCCCGTGCGACCGGCCGTCAGGGCTTCCCAGACCGCGTCCTTGTCGTTGCCGATCGGGCTGACCACGCCCAGCCCCGTAATGACGATCCGTCTCGTGTAGTCAGGCTTCCGCACCGGATCTAGCTCCTTCTGGGATGCGATGCCACGACGGCCGGGCAGCCGACAGCGGCGATCATTTGGATGTCGCGGGGTCTTCGAGGAAGGGCACGGCGATGCCGCCTGCGGCGCCTGCCTCGTCAACGGCTATGGGATTCGCATCCGGTGAGATGCGCTTGATCAGGCCCGTCAGAACCTTTCCGGGGCCGACTTCGACGAAAGTTGTGACTCCGTCGCCGGTCATTCGCCCCACGGCGGCGACCCAGTCGACTCCGCGGGTCAGGTGCTCGATGAGCTCGCCCCGGGCACCGGCAGCCGTCGTGATCGGCGTCGCATCGGCGTTGGCCAGCAGCGGGATACTGGGTTCTGCGAAGGCGATTGGGCCCAGGACGCGGGTCATCCCCGCTGCGGCCTCGCTCGTCAGCGAGGAGTGGGCCGCCACGGAGACCGGTAGCACGATGCCGCGCCGCGCGCCCAGGTCCCTGGCACCGGCGACGGCCGCTTCAACGGCGGCCCGATCTCCGGAGATGACGACCTGGCCGGGGGCGTTGCGATTGGCGACCGTGAGGCTGCCGTGCGGAGTGCCGAGGGCGATCAGCTCCGGCAGCCGCGCGTCGTCGAGACCGATGATGGCAGCCATCGCGCCGGCTCGGCCCTGGCCGGAGGCCTGCATCTGGAGCCCGCGCTCGCGCACGAGCCTGACCGCATCGCCCAGGGAGATGACTCCCGCCGCGACCATGGCCGAGTACTGGCCCATGGAGTGGCCCGCGGCATAGGCGGGCTGCGGGGCGGCGACTCCGGCCGCTGCCCAGCGTTCGCGAAGGGCGGCAAGAAAGGCGATCGAGACCGCCACCAGGGCGGGCTGAGCGTTGACCGTGAGGTCGAGCTGCTCGGCCGGACCATCGAAGGCGAGGCTGCTGATGTGCTCGCCCAACGCTTCGTCGGCTTCCGCCAGGACCGCCGCCGCGGCCGGCGAGGCCGCGGCCAGAGCCTTTCCCATACCCACCGACTGAGATCCCTGGCCGGGGAACACAAACGCGATGCGGTCCATGGGTTGTGGCTGGTCTCCTTCGGCTCCAGGCCGTGTGCCGAACCGGCGCGGCTGCGGGGCCGGGACTATCCGTCCGTTCCAACCGACCATAAGGCGGCCGATGTGATGTGTTCAGGCTACCGCAGCGTCAGATGAGCACGAAAGGAAAAGTGTGCAGGATTGCACGGATCGGGTGATCTGGCGTACGCTGGGGTCGTGCCGCAGTTTCTGCCCAAGATCCCGAGCCTCGGCCAACGTCCGCCCGACGCGGGTCCGGAGCGACAGCCGTCCATCCCGGGCGATTCTCGCCAGGCGGCCCAGACGGTTCCGCCGTCCCCATCCCCGGCCGCCGCGAGCGAGGCCTCGAGCGACGGCCCGACCAGCGACGTCGCGGCGAGAAGAGCGAGCGTCGCGGCCACTCCCGTCTCCCAGCCTGCGGCATCCTCTGATTCGCCGGCCCCGCCACTCTCGAATCCGTCACCGCTTCGACGTTTGCGCGGCTCGACTCGTCCCTTCCTGCACATCCCGTCGCTGACCGTGCCGAGTCGGGCGGCGGTGGAGTCGGCTGCCCGTGAGCTGCTGTCGGCCCCGGTAGAGGCGGCCCGTCTCCGTCTCCAGAACCCGCGCGAGTTGTCGGATCGGATCGCAATGGGCCGGGCAATATGGCGAGATCTGGTGATCGGCTTCGCCGCCCAGCTCGGCGAGCTGAACCTGGGCTTCACCCAGCTGGCCGCCCTGTATGCGCTCGCGGACAGCGGCACGATGACCGTGGCGGACCTGGCCGACACTCTGGGCCGCTCGCCGTCCGCGGTGAGCCGGCTCGCCGATGGGCTGGTCCAGCGGCAGCTGATAGAACGCAACCAGGATGCCGAGGATCGGCGGCAACGAACCCTGACGTTGACGGGGCGCGGGCAGGCGCTGCTGGGCCTGGTGGATCGGGCACGGGCGCAGGAGTTTCTGTCGATCGTCAGACCCCTGCCGGCCGCCGAAAGGGCGCTGGTGGGAATGGGTGTGGCTGCGCTCTCCACGCATGCCATCTCGAGACGCGGCCGCCTGATCAAGCAGCGTCCGCGCTAGACGCGAGCGGCCGGCCTCAGCTCTTGGAGGCCGCCTCGGTCTTGCGGTCGAGGGCCGGGATGCCGAGGGCCTCGCGGGCCACGTCTTCCTTGTCCACGGACAACGCCCAGGTTGCCATGCCGTTGGCTCGATCTACTACGCAGCAGCCCTTGACGTTGACCTTGGCGCGGGCCAGCTTGGTGGTCACGTCGCCCAACGCGCACGGGTTGTCCTCGATCTCGACGATCAGGCTGGTCCCGGCCACGAACGGGTAGCCCATGCCGCGCAGGACGTCGGTCGTGTCGTCGTCGCAGCAGTTCGTGTAGATCTCGGCCGTGGTGAGGTTGCCGACGGTGGTCTGGTGGACCTGGACGATGTTGACTCCGCGAGCGCACAAAGCCCTGGCCAGATGGGCGAGCTCGCCCGGCCGGTTTGGCAGTTGAACCACGAATTGCTGGCCCATGTCTCCCTCCCGGGAGTCCGAGAACTGGACTTGTGACCGAGCCGCGGAGCTGCAGCAGCTCCTGCCCGCGTCTCCGATCGACGGCGCCGGCGCGCCTGGTCTCGCTCCACCTTACCCGATCGCGCCCTCCTCGTGGTCAAGCGCCATATCAGCTGGCGCCGGGTCTCGTTCGATGTCGATTGCCGCCAGCCGCAGTCCGTCCCCGGGAGTTCTCTCGACGATGAATTCGGCGCCTTCCGCAACGGTCTGCGTCGACACCTCGCCCCAGGCGAACCGTAGCGCTTCCTCGGTGTGCTCGTCGTCTTCGCCCAGCAGCACGTGGACCGCGACGATCCTGGCCGCGCCCAACGATTCGGCACGCTCGACGGCCTTGTCCAGCACGGCCTGCGCGAGCATGACCTGATGCATCTAACCGGCCTCCGGGTGGAGCAGCTCGACGACCGCCGCCGCGGCGGCGGGAATGGCGGCCAGGACCGCGGGGCTGAGCTCCTCGCTGAACTCGTCCGTTCGATGGGCCTGGACTGTGACCGTGTCGATGCGCGTGGGCAGATCTGCGCCGAGCCGGCGCCCCAGGTCCAGGGCGGTCCGCAGGGAAGCGTCGTGCGCGGAATCGAGGTGGCCGGCGGCGTAGTCGGCCAGTTCCTCGAACGAGCAGCAGCGGACCTCGCCGATGGGTCGGTCCGGGAACTCGGCGGCGTCGACCAGAATCGCCGCATCGTATCCGGTCAGGCATTCCATCAGGCGCAGCCCGCCGACGCCCAACCGCTCGATCTCCACCTCCGGGGTCTCTCGTCCGGCCTGCCGCGCCGCGTGGAGACGGCCCTCTACCTCGTCCGCGACTCGCCAGCCCACGCCGTCGTCGCCGAGCAGGGGATTGCCCAGCCCGATGACTATCGTCCGCCCGCGGACGACTTGACTTCGAGGCTGTGGGGCGGTGGAGACGCGATCGGCCACGGCGGCCTCCGATCTGGCGCAAAGCTGCTCTGGCAGCTTTGCTCTAGCAGTTCTGCGTCAGGACTTCGATGACCTCGCCGTCCGAGTTGCGAATCGCGACCTGGAGAGGCATCTCACCGGGGAGTGAGTGAGTGGCACAGCCGAAACACGGGTCGTAGAGACGGAACGCCATCTCGACGCGGTTCAGCAGCCCCTGGTGCACGACCGTGCCCTTGTGGATGAGGCTCTGCGCCGCCTTCTTGATCGACATCGCCATGGGGGCGTAGTTGTTGGTCGTCCCGACGACCAGGTTGACCGCGGTCAGGATGCCGCGCTCATCGGTCCAGTAGTGGTGGGTGAGGGTTCCTCGGGGTGCCTCGACCGTTCCGACGCCCTCAGTTGGCTTCTCGGTGGGTACGGTCCGGACGTTCGGCGAGGTAATCTCGGGATCCTTGGCCAGCTCCACGACCCGTTCGGCGGCGTAGAGCAGCTCGACGAGGCGGGCCCAATGGGTGGCCAGGCGATGGTGGACCAGCCGCTTGCCACCGGATTCTGGCTTGGGAGCCAGGGTGTCGTAGAAGCGCTCGTAGGCGGCCTGGGCGAGCGGCGTGGCCATCCCCTCGGCGGTGTTGAGTCGCGACAGGGGAGTGGCGCAGTAGACGCCTGAGTCCACCCCGTCGACGAAGCCCTTCCAGCCGATCTTCTTCAGGTACGGGAACTTGAGGTAGGTCCAGGGCTCAACGTGCTCGGCGATCCAGTCGCGGTAGTCCGCCGGGGCGTAAGTTCCCACGCGCTTGCCGTCCGGCGACATGATGCTGACCTGGCCGTCGTAGAAGTTGACTTTGTTGTTCGGGTCGACCAGGCCCATGTAGTAGGTCCGATGGGTATAGCCGTCGGACAGGACCATCTCCTTGTAGGCTTCGTTGCCGAGGACGATCTTGTCGAAGATCCCGAGGCTGAACTGGCCGAACTCGATCGCCCAGCGCCCGAACTCCTCGATGTGCGCCCGCTGCTCTTCGGTGATGCCCTGAGTCATCCCGCCCGGCACTGCCGTCGCGGGATGGATCTTGCGGCCGCCGATCATCTCGATCACTTCATGGCCGCGCTTGCGGGCCTCGATGACCTTGCCGCCGACCTCCATGCCGACCTTGCCGATGACACCCAGGATGTTCCGCTCGGACGCGGGGGCATCGGGTCCAACCACGAAGTCGGGGCCGCCGAGGGCGTAGAAGTGAGTCGTGTGGTCGGTGAAGTAGAAAGCGCTGTAGAGGAGCTCGCGGAGCAGCTTGGCCGCTCGGGGCGGGTCGACGTGGTAGACGGCGTCGGCGGCTTTGGCCGCGGCCATGTGGTGGGCTTCCGGGCAGACGCCGCAGATGCGGTTGGTGAGCGTGGGCATCTCCTCGACCGGGCGGCCCACGCAGAAGCGCTCGAAGCCGCGCAGTTCGGGGATCTGGAAGTAGGCGTTGGCGACCTCGCCGTCGGGATCGAGGAAGATCTCGATCTTGCCGTGGCCCTCCAGCCTTGTGACGGGATCGATTGTGATGCGTTCCATTGCTTGGCTACTCCCCGTCGTTCTGCCAGGCCGATTTGCTGCTGCGCAGCAGGGAGCCTGCGAGGCTGAAGCGGTAGAACTGGCCGACCGGGTCGGGGATCCCGTCGAGGATCTTGTCGATCTCCTCGGGCTTCTGCGCCTCGATCACCGAAGCGTAGGCAGACATAAGGCGCGCCCCGTAGTCGATGACGCCCTCGGCCGCCCCGTAGCAGCCGATGCACGGTGCCGCGACGCTCGGGCACAGCGCGCCGCAGCCGTCGCGGGTTGCCGGTCCGTTGCAGGGCAGACCCTGCTCGAGGAGGCAGATCTCCGGATCGAACCCGGCGACCTGCTGGATGCGGACGAAGCGGTCGATCTTCTTGACGTCACGCTTGCGGGGGCACTCGTCGCACACGGTGGACTCGCCGGCGCCCAGGACTGAGCCCTTTGGCGGCAGCGGCCCGGTGCCGTTGAGCGCGGCCACGACCGCCTGCAGGGCGGCCCAGATCTGCGTGGATTCGGGCGGGCAGCCGGGGATCGTGTAATCCACCTCCACGACCTGGTCCAGCGTCCGAAGCATCGGCTCGAACTCGGGCAGGTGCAGGACGCCTTCCGGCGCCTGATACTCCCAGACCGGCCGGATGCCGTCCGGATTCTCCGTGCTGGAGGTCGAGAAGGCGGTGTCGATGATCTGCTTGCGGCTCGAGAGGTTGGCCAGGCCGGGGATGCAGCCCTCGCTGGCGCATGACCCGAAGGCGACCACGAATTTCGACTTGCGGCGCAGGAGCCTGGCCAGGTGGACGGTCTCGTCGGTCCGCATGCTGCCGCTGACGAGCGTGATCGTGATCTCGCCGTCCTCCATGGCCTCGATGTCGGAGTACTTGCCGTCCATCACCGTCGGCCACAGGACGATGTCGAAGGCCGCGGCGACCTCCAGGATGTGCTCGTGGATGTTGACGATGGCGATGTCGCAGCCCCCGCATGAGGCGGCGCCGAAGATGGCGAGCTTGGGCTTGGCGGCAGGCTTGGCGGCGGGCTTGGCGGCGGGCTTGGCGGCGGGCTTGGCGGCGGGCTTGGCGGCGGGCTTGGCGGCGCCGGTGGACTTCGGAGTGGGGCTCATCGTGCGCTCTCGGCTGTGGCGTGATCCGGGTTGACGCCGCCGGCCGTCTCGGGCGGTCCTCCGGCGTCACCGCCGGTTGCCTCCCAGGCCGCCTCGAGGTCCACACCGTCTATGTCGACCAGGCTGGCCGCGGGCCAGTTGAGCGGTCCCAGGGCTCGTACTTCCTCGGTCACTCGGGCGATCTCGTTGGCCAGGCGGACGCCCTCGGCGGCGCTGGCCCACACGAGCTGGAACCGCCCCGGCTCGATGCCCAGGGCCTCTATCGTGCGCTGCAGCAGCTGGAAGCGACGCAGGGCCTTGTAGTTCTGCTCGATGTAGTGGCACTCGCCCGGGTGGCAGCCGCTGACCAGGACCGCATCCGCGCCTTCAGAGAAGGCCTTGAGCACGAACGTGGGGTCCAGGCGGCCGGAGCACATGAGCCTGATCAGACGGACGTTGGGCGGGTACTTCACCCGCGCCGTCCCGGCCAGGTCCGCGGCTCGATAGCTACACCAGTTGCAGGTGAAGCCGATGATCACCGGCTCGAAGGTGGCGACCGCGGTGGCCGCTCCTTCCGTGGGGGCCGGTGCGACAGGTGCCTGCGCGCTCATGCTCGCACCGCCTCCTCGATTGCCTCATGGTGGGTCGTCGGGAAGCCCGACCGGTGGGGTCGCAGCCCATCGGCTCCGATCCTGAGCAGACCCTCGATCTGAGCGAGGACCTGCTCGTCGCTGAAGCCCGTGCCGGAGATGGCTCCGGCGGGGCAGGCCGCGACACAGGTTCCGCAGCCCTGGCACATGGCCGGGTTGACGGCCGAAACCCCCTTGACGTCGTCGAAGGAGATGGCGTTGTAGGGGCACAGGGTGTTGCAGATGCGACAGCCGGAGCAGTGCTCGGCGTCGACCGACGCCCTGATCGGCTCCAGGTTCATCTTCTTCTGCTGGATGCGACCGAGGACCCGGGCAGCCGCCGCGGCTCCCTGCGCCACGGAGGCCGGGATGTCCTTGGGGCCGCTGACGCAGCCGGCCACGAACACGCCTTCGGTCATCGTCGCGACCGGGTCCAGCTTGGGGTGCTTCTCGATGGCCCAGCCGTCGAAGCTGCAGGAGATGCCGAACCGGGTAGCCAGCTCCTTGGCATCGGCCCGCGGCTCGAGACCGGCGGAGAGGATGACCATGTCGACCGGGAACCGGCGCTGCTGTCCGACGAGGGTGTCTTCGACCTGGAGGATCAGCTTGCCTTCTTCCTCCGGGGTGCGCGCGACGTCCGTGATCTCGGCGGGCTTGCCGCGGATGAAGATGCCGCCCTCCTCGAGGATCCGCTGGTAGAACTCGTCGTAGGCCTTGCCCACCGTCCGCATGTCGATATAGAAGTCGTAGATCGTCGCGTCGGTGTGTTCTTTGACGAGATGGGCGAACTTCAGGCTCTGCATGCAGCAGATCGCGGAGCAGTAGTTGTTGTGGTTGCGATCGCGGCTGCCGACGCAGTGGACGATCGCCACCGACTTGGGCTCCGTCACGCCGTCGCGCAGAACCACGGCTCCGTTCGTTGGACCGGCGGAGTTCGAAAGCCTCTCGAACTCCAGGCTGGTGAAGACGTTCGGCAGATGGCCGTAGCCGTACTGCGGCATCTTCCGAGCGTCGAAGAGGTCATAGCCGGTGGCGATGATGATGTTGCCGACTTCGAGAGTCAGGACCTGATCTTCCTGGGTGAAGTCGATCGCGTTGGTCTCGCAGAACTTCTCGCAGGCCTTGCAGGTCCCCTTCTCGAAGTAAGTGCAGTTGGGTCGGTCGATCACCGGCGTCCGCGGGACGGCCTGGGCAAACGGGGTGTAGATCGCCTTGCGGTAACCCAGACCCGCCTCGAAGACTTCGTCGATGACCTTCTTGGGGCACTTCTCCTGGCACACGCCGCAGCCGTTGCAGAGGTCCTCGTTGACGTAGCGGGCCTTCTTGCGGACGGTCACGGTAAAGTTGCCGACGTAGCCCTCGACCTTCTCGACCTCGCTCCAGGTCATGAGCTCGACGTTGGGGTGAGTGCCGGCCGTGAGCATCTTGGGGGTCAGGATGCAGGCAGCGCAGTCGAGCGTTGGGAAGGTCTTGTCGAACTGGGCCATGTGGCCGCCGATCGACGGGTCCTTCTCCACGAGGTAGACCTTGAAGCCGGCGTCGGCCAGCTCGAGAGTGGCCGAGATGCCGGCGATGCCTCCGCCCACGACGAGGGTGGCGGGGTTGATGTCGACCGTCATCGGCGAGAGGGGCTCGTTGCGGCGAACTCGCTCCACGCCACCGGCCAGGATGGCCTTGGCCTTGACCGTGGCCGCGGCCTTGTCCGTGTGGACCCACGAGTCCTGCTCGCGGATGGAGACCAGTTCGCACAGATACGGATTCAGCCCGCCACGGGCCGTAGCCGTCCGGAACGTGTTCTCGTGGAGGTGCGGCGAGCAGGCCGCCACCACGATGCGATTCAGGCCGTACTTCTTGATGTCGTCGGTCACGAACTCCTGGCCGGGGCTGGAGCACATGAACTTGTAGTCGCGGGCGACTACGACGCCCTGATCGCGCAGGTTCTCGGCCGCCCACTTGGCGACCTCGGCGACGTCGACGACGCCGGCGATATTGCTCCCGCAGTGGCAGACGTAGACGCCGATCCGGATCTCGCCGGCCGCCGGCAGTCCGGCGGCAGGTTCTCCCTCGACCGGCTTGTGGTTGTGCTCGGCGGTCATTCCTCGACCTCGCTGTCGGCCATGCGCGGCATCGGCAGGGCTCGCTTGTCCGGCCTCGGCCTGTGTGCCGGAGCTGCTCCGGCCGCCGCGAGCGCCAGCTCGGGAGCTGCCTTGAGCGCCTTGGCAAGGGTCTTGCTGGCGTTGGTGTACTCGCGTCCGATTCCCAGCTTCTTGGGCTCCAGACCGAAGGCAACGCCCATCAACTGGGTAAAGAACACGATCGGCATCTTGTGGTGGGTGTGGAACATGGCGTTCATCTCGCCCTGGTAGGCGTCGATGTTGATCTGGCACATCGGGCAGACCGTGACCATCATCACGGCCTCGAGACGCTCGGCCTCGGATACCAGGCGCCGGACCAGCTCCAGCCCGACTTTGGGCGCGATCTGGTTCATGTGCCCGCCGCAGCATTCGGTCCGTAGCGGGTAGTCCACGACTTCCGCGCCGAGGGCCTTAAGCAGCATGTCCAGACTCTTCGGTTGTTCGTGGTCGGCATAGGCGCCGTCGACGTCCGGGCGAGGGACCATGCAGCCGAGGTACGGCGCGACCTTGAGGCCGGTGAGGGGCTTCTTGACGGCCGCGCGTACCTTGTCCAGTCCGACGTCCGTGAGGATGACCTCCAGGAGGTGGCGGACCTTGAGAGTTCCGGGGTCATAGTGCAGGCCGCCGGCGCCAAGAGCGTCGTTGACGCGGGCGTTGAGCGCGGGCTGCTCGCCCATGTAGTGGTCGGCCTTCGCCAGGTTGAGGTAGCAGGCGCTGCAAGCGGCGACGAGTGCCTCGCCGTTCTTCTTCTCACCCGCCGCGATCGCCAGGTTGCGGGCGATCATGGCGTAGGCGGGAGTCGTGCTCAGGCTCACGTACTCGGTCGCGCCGCAGCAATTCCAATCGTCGATTTCCTCGAGGGAGATGCCGAGAGGCTCCAGCACGCCTTCCAGGGACTCGCGATAGGAGCGGCCGCTGCCCTCCATCGAGCAGCCGGGGTAGTAGAGGTAGCTGCTCATCGGGCCCGCTCCAGCTCGTCGGCGCGCTTCAGGATGGCGTGCAGCTGCTTTCTCTGGCGGATCCGCGTAGGCAGGAGCCCGATCCGGCCGTGACGGAAGAGGCCGAATGCCATCGGGGTCATGCCGGGCAGGCGCAGAGGAAAGTGGCGCAGGTA
>Ga0182021_10000100_pt1 | contig 75640 bp, 71 predicted proteins | sample 612E3MmetaG_FD_120493 | JGI IMG/M metagenome (GOLD analysis project Ga0182021, IMG submission 120493) | Permafrost microbial communities from Stordalen Mire, Sweden - 612E3M metaG (Illumina Assembly) | ecosystem: Environmental > Terrestrial > Soil > Wetlands > Permafrost | place: Sweden...
AAGATTATATCTTTTCGTGGTAAAAACTATTTTGTTTTTCCTTTTTTTATCAACTTCGTGCCCTTTGTGCCTTCGTGGTAAAAATGGGTTTTTTTCGTTTTTCATAAAACTTTTGACACTATCGACAAAGGTTTCTTTTTATAATAACGCTTTCAAAGAGTTATCGGTTATTTTATCTTAAAAACAACGCCCGGGCGCCGCGGGAAAGCATCATGATACTGCCGGAAACATACAACCGCCGGATAAGTTTTTTCGCTAACGGCGGGGCATTCAAAAATTTCTTGAAAAAATCCGGCCGCGTGTAGTACCTCAGGTACATTTGGGTGATTTTCCGCTCTAACGCGCCGGCTTTCATGTTTTCCGTAGGTAAAACCGTATCGTAAAGAGTGATCCGCGAATAGTCGATATCTTTTTTATTTTGTTCCCATAACCGCGTTCCGGGGATAGGCGTTAACGGCGTGAAGGTAACCATCAACGAATTAAGCTTGGCGGCAAAGCGATATGTTTCCTCAAGCTGGGCGTAACCGTCCTGCGGCAATCCTACGATAAAAGAATTCCACGACGGCAAACCGATTTTATCGATAATACCGCCGGCGTCTTCGATTTCGCTTATCGATATATCTTTGTTGAGTGCGCCTAAACGGTCGTTGGAATAGGTCTCAACCCCCAGCAAAACAAAAAATGCCCCGGCTTTCCTGGCTTGGGCGATAGCTTCTTTATGCCGGATAATCCCGCTGCAGCGTGTTTGGAACCCCCAATGTATATCCATGCCGCTTTCGATAAAAAGACGGCAGAGCTCCTTAAAAGTTCCGCTGTCCACCAGAAAATCATCGTCGGTAAACCAGAAACACCGTTTGCCGTATTTTTTATAAAGCAGGCTTACCATCGCGAATACCTGCGCGGCGGTTAATCGGCGGGAACGCCCCCAATAGTCGGGCAAAGTGCAAAAATTACAACTTTTCTGGCAGCCCCGGCTGGTATTTAAAGAAATGTTGGCCGGGGAACGAAACCACCACCAGTAACGGGAAGGGTCGATTAATTCCCAATTGCCGATGGGAAAAATATCGCCGCTATCGGCGCCGCGCCGGGTAACGATAACCGCGCCTTCATGGCGGTAAACAACACCGGCGATATCACCCGGGGAAGTCCCCTTATTAATGCTGTCGATTAACGCCGGCAGGCTTTCTTCGGCGGAAAACCGGCAAATCGCGTCAAAGCCGTTATCCATCGCCTCCCGGTATTCATAACTTAAGTGCGGCCCGCCGCCGACGATGACCGCGTCGGTGATTGCCTTGATCTTTGCCAATAAATCGTAAACATCTTTGACGTGGTAGGTGATCGCGCCTATACCGATCAAATCGGGCTGCTCTCTTTTGATTATTTTTAAAAGCCTGCCGGCGGATATCTTTTGCGCCGGGCAGTCCACAATCGAAACCTTACCGATTTTACCCTTAATCCGCTCGGCTAAACAAAGAAAGCCGTAGGGGGGATGCGCCCCGCCGCCGGCAAACTCTAAACCACAGGCCGGCTTGGGCGGCACGATAAACATGACCGAATTTATCTTATCTTTCATCATAAAAGAAATTATAACAACTACCGGCGATTGGTCAAGCCTTAACCGGAAAAATACCGCTTACGTGTTTTTAAATTGTATTTCCGGCGGCATTTTTCCCTAAATTTATACAAAAAATCAAGGCTAATGTTATTATAATTATACGAAAAATCAATGCGCAAAATAAGATAATAAAGCCTTCCGGTGTTTGGTACGGTAACATTAATTATGAAGCAATTCGCTATTGCAATATCTTCACAATCGCGATAGAATAAATTTTAAGGATAAAATTATGGCAAAACTTCCCGATAAAATCAGGGGCATGATCTCGGAGTTGGAAAATTCCCCGGCGCCTTTTATTTATTTCGTCCTCACTTTCTTTTTTGCCGTAACCTTAAGAAATTTTCTGGAAAAGCTTTCCGGCCGCTGTCCCTATGCGTTAGCCTGGCACATTTACCATTGCTATCTTTTTTATATCTGCATCGCGTTATCGTTGATTATTTTATTCTATGCTGCCACCCGGGAAAAAATCGAAAACATCTCGCGCGTGGTTTTGCCTTCCTTTTTAGTTTTGATCCTGCCGCCGCTTATTGATTTAATCGCCTCCACGGGCCGCGGTTATTCCATGACTTACCTTTTTCCCGGGCCCGGTGAAAATATATGGTGGAAGTTCCTTACTTTTTTCGGTAATTTTAACGGCCGATGGGGAGTCACCCCCGGCATAAGAATAGAAACAGCTTTAATTATAGCGGCTAGTTTTATTTATTTTTCTATTAAAGGGCTCAGCCTGGCGCGCCGTCTCTTCTTTTCGTTTCTTACCTATTGCGTGATCTTTGCTTACGGCGCCATGCCTTTTATCATTGGCTTATTCATCAAGATATTCAAACTGGAACCCGACTGGCAATCGTTTCCTTTAACCGATTTTTATCTTTTGCTTATCCTGATTTTAGCCGCCGCGGTGTTTTATTGGTATAACCCGGAATATTTCAGGAAAATCGCCGGAGATATAAGATTCCCCCGGCTGCTCCATTATGAATTGATGTTTATCCTGGGGACTGTCCTGGCGGGGATCTTTTCCTCCCAACCGGTCACCTTAACCCAGAATAATTTTTTTCCCTGGATTTTTATAATGTTTTCGATAGTATTCGCCTGGCTGTTTTCCCTCACCGCGAACAATCTGGCCGATTTAGACACCGACCGGATCGTCAACAAAGCGCGGCCGCTGGCCCGCGAAGCGATACCCTTAGCCGATTACAAAATATTATCGTGGATTTTCTTCCTGCTGGCGATAACTTATTCCTTTATGGCCGGCCCAATAATTTTATTTTTCATTCTTTTTTTCATCGGTAATTATTTCTTATACTCAATGCCTCCCTTAAGGCTGAAACGAGTGACTTTTTTTTCAAAATTTTTTATCTCCCTCAACTCAATGGCGATGATTATGCTGGGATATTTTTTCCTGGTCGGGCATTTTAAAATTCTGGCCGCGATGAGAAGCCCGGCGCGGCTGATTGTTCTTTTCTGGGTATTGTTTACCGCCCCGGTCAATTTCATCGACCTCAAAGACTACGCGGGAGACAAACAGGCGGGGATAAAAACCCTTCCGGTTATTTTTGGCCTGGCCGGAAGCAAAAAAATTATCGGGGTATTTTTTTTAATCGCTTACCTTTCGGTATATTTCATGTTTCGCAACGTTTACCTGCTGGCCCCCTTAGCCGGCCTGGGGATTTTGCAATTTTTCCTGATCAACCGGAAGAATTATGACGAACGGCCCGTATTTATCGTTTATCTTTTCAGCATCGTTGCCTTGATCACCTATCTTATCATATTTGTAAAACCCGCTTATCTCCGTTAACCGGGAAAATGCGGTTACGCATTTTCCCGGTTAGTATATAAATAATTATGGCGCTGAAATTCATCAAAAAAACCATTGCGGCGATTGAAGATACCCGTATTCCTCTGGTTTATTATTTCATTTCTTTTATCGGCTGGGTTGCCTTTCGCCGGTTTATCGAAATATTTTCCGATAGTTCCCGCTTACGTTTTGAATTATATTCTTGCGCGTCGTTTGAATACTATTCAGCGTTCTGGATGCAGATACTTTCCCACTGCCACCACGGTTTATACTGGCTGCAAAATTTTCTCACCGCGGCGATTGTTTTAACCTTAGCTACCCGGGAAGATTCGAAAAAAGTCATGCGCGCGGTTTTTTTTGGCGCCTTCCTCATAATTTTTACCCCCATCATCGACTTGATCGCCAACTCCGGCCGGGGACTCAATATCCCCTATCCTTATCCCAGGACTATCGGCGATTTTTTTCCCATTCCCCGCGATTTTACCATCGGCATGAAAATAACTATTGTCCTTTCTCTTGCCGCGGCGTTCTTTTACGCGTTCATCAAAACTGCCGATATCTTTAAAAGCGCGATAAGCGCGCTGGGTTTCTATCTCAATCTTGCTTTTTCCAGCATCCTTCCCTTTATCCTGCGGCCGGTAATACCCCATACGACAACGCGGGCATTTATGGTCTGCATCATCATCCAAATTATTATTCTGGCGTGGTTAGGGAACAAAAATTTTATTGAGGCGCTGTGGCGCGACAGCCGATTGCCGCGCGTAGCGCATTACGAATTAATGTTTTTTCTGGGGATACTCCTCGTGCGCGACGGCATCAAGGCGGTAGCCGACGAATGGTTAAGCTTTACCCTTATTGGCATCGCGATTTTTCTCAGCTGGATCGGCGCGGTAATCTCCAATAACATTGTCGACATCGAGATAGACCGGATTACAAATCCCAACCGGCCATCAGTAACCGGCGCCGTCGAACTTAAAAGCTACTCGGCCGCGGGATGGGCTTGTTTTGGCCTGGCACTTTGCGGCGCTTTTCTGGCAAGCCCCGCCATCGCTTATCTTATCCTGGTCTTCATCGGCATCTCCATAGTCTACTCGCTGCCGCCGTTCCGGCTTAAGCGCATACTGCTTTTCTCAAAACTTATGATCGCGGCGGCATCACTGCTGATGGTAATCATTGGGTATGTATTTGCCGGTATGCCTCTATTGCGGTTTCCACGTATTATAATATGGTATTTTCTTATTTTTGCCGCTCTGGCCTTAAATTTTATCGATTTAAAAGATACCGCGGGCGACAAAGCCGCGGGCATCCTGACTATCCCGGTGGTATTCGGCGAGAAAAAAGCAAAATTTATCATCGGTTTGTTCTTTATCGCCGCCTATCTGGCCGCCGGGGTTATTATTGCCGTCAAATTGAACTTGTGGAGCTCTGTCACCGTGATCCTGCTCGCGGCAGGGATAGGCCTGAAACAATTTTTCTTCTTCAACGATAAAAAGGGATACAAAGAAAACCGCGTCCTGCTCACTTATCTTGCCGGCCTGATTTTGTTTTTAATTATTTTTGTTCTCCGCCGTTAAAAACATCGGCGTTCTTCGTCAAACGGTTGCGCCTATTCGACTTCGTTCAAGACTAAACCCTGAGTAAACCCCGTTAGAGAACTCCGTTCTCTAACGGGGTAAAATCGAAGAACGCCGCAGGAAACGTTTTTCTCGTTTTTTAAAAAATGGAGGGGAGCTCCTGCCCTCATTAACATAAGTATGAAAATTTCATGACGAAGCGGCTAAATGTTGTTATAATATTGTGAGGGAAATATGGATTTCAATAAATTAATGTAGAAGTCCTAAAAATCGGAAGAAATAATAAAGGGGTCTGGTTATGCTGCATACGGCAATATATATTGTTTTTTTCATCGGCGCTTTTTGCGTCGCGATCGCCATCCTTAATTTCCTTTTTGAAGTCTGGCGCAAGTGGCAGGTAAAACAGGCGGATAAAATGGTGGATGAGCTCAGCGATTCTTTTATTTTTGTCGAGAAGAAAAAAGGGATTCTTATCGCGGCCTCGCCGTTTATCCTGGGCGTGCTGCTTTGGGTAGCAATCGGTAATTACATCGGCGGGATTATCGGGTTTGTCGTCGGTTTATTTGTCCCTTCGCAGTTAATAAAGATGGCGCGCGCCAACCGTCTAAGGCAATTCCAGTCTCAACTCGTGGATACTCTTTTAATACTTTCCAGCTCTTTAAAGGGCGGGATGAGTATTGTCCAGGCGATAGAGGTAGTGTGCGAGGAAATGCCCGTGCCCACATCCCAGGAGTTCGGGCTTATTTTAAAAGAAAACCGGCTGGGGATTTCTCTGGAAGAATCAATGAACGGTTTGCGCGCCCGCATCCAGACCGAGGAGGTTAATCTTATTGTAACCTCGATTTTAGTGGCGCGGGAAACCGGAGGAGAATTGCCGAGGGTTTTTTCGCGGCTGGTCTCTACCATTCGCAGCAATATTAAACTTAAACAAAAAATGGCTACCCTCACGCTTCAGGGCAGGCTGCAGGGCGTGATTATGGCAATTCTACCGATTGTGTTTACCTATTACATCTACAAACAGACGCCCGGGCATTTCGATATTATGTTTCAAACTGACCTGGGAAGAAAGCTTATGATCGGCGCGGTGGTGGCCTATGTTTTAGGATTATTTTTTATCAAGAAAATCAGCACCATCAAGACATAGCTATTATACTGGGCTAAGGCTAGGGTTACGAGGCCGGTTTGGGTAAGGGCAAGGGTCAAGGCTGAGAGAATGGAAGGGAAGAAAATAACTAGTTTTAAGGATTTAGAAGTGTATCGAAGCAGTTACGACGCTATGCTTATTGTTATGAAAGAAGTTTTACCTAAATTACCCAACATGGAAAAATATGACTTGAATGATCAATTGAGCCGCGCGTGTAAAGCGATTCCTCGATTGATTGCTGAAGGATACGCGAAGCGGCACCAAAAGGCGGGATTTCAAAGATATATTGACGACGCGATGGGCGAATGTAATGAGATGGTAGTAAGTTTAAGCCAGGCCAGAGATCTTTATGATAAATACTTGAATGTAAAAAATTGTGATGATCTGATATCTATTTACGATAAATGCGGCCGCCAACTTTATAAATTAGGCGCGGCGTGGACTAATTTCAAAAAATAGGTTAGGCCGGGGACAGGAAGCTCGTTTGGGTAAATGCTTGGGGTATGCTTAAAAATATTTTAAAACCATTACCTTAGCCATAGCCTAAACCGGCTTCGTAGCCTTAACCTTAACCCAGTTTAAAACTATGTACCCAGTTATTATAACTTTAACAGTTTTCGGCCTGATTTTTATCCTGTATGGAATTTTTTCTTCCAAAGAGGAACCGCTTTTTTTTGAAAAAAGGCCGCATCTTGTTGAAATAAAAACTAAGGCTAAGCGGACTAAATCTTCCGGGCCGGCGTTGGGCAGAGTTTCCATGTTCATCAATAAACCGTTTTCCAAGATGCCTTATTTAAAAGGCTTGCAGGAAAAATTGGATTTTTTGCGCCTGCCTATCGGCGCAATTGAGCTGCTTTTTGTAAAAGAGCTGTTGATGTTTATCGCCGGCGCCGGAGTTTTTTATACGATGGGGGCGTCGCAATACGTTCTGATCGCCGCCCTCGTAGGTTTTCTTTTACCTGATTTTATGCTGTTGGCAAAATACCGCACGCGTAAGGAGGAAATCGTGCGTTACTTCCCCGATACGGTAGACCTTTTGGATTTGTGTATCGGCGCCGGCCTTGATTTTTTATCTTCCATCGCCTGGATCGTGGATAAATCCCGCCCCAACCCTTTCATGGAAGAGTTGAAGGTAGTATTCAACGATATCCGTGTCGGCAAACCGAGAGTGCAGGCTCTTAAGGATATGGCCAAGCGGCTTAATATACCCGATATCAGCAGTTTTGTGCGTACCATTGTCCAGTCGGAACGCATGGGCGTTTCGATTGAGGAAGCCCTGAAAAACCTTTCTGAAGATACCAGGGAATTGCGTTTTCAAAACGGCGAACGCCAGGCGATAAAAGCTTCCATAAAAATCCTTGTCCCGCTGCTATTTTTTATCTTACCGGTTATTATGGTTGTCGTCGCCGGCCCGATCATCATAAAATTTACGCAAGGCGGCCTTACGCCGGGCGGCAGTATGAGCCTTGGCGGGATGTAATGAGACTTACTCATTTTCAAGCCGAAGGCGCAGGAAATGAGTGTAGTCGAATTATCCAAAATTGTGGGAGCGCTTAGAGCGCGACCTCAGATTTTGGGTAATGAGCTTGAGACTTACTCATTTTCAAGGGGGGTTTTAAAATGACGAGAATATGGGGGAAGAGCGCGGTTATGTTATTGGCGGCAGTTCTTTTGTCAAGCGGATGTCATCTTTTAATAGCGCGGTATCACGACGAGAAGCGCAAATTTTCCATATCATTGCCGCGATTCTGGGAACGTGATACTGATGTAAACGAAGCGGTCGCGATATCGGTGCGCGAACCATTGCATGGGAAAAACGATAAATTTCAGGAAAATATAAATGTTACCGTGACCAGCGCGGCGGAAGGAGCGCCGGTAGATATTTTTTATGATATCAATAAAGAAATGGCGATGAAGACTCTCCCGGGAATTAAATACGATATTGTCGAAGACGAAAGGTATGCCGGCTCGGAGATGGGCAGGTCTTTATCATTTACCTATATCCAGGAAAACCTTAAGTTGAGAATTACTTCTGTGATTTGGGCAAAAAATTCGCGAGTTTACGTAGTAACGGCAAGCTGTGAGGCGGATAAATATAACCACTATAAGAGAATCTTCAACGAAGCAATTTCAAGCTTGCGGTTAGATAAATAAATTCGGCCGTGTTTTGGCCGAATTTATTTATCGGCGGAGAGTAAAAATAAATAAAAACAGAATCAGGCTGGCAAGGTAAGTGAGCAGGACGCGGTTTTCTTTGTATCCTTTTTTATCGTTGAGGAAGAAAAATTGTTTCAGGCCTATCCCCGCTGCGATCAGGATTACGGCAAGAATGCTGTGCAGGTTCAATTTAGCGGCAACAATAATACCGGCGGCCAGGTAGGCGGCGATAAAAAACAAACCGATAATAATTTTTGCTTTTTTCTCGCCGAATACCACCGGGATAGTCAGGATGCCCGCGGCTTTATCGCCTTCAATATCTTTTAAATCGATAAAATTCAAGGCCAGAGCGGCGAAGATAAGAAAATACCAGATGAGAATGCGCGGGAATTCCAGCAAAGGCATACCGGCAAACACATATCCCGTGACTACCATTAACAGCGACGCTGCGGCAATCATGGTTTTGGAAAAAAGCGGTATTCGTTTAAACCGGAACGGCGGGAGAGAATATATCACCGAGATGCCGATGCCGGTTATCGTCAGGAAAGCAATCGCCGGGCTGACCATGAACGCGCATAGCGCGGCAAGGCCAAGGCATGACCAGCCGAGCAAGGAATAAGTCGTTAAAGCGACGGCGCCGGTAACCAGCGGCCGGCCGGGGCTGGTGATCCTGTCTATTTTAACATCGGCGATATTATTGACCATTACCGCGCCGATCCAGGAAAAGAAAATCACAATCAGCATAAGAAGGAAGCTCAACCACTCGCCGGCAATACTGCTTATTAAGCCATTCGATGAAATAGCTATCCCCAATAGAAACATCAATTGATAATGGGCCGCGCGCGTTATCCTAATGTCGCGCCGGAGCGCGCGAAATAGATTTTTGTCCCATAGCCGTACAAGAATGACAATTTCTACGGCAAGAAAAACCATAAATGCCCGGGTAGCCATCAGGGGCATGACCGGCCGCAGTAAAAACGGCAAAAGGAAACTAAGGGCGGCGCTGGCGTATAAGCCTAAAATAATTACGGCGCTTTTAAAAATATTCCTGGTTTTTATTAAGGCATAAGCAAAAGTTATAGACATGATTGCGGCGGCAGTCGCGGCCATCCCGATAGTAAAATCGCGGGGGATAGGGAAAAAATCACTGAAGCTTTTAGGGTAAGGATAGTGTACGTTAAGCCCTTTGCCATAGCTGGCAATCAGGTCGATAATAGGCGTCAAAACGATAGCGAATACGCTGAACAAGGTCACGCGCAGTACTTTCCTGATATTTTCTCTGGTGCCCAACGCCAAAATAATCGCGCCGGCAAGAAAGTTTTGCAGCCAGCATAAGCTATGGTGGCAATGGGAGAGTATTTGCGTCCAGAAGGCGGTATAATAATCATAATACGCGCAGGGGAGCAATTCAAAGCGCAGCCGCGAATGGTCGGAAAATAGTTCGATAAATTGCCGGATTGCTACCCAGCAAACAAAAGAGATAAAATAATAAACCAGAGGAATACGGGTATCTTCAATCGCCGCAATGGTTTTTTTGATGAATTTCAGCGCCATAATTATTTATTCTCCTTCATATATTAACCGGAAAAACACTTTTTGGCAAGGGTTAATGAGGGCAGAAATTTTCATACTTACCGACGAAGTCTAATTGTCTCATAATGTTACCGCATCAAACACCGAAAGGCTTCGTTGCCTCATCAACAAGGTTTCTCCCCACAGGAAGTTTAGGAGTTTGGGGAGAAAAACAAGAAAAAAAAATTATTTTGCGGGGTGATTAGGGGGTAGTTTCTTTAACCGTGGTGGGCTCAATGTTATCGTCATTGTTGGGATTGGGCCGGTATACTTCGCCGCCGCCGAAAACATCAGCGGTCTCCTTGATTTTTCCGGCAAAACCCGTGCTGATATAGTGGGACATTAAGAATAAAGCGAGAAGAACAACGGCAACCATGATGCTATAATCAAGCATGGTCTGGGATAATTTTTGTTTCCTGCGTAAATCCATATGTATTCTCACATGCGAAAGCTCTTAATACAAATAAGCCTTATTTCTCATCGCCTCCGCTATTGGGCTTCTCCGGAATCGGCGCGGTTATGCCTTTCGTTATACTGAATCCGGACATAACAGCCCTGGGCTTTGTCCATAATATTAGGCGTAATAAGGACCTGGGCATCCGCGGCTTCATTGGTATACTTCAACAATACGCTGTCGGTTACAACCTTGTTTAAATCTTCGCCGTCGCTGAAAATCTGGGGTATATTCATCTCCAACTTTCTTCCTTTTTGGTTATAAGCCTTAAGTAACTCTCCCGCGGAAGCATCTTTGTCCAACTGCCAGCCGTACTCCGGCATCGTTGCCTGGTAAAAATCGTGCGCTTCCTGCGGGGAAAGCGCGGTAGAATACATCACGTCCGCGTTTTTCCCGGAATTGGTCACTGACCACCGCACTCCCTTGGGCGGCCGGGGCACGGTTTGCAGGTCTTCGCCCGGCGCGTCTTCTTTGGGTATACTGTCGGCGACAAAAGAGTCGTGCACCGAGGGAAGCGTCTTATCGAGAGCCGGAGTGCCCGGCGGCTGAAGGTACTGGACAATACCGACTTTTCGGCTCCCGGTTGTTTCGTCGGAAATAACCACCTCGGCCACTTGCTCTCCTTTTTTATACTGCATCCGGCGTATGTCGATCTTGGGGAGGCTCTTCTTTAGTTCATCCCTGGTCTGGGCATCAAGATCGAGCTCGTTCACAGCCGACGAGACGTTGCCGATGTTTTGGTCGCCGACTTTTTCAAATTCGTTTTGTTCAAAAAAATAATCGTAGAAACCGGCGATCTCCTCGCCGGAAGCGCTGCTGCTATAATCCTTGCCGCGAAGTTCTTTCCCGCCGAATTTCGTCGAACCGCCCTTATCCAGGGAAGACCCTTGCGGCGGCCCCGGTATATCGATTTTATCGCCCTCGCCGTAAGCGATATAAAACCCCGCCGTTAGTAAACATATAACCAACGCTAATAATCGCGCAATTTGTCGCATCATATCCCCTTTTTTACCGTAAGGCCTACGGTCCCTTACATCACTTCCATCAACTCCGCCTCGTAGAGATGCCGGGTCGCGTCAAAGTCTTCAAAAACATCAGCGTTCCTACCCGGATCACCGCCTAGAGTGTATATGGCTTTAGTGAACAGCGCTACTATCAGGTGGGCGATTTTCTCCGCGGGATGATAGGACAGTGTCGGCTGGATAGTTGTCCCTGCCGCGTCGATCTCTTTGCCATTGCTGTCGGTGACGATCTTGGGCCGGATGATGTGGCTGACCGACACCGCGGATACCGGCGATGATTTGGGACCGTACCAAAACCGCCAGAGGCCTAAATCCTCCGGCGCTTTATAGCGGTTCACCTTAACCGTAATCGGGTTGGCATCGGTTTCCGCTTTCTCTTTCATCTTCAGCCCCACCGGCAGTTCCCACACCAAAATAGTAGATATGGCGGCAATAACCAACGCCAGGATTACGGCAACAATCACCATGTACCAGACTTCGAACGCGGGATTTTCAAGCATTTTGACCAATACAAAAATAAATACCAGTATGCCGAAAATAATGGCTATCGTCTTGCCGAGCCACCCGATCTCTGCCAAGCCTAACGTCGTAAGACTGGTAGTAAAAGGCGGCGCTTCGATTTGCACCTCCGCGTAATTTTTAAAATTGTTGTGGTAATCGTTATTACTGCCGGTGGTGCCGGGATTTTCGACGTAACTGCCGCTAAAAGTCTTGTCTGCGTTTTGCGTCCAACCGTAGCCGCTGATCAGGCGGGAACCGGTCGTTTGGCTGGGTTGTTTCTCGTCAGCCATGCCGCAAGCGTAGTTATGGCTTCCGCACTTGGGGTCCTCACTATTCCTCCAATAGCCGCCTTTGTCGTCTTCCATAAACTTGTTAAAACCGTTTCGGCTGTAATAATTACACAAAGCCATACGCGTCGTGTCGTCAACATTGCCCTGCGTATAGTCCTTATAAAGGTCGCTTAAAGTTGTCGAAAACGTAGCAGGTAAACTGCTTGCATGAGGGATCGAGGGGCTGCAAGTAAAAGGTACCGTGGGATCGACCGACAGGTTGTCAAAAGTAACCCTGCAGGCGCTGCTAACATACTGGCGAAAACTCGGTTTGGGTTCATCCACGCCCAGATTGTTAAACGCGTAAGAAACGCCTTTCTTCTTGGCGCCGGTCCACATTTTCACGCTGGAATCTAACGAGGTAAAGAAGCTAAACATCTGGCTGATCATACCAATAACGTATAATTCCAGAGCGTAGATAAGGTTTTTGGGCCAATCGTTCTGGACCATCGCCACGATCATGTAGCAGGCGACCAGAAGCCCGTAGCCCATCATCGTATCGCTGGTCATTCCCAGCCCCAGCAGGCCGGAAGTCACGGAACTGGCGATGGCCAAAGCCGCGGCGTCGGCGGCGTTGGAAACATCGGTGCGCATGATGGCCACCTGGCCTAAATTTATGGTAATCATGAAAAAAATCAGCAGGATACATATGATCATGATCAACACGGGAAAAATCTGGCCTTGCTGGTAACAACACTTATGCCTTTCGACTTTTATGAATAATTGGTACATAAAAATTAACCCCCTGGACAAAAATGAGCCTTAATCCATCTTGGAAAAGCCCTTCGTTTCACTCAGGGTAACGAGACTAAGCCCCGCCGCGCGATACGGCGAGTAAACCCCGTTAGAGAACGAAGTTCTCTAACGGGGTAAAGTTTCATTGATTCGGCTATATACTGAAATACAATTTCTAACTAATTTATTTGGTTCTTTCCAAACAATCCGATTGGGCGCGGATACACGCCACAAGAGCATCCCGGTCCGATATTTGGCTGCAATCTACCGCATTTCCTCTGGAGTTGCCGCCACTATCGAGGTTAGGATTGGGCGAAATATAAGTTATACAATTCGACCACTGCTCGTGACTCATGCTGTATAAACCAGTCTCACTGCAGCTATTCTCTGGGCTGCAACAGTTTTTGGTTGTTAGATTAGCGCACCCCCCGTTAGCCGCATCCCTCAGATCCTCCAGATTTGCCAGCATGGCAACCAAGTTCCCGTCGCTTAATCCACCGATTCCCCTGCCATCAGTCCCGCCATCTACAAGATATTTTAAATCATCGCAACTGCTTAGAGCGTTCAATTTATCCTCGACGTTGCCGTGAAGAACGGGAGTGCCCGCTGCTTTCAGATCAAAATTACACGCCGGAATTTTTCTGGCGCATCCCTCGGTGGCTTTGTTGTTAATCTTAAACGAAGCGCAGCATTCCTTCTCATTCTCCGGCACGCAAGGATTAATAAAATTCGGGTCACAACGCGACAGATAATCAGACGCGGTAGGATTATTGAAGCTAATGCCGTCTTCGGTGGGATTGACCGACGCGACCGTGCCACATTGGAAACAATTGTTATATTGGTCGGCGTAGCCGGCAAGACAACTCACCTGGTTGGCATGAACGCACCCTTCATCGCAAGGGGGATCGGTGGTCACGGCTCCACCCAGGCAATAGTCCCAACCGCCGTCGCCCCGGCATTGGCCATCTCTTAACGGCACGCAGGTAGTCTCCACCGCCCACTTAAGGCATGAGTAGGTATTTTCCTGATCCGGATTGCCCAACGTATTATTGATTTTACCAATAAGCGTGCTGCATTGTGTTATTCCTTCGTCGTACGCAGTTGAAGTACACAAACTTTTCAGACGGTCTCCTTCGGCGGCCGGGCAATCGGAATTTTGCACTACGTTGATACAGCCGCTTTGCGTCTGGCTGTTTATCGGCGCGGGGATAATATACCCCGTATCATCCTCGTTGCAAAAATCCGGCGTCCTGCCCTTCACCGTAAGGTCGTAGCTGATCATGCCCGCCCCGCAGTCGGCATACGAAATGGCCGAGTTGGGCGGCTGGGTCGCACATGCGCCGCCGGCTAAATTACAGGAGGCACTGCCGGTACGGCAACAATTGTAAAGCATTGCTTTCTTATCACGGTAAGCCTCCGCGGAATTGGCAGTTTTACTGGCTTCGACCACCATTTCGTCGGCCGTCTTCCTCATCTCGTCGGCATTGCGGTTGCCCCAGGAACAAAATTCGTACCAATCGTCGCAATCCTCCGCTTCACCATACATCTGTTGAGCGCTGTGGATCTTCGAGCATACTGTCCCGATCTTTTTATAACTGCGAGGGCAAGTAGCGTCCGTGCACTTAAGCCACTGATCCCAGGCCGTACAGCTCGGGCCTGAGCCTTTCATGCAACAGTCATACTTGCAACGATTTTGGCAAATCGCGCAGGCTTTTCTACAAACGGTAAACTTGTCTAACGCAGGCGCCGAAGTCTCCGTGCCGGTTACAAAAGTCTGGTTCGCCTCATTCGCGTCGGGGACCAGATCATTGGCCAGGCCGTCAGCCGCGCCATTAGCATCTCCCGCGCCCTGCTGCTCTTCATCATGACAATTTTCATTACAGTATTTGCAAAAACCCCCGCTATTGGTGTTGAAAGGATCAGCAGGCATAAAGGCTCTTGTTCCATCTAACACATTGGCCACATCGTCGCAACCCTTACTTTTATGATCCTCGCAATTCATCATATTTGCGGTGCTGCCGCGGTCATTGCAGCAATTATTGGGGCTATTGTAGCCGTTATGATCAACTATGGGTTCATAGAGATACGCTTGCGGACTCGAGCCGGTCTTAATGGTATTACAACAACTTCGGTATTCCTTGAAGAATTTACCATCCTCGCCTCCTTCAGTGATGCCGCCGCAGGTATCCACCATATCCTTATGATTCATCGACGCCGGCAGGGACAAGCCTCTCGAACACATACAGCCGGTAAAACAATCGCAACTATGGTTGTATTTGCCCAGCGGGCAGCTGATTTGGCACTCCGCCTTTTTTTTCTTTACGCACTTGTCATATTTATCCGGGTCGTTTTTCTTTGGGTTGGAGTTGTTGACAAATCTTGATTTGCAATCATCCTTCATCTCCAGGCCATCTATAATACCTCCATCTATCCCCCGGCAAGCGCCGATTGAATCAGTATAATAAATCGCCGCAGGATCGGGGGGCGAATCAGGCGCCGGATTCAAACTCACTAACCCTTCGCAATCGCCGTCCTGGCAAAGTTGCTGGCAATGCATATTGAGATACTCTACCACGGCGCCGCATTTATTCGCGTTGGGGTTACTATCATCGGCCGGCACCCGGGGCAAATCATCGCAAGCTTTAAGACAAACACCCATCTGGTCATACTTTTCATAGTTGTTTACTACAGGAAACGAATGCATATCCGGGTCTCCCGTGACAGAAGCAAAATAACCGGGGTCATAAAGCGAATAATTATACTTGCACTGGGCACGACAAGCCGCCAGGCCGCCCATATCGCAATAATCCTGGCAACGCTGCTCATCCTCGTAAGGTGTAGGTACGCCCCTCTCGAATAGCGTATGGCAGGCTTCGTGGCATCGGTAGTCCGGGGTATTAGCCAGGGGTTTGGTCTTGTCAGTAGCATTGTAGCCGGCGTTATTATCATCCGTACCGCACCCCCGGCGGCAAGCTTCCTCGTCGCTCTCCAAAGACCCCGCGCCGCCTAAATATTGGTCGCCCGGCCATTCGCCGGCGAATACCCATTTTTCGTCAAGGGGGATCCCCCGATAAGCCAGTTCGGGATGGCCGGTAATATCGGTGCCGTTAAAATTAAGCTCAGTTTGTTTAGCCAGGGTGGTCTTGTAATAATTTTTCTCTGCCGGCTTATCCGGATCCGGGGCAGGGGAATAAGAGCTGACATCGCCGGCGTGCTGACGGCCCATCTGGTAAGCTACTTCGTGATGGGCGTAATTGGCGTTAAACCATATCCAGATACGGGTGATACCGAGGGCAAAAAGCATCACCGCGACAAAAGTGAGCGCGAATTGCAAAACCCCTTGAGATTTTTTCGGCTTCATCATCCGGTACCTGCCTTTTAACCGGCTGAATACGCCGCGCCGGCCTGAGGCGCGCGGGTATTTCTCCGGTTAATATTCATCGTTATTGTTCGTTGTCCACTCCCGGCCGCGTTTAATCGGCGCGGTCATCGCGTTTCCGGTGCTGTCAATCGGCACCTGGCTGGAGTAGTTAAACTGCGCGTTGGGACTGCTATTATCAATCGCATGGCGAAACGTCGGCGTAGTGTCGCTAATATCGCGATTTTTGTATCTATCGCCGGCGGACAACTTGGGAAATTGCGTGCCCGGGCCGGCGTCAGGGTCGCACTTTGTCGCAACACCATTAAGGTCTACGCAATCGTTGGAATCATCTGAAGGATCGGCGCTTAATTGCTGCGTGCGGCCGGCGCGGGTGTAAAGATTAGTGTTAATCACGTCGCTGAGCGTAGCGTTCTTACTGTTGACGATCGCCCGCGCGCCGGTGCTGTCGTCCTCGCGCTTACCGGTCGAACTGCTGTATCGGGTAAAACGGGCGGACTCTTCCTTGCCGATACCTACCGGCACCCATGCCTCGGTGGTATCGACAGAATGTAAACTAGAACCAAAAACACTGGCTAATTTACCCAGCAGGTCCACCCCTACGGAGCCGGGTTTTTTCGTAGTTTTTCGATACATCGGTAAACCGTATAAATCTCCCAGGACTTCGTCGTTAACTTGATAGTAAGCGAAGTTCTGGGCGCGGTGCACGTCATCATTGGTACGATTGGCGGTTCCCGGCGTGCCGTTTTCGGGATGTCCGTTGATATCGCCGCCGCCCAAAAGCGTATCCACGATGACTTGCCCGTTAAACATGCCATGAAACAAGCTCGTCCACTCTCCCGGCACGCCCTTTACCCACATCACCGAAGCGCTGGCGCCGCTGGAGGAAGCCTGGCCCTGATAAAAACCGGCGTTAGCGTCCACGATACGGCCGTCGCGTTTAAGCGTATAGCTGGTCGGCGCGTTGCGGTAATAGGAAGTGCGCAAAGCTTTGCGGAATGCTTCCATCTTTGCCCGCTGCGTACTGTCAAGGCGCTGGCCGAAAGTCAAGATCATATTAAAAATCAAAAGAATCAGCGCCCCAAAGATGGCAAGTTCCACCACCGCCTGGCTGCGGCGTTTTTGACGCCCCCTGTTTTGCCTTACCCGCTCGTTGCGCATAAAACTCCCCGGCCGGCTTACCGGCCGCGCTTCACGGCTTTATTTGCTCATTGCTGATATCATAAGTATCGAGTTGAGCCTTGGCGTCCGGCGTACCGACGCTCACGGAAATGCTTTTATCGCTGCGTTGCTGATTAGTACTTGTCCCCAGCACGCCGCCGCGTTGTTCCAGATTAGCGGTATCATCTTTCTGCCTCTGGGCACTTCTCATTTTGCTCAACACTTCGCCGTCAAGGCTGGGCACGGTCGAATTATACCATATCAGGCTGTTGGCCACATCTACCACCTTATAAGTCAACGGCCGGCGCAATATGGCCTGGATCAGCGTCAACCCCGCGATAACCATGCCAAACACTAATGCCCATTCCGCCAGCCCCGCGGCTCGGCGGAGATATTTTCTTATCTTTTTGCGGCTCATCGTTCACCCTCAGGCTATGGTTGCAACAAAAATGCCGCTGCTGCCTCTTGCTTCATCCTCTTTGTAAACTATTTATTACTGCATCCGCTCGGCGCGCTTAAACGACGTGGAACTATTGGTATAACTTACCGTCGTGCCCGGCGGTATATCTCTTTCTGTATCGCCGGCTAAACCGCCTTCATAGGTGCTTCCTCCGGTGTACGATTCCGTCTCCACCGAAGTATTCAAAAACGAAAGCGACGTACTAGAGCTCGAATCGTAATGCTGGCCGGAAATGCTGTCGGAATCCTGCTTTAATCTTCCCTGATAACCGCGCTTGACATAAACCTGCATTACCAGCAGCGCGCACATGATTATGGCCAAAAATATCGCGTATTCCAACATGCTCTGACTGCCGCGCCATCTCATAGAACAACCGCCTTTTTGACAAAATTACCGATATTTTCTTTTAGATGATTATGAAAATTACCCGCCCTCTTTTACCGCCCCGGATCCTTATACAATATTATACCTTTTTTTGGCGCATCGGCAATATCCCTGATCAACCTTTATACCCAAGGGCACCGTTAATTAGTAAAAAAATTGTCGTCGGCGACTACCGTATTGTCTATGCTATCGCCGTGAGCCGTAATGTAGTTCGCGTCCACATCATGCAGGGACGTATAATTCATCTTATTCACCTCTGCCGAAGCGCTGTCAGTCCGGGAACCGGAAGTTACGGTTTGGTTGCCGCCAGTACGCGTGGTTACAGAAAAAGCATTATGAGACATAGTATCTTGTGCGTCCACTGCTACTCCTGCGGCGGAGACGCCGTCCGCGTCGCCACCTATTTTGGCTATTGGACTGTTAGCATTAACGCCGGTACTCTCCGTAATCCCCGATGCTTCCGACACCACACGTTGCTTAGTCGTTGTTTCCGTCGCGGAAAATTGTTCGCCCATCCTGCCGGCCGAATCTTTTAACTGCCCCTGGAAACCTCTCTTGACAAATACCTGCATAACCAGAATTGCCGCTACTACCACAGCGATCAACAAGGCATATTCTAAAATCGATTGCGCTTTTCTTGATTTTACCAACATCCTTCTCACCTCCCTCAATGAGGCTTCACCGAACGCAAGTCCCACAAGGGACGCCGCGTGAGGTGGTCGCCGAATTTCCCGCCTATGGCGTGATCCCGCTTCCTTAGATATAATTATTCAAGGAAGGCGGGAGACCCCGACGAGTATCGCAAAAATATCGAAGAGATTTTTGCGATAGTTTACGAGTCGGGGTACGTTTCTCAAACATATTTTCAATTAACGACCGGCCAGGGCAACGGTGATGATACCCGTATGGGTTAAGGTTATGGCTTTAAAATATTTTTTAAGCCTTAGCCTTTACCCAAACCGGCTTCTTAACCCTAGCCTTAACCATTTTCACAATACCTGTCTCTTATAATTTGTAATCACTCACACCCAGGCTATAATCCGAGCTGGCGTTAAAATCTTCCGCCTCGACGTTGTCGGTCTTGGACATTGACTTCACGGTTTGATTGCCGCCGGCTCTTTTCGTTACCGAATACGAACTCTTGCTCGGGTCGCCGGTAATCGTTCCTGCATCGGTCACTCTCACCGCAGAGTCGACAAAGTTAGAAAAATTACCGTCCGTCGCTGTTTCTTCCACGATCTGCTGAACATCACCCGGAGTCATGTTGCTCGTCTGTAAAGTTTTCGTTCCGGTCGCGGAAAATTGCTCGCCCATCCTGCCGGAAGCATCTTTCAACTGCCCCTGAAAACCTCTCTTGACAAATACCTGCATAATCAGGATTGCCGCCACCACTACGGCGATCAATAAGGCATATTCTAAGATTGACTGCGCTTTTTTTGATCTTACCAACATCCCTCTCACCCCCTCAATGAGGCTTCACCGAACGCAAGTCCCACAAGGGACGCCGCGTGAGGCGGTAGCCGAATTGACCCCGACGAGTATCGCAAAAATATCGAAGAGATTTTTGCGATAGTTTACGAGTCGGGGTACGTTTCTCAAACATATTTTCAATTAACGACCGGCCAGGGTAACGGTGATGAGGCCGGTATGAGCTATGGTCAAGGTCATGGCTTTAAAATATTTTTTAAGCCTTAGCCATCACCTTTACCCAAACTGGCTTCTTAGCCTTAGCCTTAACCCAGTATTTACAATACCGCCAACTTACTAATTCATGTCGAACCTGGAATCAGGGCTATCACCGCCATTAGTGGGTCCGGTAAAATTCATTTTAAAATTTTCCTCGCTGGCCGAATCCGTGGCAGATGACGTATTTACGCTTTGTGTGCCGCTGTCCCTGGCGCTTGCGGAATAAGCCCCCTTTTCCAAAACTCCCTCTCCGCTCACATCCCCCATAAGCCTTGGCGTATCTATAGCCATGTTGCCGCCCCCCGCACGATCGCTAAAATTGTAATCGGTTGCCGTTTCATCTGTAACATTTTGCCCGGTACTGTTGGTGTGCTGCTTACTCGTCGAACCGCTGACAGAGAATTGCTCGCCCATCCGGTCGGAAGAGTCTTTTAACTGCCCCTGAAAACCTCTTTTGACAAATACCTGCATGATCAGGATCGCCGCCACGACCACAGCGATCAATAAAGCATATTCTAAGATTGATTGCGCTTTTTTTGATCTTACCAACATCCCTCTCACCCCCTCTTAAGAATGGTTAGGGTAATGGTGATGAGGCCCGTGTGGGTTATGGTTAAGGTAAGGGCTTTAAAGAAATATTTTAAGCCCTAACCATTACCTTTACCCAAACCGGCTTCCTGGCCCTAGCCTTAACCCAGTATTTATATACTGGCCTTACCCGATGAAATCATTGACTCAAATTGCCCACACTGCCTAAAGTCTCTACTTCCACCGATGACGTGATTGACGTCTGGTTCTGGATCTTTTCTTCGCCGCCGCCGCGATGCATGACGCTGGTGGAATCACTGCCGGTGATCTGGGTGTTGCGGTATTGCTGGTTGTAGATAGAGATGTTGCTCGCAGTATCCCTTAGTCGAGATACCCCCCCTGGGGCCAAAGCATCGATAGCGTCGCCGCTAAAGTCGCTGGAAAGCGCCGACGCACCCGCGCCATCCTCTATTCTTGCACCCACCGCAGCATGACCAAGCAAATCCACTGTCTGGGCGCCTTTTTTGCGCATCCCGGCTTTCAGCGCCGCGCCTAAGACTCCCGTGACCACCGCGATGATCAAGCCTAACGTAATCGCGTATTCCGCTGTTGACTGCGCTTTTCTTAATCTTACAAGCATTATTGTCACCCCCTCAATGAACACATTATTTTTTCCCCGCCCCAAGGCGGGACTCCGCTTACACTTCGCAAGCTGAAAGCGCAGAAAAAATAATAGTGTGAATTGATCCCGACGAGTATCGCAAAAATATCAAAGAGATTTTTGCGATAGTTTACGAGTCGGGATACATTCAATTACATTTTCAATGAACCGCCACCGACTGAAGTCGATGGTTTTGGCATAAAACTTACATACCGAAAACCCCCGCGGTCGCGTTATTGGCAGTTTTATTCATCGCCCCGATTACTTTGCTGTAAGTAGAGTTAACCGCCGACTGGAAACCGCCGGTACGAAACAAAATTACCATGATTACCGCGATAATCGCCGCTAAAAACAAGGTATATTCCAAAACTCCCTGCGCTTTTCTAAACCTTTTCATCATTCTCCCCCCCCTTCTTTAAAATGGCCAGGCAACGGTAATGATGCCCGTATGGGCTATGGCTAAGGTCGTGACTGTGAATTCGTATCAACCCTGACCATTGCCTTAACCCAAACCGGCTTCCTAGCCCTAACCTTAACCAATCATTATTAAGGTATATTTTCACTCAGCCCCCGCTCCAGGGTAACAACAAACATCTTATCTTCTGGTTGCTTAAAGTTACAAAAGAATTATGTTTTTATGAAGGTAACCTTAAGCAATTTTCCGTAACTTGGGTAATCTTAAGTAACTTTTACCTTAAATCCCTGCCGGCTTCTTAACGCCGCCCTTAGCCGATGAAATCATTGAGTCAAGTTGCCCACACTGCCTAAAGTCTCTACTTCCACCGATGACGTGCTTGATGTCTGGTTCTGGATCTTTTCTTCGCCGCCGCCGCGATGCATGACGCTGGTGGAATCACTGGCGCTGATCTGGGTGTTACGGTACTGCTGGTTGTAGATAGAGATGTTGCCGGCGGAGGAGCTTAAAACAACGCCTCCCGAGTCGCCTACCGAGCTTACCGCAATACCAGTACCATCTTCCTTCTCCACCCCGGAACCCCCCAACAACTCCACTGTCTGGGCGCCTTTTTTGCGCATCCCGGCTTTCAGGGCCGCGCCTAAGACTCCCGTGACCACCGCGATGATCAAGCCTAAGGTAATCGCGTATTCCGCTGTTGACTGCGCTTTTCTTAACCTTACCAACATCCTTCTCACCCCCTCAATGAGACTTGGCCGAGCGCGCATGCTGCGCATGTGCAGCGAGGCCGTAGTCGAATTGACTCCGGCGAATGTCCTAAAAATATCGAAGAGATTTTCAGGACGGCTTATGAGCCGGAGTACATTAAAAATGGCCAGGGTAATGGTAATGAGGCCCGTATGGGTTATGGTTAAGGCTGTAAATTCGTATCAGCCCTGACCCTTGCCTTAGCCTAAACCGGCTTCTTAACCCTAACCTTAACCTTTTTTCAATACGGGCTTCCTAGCCCTAACCTTAACCAATCATCACTCGGTCAAGCAGCCCACACTGCCTAAAGTCTCTACTTCCACCGATGACGTGCTTGATGTCTGGTTCTGGATCTTTTCTTCGCCGCCGCCGCGATGCATGACGCTGGTGGAATCACTGCCGGTGATCTGGGTGTTACGGTACTGCTGGTTGTAGATAGAGATGTTGCCGCCGCCGGCTAAATGAATGCCGTTGGTGTTAGTGTCGAGGCCCTCAGCGAGCGCTCGATCGCCGCTATCATCGCCGGTAGCGGCATCTTTAAGCAAATCCACTGTCTGGGCGCCTTTTTTGCGCATCCCGGCTTTCAGGGCCGCGCCTAAGACTCCCGTGACCACTGCGATGATCAAGCCTAAAGTGATCGCGTATTCCGCTGTTGACTGTGCTTTTCTTAACCTTACCAACATCCTTCTCACCCCCTCAATGAGCGCATTATTTTTGAAGCGTTACTATGCTTCAAAAATAATAGCGCGAATTGACCCCGGCGAATGTTCAAAAATTATCGAAGAGAATTTTTGAACGGCTTATGAGCCGGGGTACGTTTCTCAAACATATTCTCAACTAACGACCGGCCCGGGCAATGGTAATGCTCTCCTTCGCTCTTCGAGCTTCGGAGAAGTCTCGCCGAAACCTAGCCATCAAATATGGCTAGGTTTCGCCTATAAGGCGAACTTCAGCGAAGGCGGAATGCCGGTATGGGTTATGGTTAAGGCTGTAAATTCGTATCAGCCCTGACCCTCGCCTTAGCCTAAACCGGCTTCTTAACCCTAACCTTAACCGAACATTATCCCAATGAACCCCCGTTCATCTGCTGCAAAACTTATTGCGAGAAAACTTCCTTAGTCATCTTATCGGTAGTATTCCCCATCGCCCCTATTACCTTGCCGTAAGTGGCGTCAAGCGATGTCTGCAAGCCGCCCCTACGGAATAAAATAACCATGGTTACCGCGATAATCGCCGCTAAAAATAAGGTATATTCCAAAACTCCCTGCGCTTTTCTTAATCTTACCAGCATCCTTCTCCCCTTTATTTCTTATACTCCAACTGCTCCTGGATCTGTTTTAACTTAGCATTCATCGACCGGGTGATGTATTTATGGGCTATCATCATTGCCGCCATAATCACCACAATCAACATCGCGTAATCCAGCATGCCTTGCGCTTTTGTTTTTTTCATAATTTTTTGTTCGGATCGGCGTTGTATTTGGGCACATCCATGGTATTGGTAATAAAATATTTTGACGTTCGGAAATGATTCCATAATTTTTGCTTGATTAAGTCGTTAAACTTACTGCCGGCGGCGACAAACATTATCACCATCAAAGCAGTGAGAATAATATATTCAAGCATGCTCTGGCTGCGCCGCAATACCGGTAATCCTGAATCAATTATTTTGGCCATAGTCGCCGTAGTAAACCCCGTTAGAGGACTTTGTTCCTTCACCCCGATAGGAAATTCTTTTCTAACGAGGCAAGCGGCGCCGGCAAAAAAACAAAACTCTATACCTCCAGACATGGATATAGCTACCCCTTCTCTCCGCTTGCCGGAGCCTGCCCCTTAGCTGCCTCCCCTACCATCATAAATATACCACAATCACTACGTTGAATTCAAGCTAATAAATGCGAAATTGAAATGATTTTGAAACCGTTTCCAATAATACTATTTTAACCCGGAAAATACCTTCCGCCAGCATTTTATTTATACGCGTTTGCCTTGAGTTATGTTACAAACGCCGTGCTTACCCCCCAAAATACGGGCATTTTTCCGGTTAAAGAAGAAAAATTCTCTTATTATCCAAATAAAATCCTTCTTTATTAAAAGCATCTTTGAGGGTGCGGGAAATATCTTTTACGATTATCTTATAAAAGTTCTTGCCGACGGCCAGGTAACCGGCCGCGTCGGGCGACGATGCCGCCGTCGGTACCGGCGGCGCCGGCATTTTGCGGTTGAACGCGGCGGCTAAAATATTTTTAATCTCGATAAAATCCTCCGCTTTAGCGAGGGGAATTTTTTTCGCCGGCATTGGGTAATCGGCGATCCCGGGCGCCGGGCTGCCTTTAAAAAAATTTTCAAATATTTCCAGGTCATCCGGGAATTTTTTTTCCGGAAACGGCCAGAAATATAAATAGTTGCCCAGTAAAGGCAGAAAATCTTTCCGGTCCGTCATAAAACACCATACGGGAAGGGCCTTTTTCTTGCGAAAAACCGGAATATTATTGACGATAATACCCCGGCTGTCTTTATCCCGGGAGAACCTGGCTAAAGCGGAAGCGTAAAAAAAATCCTGCCCCGCCGGAGAAGGTATTTTTTTAATTCTTGTTTGCCGGCTTAAATAAGCGGCACCCTGGGATAAAAATCTGGGATGATAACCGACAAAAAAAGAAGTTTTGACGGGCGCGGGAAAAGATATTTTTTCCCACGCTTCGCCGGCAGGGCTGAGGAATTCTATTTCTTTTACGCCCTTCGTCAAGCCGTTTAAAAAATCCAAAGCTAAGGGCGAAAGATAACCGAAACTTTTCGTATAATTTACCAGAACGGCCTTTGCCGAAAGCATCCGGGTGATGATTTCTTTCGCCCGCGTTAACGGTGCGCTAAAATTTCCCATCGGGCAATCGCCCCGCCAAAACGTCGTCATCGCGGCGTCGCAATAAGAAACCGCGCCGCCCTCAAAATAAAATTTTATCGTCCTTGTTTCTTTGCGGGTTTCTTTAAATCCCGCTAAATCTAATTGGAGGTTTGCCGCCGGCAGGGTTTTTAAAAATTCGTTTATTTTGCCCAGGGACAGATGGCCAAGCCCGGCTGCCCGTAAGAATCCCCGGGCCGCGATATTTTCTTTCAGGCCCAGAGCGGGAACCCGGAAAACCAGTAAACCGGTGATCTTGCGCAGGAGGTCTTCCTCGAACTGAGGGAAAAACGGCTTGAGGGAAGAAACTGCGTAATCAATAAGGCCGAACTTTGAATCGAAGCCGCGCAGGAGGAGGGGAAAACAATCATAGTTTTCCCCTTTTTTATAAAGGGTAATCGATTTTTTGCGCCCCTTCCTTTCTTTTACGCCGCGAGAAGAAAAAATATTCTGGATTGAACTTTTGGAGAGCTTGATCTTGTGTTTTTCGTCTAAAAACCGGGACAACGCCCTTACCCCCAGATAAGGGTTTTTCTTTCTTGCGCTGATGATTAAACTACGCACCCGCGGATTTATCTTGGCCCGCACAGTTCCTCCCGCTTAACCCAAATAATCATTGTATTTATTGAATTTATTCGTGTTATTTGTGCAATTCGTTGTTAAAAATATTTTAACAACGCATATCGCAATTTACAGAAATTTTTACACTATATTATACCAAAAACTTGCGCGAGTGGTTGAAATATTAACAGTGGTGTTTTCCGGGGATAGGGAGGCCTGATTTTTCCGGTCCGCCGGAAAAATTAGACCTTGAAGATGTCTTCCGAAAGCAGGATGCCCTGCATTTTCATGTCCGGGAAAAAGCTGGGGATATAACCGGTGGGCTTAAACTCGCCGATGATGCTGCCGTCTTTATCCACGCCGGATTGGACAAAAGAAAAAATGTCTTTTAAGCCGACGTGCATCTCGTCCACCATGCCGGTGATCTCGGTAATCGCCAAAACCCTTCTTGTGCCGTCGCTTAAGCGCGCCGTATGGACGATAAGGTCGAGCGCCGAAGCAATCATCTCGCGGATGGCGCGGATCGGCAATTCCACGCCGCTCATTAAAATCATGGAGTCAAGCCTGATTAACACGTCGTGGGTGGAGTTGGCGTGCAGCGTAGACATACTGCCGTCATGGCCGGTATTCATCGCCTGCAACATATCCAGCGCCTCGATGCTGCGGCATTCGCCGACGATAATCCGGTCGGGCCTCATACGCAGGGTATTGCGAAAAAGCTCCCTGATCGTAACGGCGCCTTTGCCCTCGATATTCGGCGGCTTGGATTCCAGGCGTATCCAATGATCCTGGTCGAGTTTCAATTCCGCCGAATCCTCGATCGTGATGATACGTTCGCGGTCGGGAATGAACAAAGAAAGAATATTAAGAAAAGTCGTTTTACCGCTTCCCGTTCCCCCGGAAACCATAATGTTTTTTCTCCCCACCACGCAGGCTTTTAAAAAATCGGCCATGCTGTTACTCAGCGACTTAAGGCCGACCAGTTCTTTGATGGAAAAACGTTCTTTGCGAAACTTTCGGATGGTAAGCGAAGGCCCGGTTAAAGCCAGAGGCGGGATAATCGCGTTAACGCGGGAACCGTCCGGCAAGCGCGCGTCCACATAAGGCGACGACTCGTCGATCCTCCTGCCTAACGGCGCCAGAATCCGCTCGATGACGATCTTTACCTGTTCGTCGGTGGTAAAATGCTTATCGGTAAGAGTAATTTTTCCGGCACGCTCGATATACACCTGGTCTTTATTATTGACCATGACTTCGGTAATGGTCGCGTCCCTCAATAAATCTTCCAGCGGCCCCAGGCCCAGAGCTTCGTCGATGATTTCTTTGATGATTTGTCTTCGCATTTCCAACGAGGCGGCGATGCCGTCGATTTCCCTGGTCAGAATATTGCTTAAAATTTTTTCCGCCTGTTCTTTCAGCTTATGCATTTGCTCCACGTCGGTAGTAAGCGTATCGAGCGGCAGCCGCTTGAGGTTCATTTCCTCGATCAGCTTAAGATGCGCCCGTTTTTTAAGTTTTATCACGTTATCGGTTTCTTTATCGATTTTAACCTTCTCATTCTTCTGCTCGGACATGCCCAGATCAGTCCAGAAATCTACCTTGGGTTTTTGCGCCATCTCATCGCCCCTGACAACCATCTCGGCCAGGCTCTTTTGAAACACAAAAATATCTTCCCGGGTGGCTAAAAGAACAGCCAAGGCGTCGATTGCGGAAGTAATTTTGCTGTCGGGGGTATCGATGATAATAGGGATCCCCATATTCAAGGCGAGGCCGGCGGCTTTTCCGTCGGAAGGGACCTGGGAAATAATATCGATCGGCAAAAGCGCTTTTATTTCCGAAGAACTTACGCCGCCTTTACTCTCAAAACGGTTTAAAATACCTTTTACCATGGAAAGAGGAAAAGTCATTATTTCCAAAGCTTCGAGGGTTAATTCGGTCTGATACAGGGAAAGGACATCGGGGTTTATCACCAGCAAAATAAGGTTTGATTTATCAAAAATATTTACGGTAATATCGCTGATATTTTTTCCGCCGTCGATAATAATAAAATCGTATTCCAGGGCTTTAAAAAAACCCAGGGCTTCGGCTACGTTGGCGGCGGTAAGCGAACCGGCCGAACGCAAGCTTAAAATCGACGGCAAAAAATCAAGAAAAGGATTTATCGCGATTAAAAAGTTTCCCTTTAACAGTTCCTTGTTGTCTTTAATCGCGCTCCAGTCATGGATTATATCTACCAGCGAAGCCTTGGGCTTAAGATTGCACATCTTGGACATATCAAAAGGCGCGCCAAAATCCATCTCCAAAAGCAGGACTTTTTTATTTTTCCGGGAAAGGCTTATGGCCGTATTAAGCGCCAGCGTAGTTTTACCTACGCCGCCTTTTGTGCTGAAAAAAGTTATCGTCTTAGTCATGGTGAATTTTTATGGAAGCTGCCGCCCCCTAAACCTTGGACAAATTATCTGGCAGGCAAAAAGGGGCGGGCGATACGAAAACCGGCTTTTTTATTTCCTTTCGCGGTAAACAATGGGAATATCGATTCTTAATTCTTTAAGTTCAACCTGCGCCGGGAAAGGAGGATAAACAAGCTTCTGCACCAGCCTGAGCGCGGCCTCGTCAAATACCTTATACCCCGATGTCTGCGCCACATAGGCGTCTTTTAATTGGCCGACATCGTCAAGGATGAGTTTGACCAAAACGTTTCCCTGCCAGCCGGTATTTACCAGTTCGAGGGGATAACTGATATTATCGGTAATCTTTTTTTGAATCGCTAAAGCGTAATCCTGAAGCTCAAAAGGAATGCTTCTCATTGTTTCCATAGCGTCGGACTCTTTCTCTTCTTTTTTAATTTCTTTAGCCGGGGCGGCTTGTTTTTCTCCGGCTTTTTCCATACCCGCCGAATAAACAATCCTGGGCGTTAGGGTGATATAGAACTCCGCGTCGTTGTTAAAGGGCATGCTTTTATGCCGGAAGAATGCGCCTAAAATAGGCGTATCCGACAGCCAGGGAAACTTGGCGATAGCTTCCTCTGTTTTCTTTCTGATTAAACCGCCGATGGCGATGGTTTCGCCGTCGGCCATATAAATTTGCGTGGAAACACTGCGGTTAAGCGTCGGGTAGGCCTTGGCCGTAGTCGAAGAGCCGCTGCTGATCGATTCCGCCGCCTCGAGGTCGGTAACCGATATCTTCAACATCACGTTTATTTTGCCCTTTTTATCCACCACCGGGCTGATTGAAAGATTTATGCCGTAAGGTTTATATTCAACGGTCGTACCGGCGCCGCCGCCAATTGAAGTAATATTGGTATTAAAAATCGGTTTTTCTCCGCCTACCGTGATCTCCGCGGTTTTACCGCTTTGACAGGTCACCCGGGGCCGGGAAAGGATTCTCGCCTTACCTTCGGTTTCTAAAAGATCGAGCGAGTAACTAAAGCTGTCGCCGGAACGGCCATATTGTCCCAACTTATAAAATTCTGCGAAATGGCCCAGGGAATTCCTATCCGTGGGCAAAGTTTCACCGATACCGGTGTTGCTCGGGAAATTAAAACCGAGGCTGCGGGTAGCATCGTGGCTCAGCTCCAGCACTTCCACGGCGATCTCGATCAAAACATCTTCATCCGCCTCCACGATAAAATCCCCGATTTTAGCCTTATAAGCCGCTAAAATAGCCATTAATTTTTCTTTTTCCTGTTTCTTAAGTTCGCCGAAAAGAAAAACTTTATCCTCGCTGTCCATCGCCTTTACGGTAATCGCGTCCATGCCCAATTCCTTCAAAACTTTCTCGATTTTATTTTTAAGCGCGGTCATTTCTTCCGCGTAAACTTTTACGTCAAAATTATGTTCACCGAAAGCGTCCCACCATTGAAGCTTTGCCTCCCCCTTGGCTTTCGCGACCAGCACCAGTTCTTTCTCGCTGGCGGAAACTACGTCCAGGATTTCCGGTCTGCTTACCGAAATCCTTTGGGGATTGTTGACCGGTATCACCTGCGTATCGCCCACATAAAAAATAAGAGCGGAAAGATCGTAGCGATCTGCGGCAGGCAGCGATAAAGGCGACATCAAACAGGCAGTAAGAAAAATAATTATCGTTTTCATCTTTTAATCGGCGTCCGGCTTGGCGCTTCTGCTACCGGCGGCAGCTTATCTTCAGGAGGCTGCGGCTGATCGGTAACATTCATTGAATCGACGTGTGACCCTCTTTGAATTTGTATTTTCCGGGGTTCCTTTTTTTTCATCATGGGAGACACCAAGGATTGCTTTTTCCTGGTGTCTTTCGGTTCAAAAGGCATAATACTCTCCAAGTACTGCATCAGCGTATCCCAGTTAGCCGGCGGCATCGCTTGAACCTTGGCGTCGGTAGGCGAACGTAAGGCAATCTGGATTACGCCCTGGGTCATCACAAAAGCAAGAAGATTAGCCTCATTGGGCGCTAAAGCCAGAGTGACAAAAGACGGGGTACCTTGCGATGATTCCGAGGGGGATTTTTTTTGGACCTTGTTGACGAGTTCTCCGAAAACATTTTTCTTTTCTTTGGGTTTACCGAGATAATCGTCGCCTACCGCCAGGATTAAAACATTTTGAAACAAGGGAACGGTAAGGATGCGGCCATTCGGCTGCGGCGGCTGCTGCGGCGCTTGCTGTTTTGTGCCCTGCTTCTTTTCTTCATTCTTTTCTTCCTTCTCCTCCGGCGGCAAAGGAACCATCATCGTAGCAATGATATCGATATAATCTCCGGGTTTAACCATACCGGCTAGGCTCTGCATATTTTCCGCCTTAATCGGCACCGCCCGCTTACCGGCAGGCGTGATCTTGGAAAGAGTAACTTCCATCGGCTCATCCGGCAGGATCGCCGGGCCGATTTTATTGGTAGTAATCGGCTCGTCTTTAGAAATATTCACCAAAGCGCGCTTCCCGGCAACCGCCTCAATGGCCAGAATCGCGTTGGGCGGAATAAATTGTTGGGGGAAAACACGCAGATCCAGCGCGCGCGGAGAGATTTCGCCGCCCGAGGGGATTGCTTCTTTTGCTACGATGACCGGCACAAGCGTTTTATATTGTTCGGAAAAAGCCTGTTTCAATTCAAGGGAAATTTTTTCCCGCTCCTTGCTCAAATAAGAATGGAGCAAGAAAACGGCAACGCCGCTTAATGCCAGGCCGATGACGATAAAGATAACTTTTCTCAGCATAATAGTAGTTTACCCCCACCAGTCCCGCCGTTATTTGGCGGGACGGTGCGGGATTCCGCTCCGCACCGTATATCGGCTGAAGCCGCCGGCTTCAGCCGGCGGAGCTTCACTTTATTTCGCTCTCTTTTATTTCAACCTTGGCATTTTTCATAAGATTTTTTACCACCTCTTCCAGCCTCTTCTGCTGCTCCATATAAACAAGGCCTTTTTTCAAATCATCCCAGATTTCGGAAAGAGATTTTTGCTTGCCGCCTTTTTTCGCTTCCAGCTTAAGGATATAATAGCCTTTCGGGCCCTTAAAATACTGGCTGGTCTGGCCGGGCTCAATAGCATCAGAAAAAGCGACCCGGTCAAACTCCTCGCTTTTCATATCGCCTCGCTTAATAAAGTCAAGGTCACCGCCTTTTGCCGCGGATTCCGATTTAGAAATACGCGTCGCCATACTCGCGAACTCTTCTTCTCCCAGCAAAAGCTTGGCCAGGGCGGCTTTCGCCTCCCCTTCGGTAGCCACCACGATTTCTCTGATCCGTCTTTCTTCCGGTTCTTTAAATTGATCTTTGTAGGTATTGTAATAATCCTCGATGGCGGAGTTGGAAACATTTACTTTATTCATCTCGTCTTTAACCAGCTGAAGCACAAGCAATTGCTGCTTGGTATCCTCCAGGCCCTTAAGCACATCGGAGCTTTTATCCAATCCTCTTTTTTCCGCCTCTTGATACAAAAGAACCCTCCGGGCTACCTCATTCTTCAAATAGGCTATTTTTTTCTCTTTGGTATCTATTTTTGATTCCGGCTTATCTTCGGGAACGAGGCCGTTATAACGATTGATCTCTTCGTCCAAACTTTCCTGCGTAACGGGATACCCGTCAACCGTAGCAATTACTGTGCCTTTTGCCGCCGGCACCGCCGCTTGAAGAGCCGAGGTTGATGCCGCCACCTGCTGAACCGGTTTAGGTTCTTCCTTTTTTTTGCCGAAATTGATTTTATCGCATCCATAAAATTGGATTAAAAAAATACCCGCCGCCAAAAGCAAAATTTTATTTCTCATGCATCCTCCTTAATATTAATATGTTTATTTGATTATTCGGCAAACGTTTACCGAACGTTTACTATTTTAATTTTAAAGCAAATTGCCCAAAAGTCAATACCATTAACAAAAAATACCTGCCGGCTCGCCTTACTGCCCGTTCGCTCGCCTCTCGGCAAAGCCGGAGGAAGCCACGGTTCGCAGACAAATATTTGTTAAAATGCGTTTGGTAAAATGCGTTTTTTAGGGTAAAATATTTAAGTATGGAAAAAATAACGCGAGTAGTCCTCGATACCAGCATTTTCGTGAGCCCCGAATCGCGCTATTGCTTTGGCGAAACTCCCTTCCTGGCTTTAAGCAATTTTCTTGATTTTTTGAAAGACAAAAAAAATGTCGCCTGCTTGATACCGCCTTCCGTCCATGAAGAATTAATGAAATTCATCGAAGAAAAAATACCGGTAGAAAAATCCATAAGGCTTGAGAAAAAACCGCCATCCTCTTACGAAACGCCCATCACGGCGCTTTTCCTCTATGAGTTCATCGAAGAAATGCGCAACCGCGTCAATAAAGGTTTAAGGATTGCCGAAAAATATGCGCGGCGGGGACTGGCCGGAGGCAAAGAAGAAGAAATCGTAAAAGCCGTGCGCGAAGAATACCGCGTAGCCCTGCGGGAAGGTATTTTAGACAGCAAGGAAGATTTTGACTTGATTTTACTGGCCAAAGAATTGAACTGTTACCTGGCGACCAGTGATAACGGCCTGATCAAATGGGCGCATAAATTAGGCATCGCCTGCCTTTCGGCGCCGGAGTTGAAAGAACTGATCAGCCAGGCTGCGGGTATCAAATCACAAACCACGGACCAAAAACCAGACGAATAAATTCTCCTCGCGGCCGGCACGCCCAAAATTTTATTCTTTAATTTTCAGTATAATTTCAATATGGTCGGTATTAATAATGGTATTATGGACGGGGCAATTCTGGATAAACCTTAAAAAAACTTCGTTTTCCTCGCGGGAAAGCTTAGCGTCACAAAAAGTCTCTACCTTTATATTAACGAGCCGGGCCGGGCTGCTGGATGTAAATTCAGCTCCGGCTTTTATTTTAAGCTCTTTAAAATCTTTGGCGTGCGTCGTTAAATACCTTTTCGCGTAGACCCCGACGCAGGACGCCAGCGAAGAAAGAAATAATTCCAAAGGGTCGGGGCCGGCGGGAACATAGTTTTCGCTTTTCTTGTCGGAATAAAAATTTACCCCGCTGGCTTGCGCCGCTATTGCGAATTTATCTTTTTCCCAAAAAGTAACCTCTACCGTCCGCGTTTCCATTTATTTCCTTTCACTTTAAAATGATAATTGATAAATGCTAAATTTAAAATTATATCCCAATTCTTACTGACACCCTAACCATTGCCTTAACCCAAACCGGCTTTCCGCCTTCGCCAAGGCTTCGGCAAGATTTCTCCGAAGCTCGAAGAGCGAAGGAGAACTTCGGCGAGACTTCCCCGAAGCTCGAAGAGCGAAGGAGAGCGTAACCCTGACCTTAACCCTGTAAAATACCGGCTTGATAGCCTTATTTTTTCTCTGCCCGCTCTATCTTCGCCCACGTATCTCTTAAAGTAACCGTGCGGTTAAACACGGGCTTACCCGGCAAAGAATCTTTAGGGTCGGCAAAAAAATAGCCCAGGCGTTCGAATTGAAACCGGCTGCCCGGCGCGGCGGTTTTAAGGCCCGGCTCCAAACACGCCTTTTCGATAACTTCCCGGGATTGAGGATTAAGATTAACTTTATAGTCGACACCTTCGGCCACATCATCGGGGTTGCGTATGTTAAACAGGTTATCATATAAGCGGACCGGTGCGTTAATCGCATGCGCCGCCGAAACCCAGTGGATGGTCCCCTTGACTTTTCTTCTGTCGGGCGCGTCGCCGCCGCGGGTCGCCGGGTCATAGGTACAACGTACTTCCACGATATCGCCTTTTTCATTTTTTATAACCTCGCGGCAGGTAATAAAGTACGCATAACGCAGGCGGACTTCCTGCCCCGGAGCGAGCCGGAAAAATTTCGCCGGCGGGTGTTCGCGAAAATCATCCTGTTCGATATAGAGCATCCGGGAAAACGGCACCTTGCGGGTTCCCGCGGACGCGTCTTCCGGGTTGTTCACCGCGTCTAATTCCTCAATCTGGTTTTCGGGATAATTGGTAATCAATATTTTCAACGGCTTCAATACAGCCATTGCCCGCGGCGCGGTTTTGTTTAATTCTTCACGCAGGGAATTTTCCAGCACCACCAAATCGATAATACTGTTGAATTTGGCGACGCCGATGGTTTCGCAAAAACCGCGGATCGCCGAAGCAGTGTACCCCCGGCGGCGCAATCCCGAAAGAGTAGGCATCCGGGGGTCATCCCAGCCGTCCACGTAACGGCCATTGACCAGCTCCAGTAATTTGCGCTTGCTTAATACCGTATGGCTTAAATTAAGCCGGGCGAATTCAATCTGCCGCGGATGATAGACGCCCAATTCCTGCAAAAACCAATCATAGAGCGGCCGGTGGTTTTCAAATTCCAGAGTGCAGATCGAATGGGTAATGCCTTCCAAGGAATCTTCAATGCCGTGCGCCCAGTCGTACATCGGATAGATACACCATTTATCGCCGGTGCGATGGTGCGTGGCGCGCAAAATCCGGTAAAGCACCGGGTCGCGCATGTTCAAATTCGGGTGATTCATATCTATTTTAGCCCGCAGGACCTTTGAACCGTCGGGGAATTCGCCGACGCGCATGCGCCGGAATAAATCAAGGTTTTCTTCAAGCGAACGACTGCGATAAGGGCTTTCTTTACCGGGTTGGGTCAACGTACCGCGATATTGACGGATTTGTTCCGAAGTCAAATCGCATACGTATGCCTTGCCTTTTTTAATCAGCTGTTCGGCGTACTCATACATCGGCGCGAAATAATCCGAAGCGTAAAAAAGCCTCTCCTGCCAATCGGCGCCCAGCCATCTTACGTCTTCGATGATCGAATCAACATATTCCTGCTCTTCTTTGCTGGGATTGGTATCGTCAAAACGCAGGTTGAACTTCCCCTGATAGTCGCGGGCAATGCCGTAATTGAGGCAGATCGATTTGGCGTGGCCGATATGCAGATAGCCGTTAGGCTCGGGCGGAAAACGCGTATGCACCCGTCCGGAAAACTTAGCCGTTTTCAGATCTTCCTCAACAATCTCGCGTACAAAATTAATGGGGACAGACACCTTTTTTACCCTCCACCCGGCTTTTTTCGGTTAAAGGCAACGCCGAGTCGCTTCGCTATTATCCAGACGTTTCAATGATGCCCGGCATCTTCCAGAGCATATACAGAGGTATATTTCTTACTTCACCTCCGCCGGCGGCATTCATCGAAACCTTGACCGACACCCTGGGCGTATATTTTTTTCGATATTCCGTCAGACTTCTTGATTTATCATTTCGCCCGGATTTTACCTCAATGGGCACTATATCCATGCCGAATTGCGCCACAAAATCGACTTCTGCCGTATTACCCGATTTCCAATAATATGGCGCATCGCCCTGAAGATTCACTATCTCGCAAAGCGCGTAATTCTCCGTCAAAGCGCCCTTAAACTCTTTAAACATATCGGTTCTTGTAAGAAGGGCTTCCGGCGGCAATTTTGACATTTTACGAAGTAAACCAATGTCAACCATGTATAACTTAAAGTAATTTTGGTCGGCATAGGACGCAAGAGGCATAAACGGTTTCCCAATTTTTGAAACCTTAAAGACCAGGCCCGCGCTTATAAGCCACTGTAATGCGTCTTCCAAATCTTTCGCGCGCAGCCCCGGCTTGACCTTGCTGAATATAAATTTACCGTGTTCCTTGGCGAGTTGCGCCGGGATAGAATTCCAGATAAGCGATAATCTTGGAAAATCCTTAGGCGGCGCGTGTTTCGCGAAATCAAGCTCATAGCTGTCGAGAATTTTTTGCTGTACGGATTCGACCGCTGATAAATCATTTGTTTCCAGCCATACGGCAACCGCTTCCGGCATACCGCCGGTGATATAATACCGGCGAAGATAATTTTCCAACTTTTCCGCGAATAATTCGGAAATCTTTTCTGCCGGCGCTAATTTTTGCAAATGCTCGCACAACATAGCTTCGCCATGGGCAAGCAAAAATTCATAATAACTCATCGGCCGTAAGGTCAAAAAATCAACCTTACCGACGGGAAAGGAGAGGGGTTTTGATAAAGCAATGCCGAGCAGGGACCCCGCGGAAACGATATGGTAGGAAGAAGCATTCTCATAAAAGTATTTAAGCGCAGTCAGTGCTTCATTACAAAACTGTATCTCATCAAAAATAATAAGCGTCTCATCCGGCCTTATTGGTTTTTTATGCAATACCGAAAGCTCGGTTATGATTCTTTCCACGTCAAGATCAGCCTTGAACCGCTCGCATAAAGGCGCGTTCCCTTCAAAATTAAAATATGCAACATCGCGGTAGTACTTGGCGCCAAATTCTTTAAGCAAATAGGTCTTACCGCATTGGCGCACACCTTTAATAATAAGAGGCCGGCGATCTTTTTTGTTTTTCCATTTTATAAGCTCATTTAAGAGTAATCTCTGCATTTTAGCTTATCTTTTGCATTTTATATACCACTTTTGTTGTTATATTTGCATTTATTATATTTATGATACATAATTTATCCCGATATGTCAACGATTAATTTAGAATGAGGAGAGGGGATAGGGACGGCTTTTCTTTACTAAGTCAAAAAATGGCGATCCGGATGGAATTTGCTTATTAAGCAAAGTGGTCTTTACCGGTCTGACACGCTCCCGCAACACCGCTACGCAAGGAAAATGCCGCAACAAATAGCGAATCGCCTCAGAACAGGTTCTTTTTATATCATGCATATTTAAAGTCTAACTTTGAAATTGCATGGTATCAACTTTTATTTCTATACCGCACCGCTCAGAAAAAAATATCCCGGCGATAGTTGCCGCGTTGAGTTATATGATGAGGTAAACCCCGTTAGATCCCGTTAGAAAATTATTTTCTAACGGGGTAAATCAGGCATGACAATGCGCGCTTGCCGAGGCATAAAAATATTTTACAATCTGAAGGCAAAACCGTCAACAAAAAAAGGTGTCCCCTTTATCTCTTTTACTTTTAATTTATTGTTCCTGCCAGGTGGGAACGGAACTAGTGGTAAGGTTGAAATAGGAACCGCCGCGGTCAATACTGGTAGAGTTATCATCAAGATAAACGTAGCCGCTCATTTTGATGTTGTTGCCTAAAATCGCTACGCCGGTCTGGCTGCTGCCGCTGGGCGGGCAATCATTGTCAGTAGCGCAAAGGCTGTTAAAGGTAACATTGCCGGCTTGGGTATAAAGCAAGCCGGCCAGGGTTCTACGCCGGGCAGTTAAAAAAGGCGTGGTGTCGTTGGCCGGAGCGGTAGAGTAGATACTGCCAAACTGGCTGGCTAAAAGAGCTCGGGCGCTGCTACCAGTATCGGCACGTAATTCTATACGGTTATCGCCGACCAGGCCGATATCGCGCTCAGTGGCAAAACTTTTTGTTTTTAAGGAGACGGTGCCGCCGGAAGAATCAAATACCAGCCCTGCCGCCACATACCAGTTCTCGGCATTGTTGGAACCGCCGGAAACGTAATGAGCAAGCTGGACTTCGTCGGTATCCAACCAGTCCACGCTGCGGTCGAGAATTGCGGCATATTTGTTATCCGGATTCAAAGTCTGTCCTAACATGCGCTCGTAAAAAACAATATCGTTATAATCCAGTTGTCCGGAGGAGATACTGGAGATCACCGCCCATTCACCGTTGCTCCAATTACCGTTAAGCGAATAATTCTTCAGCGCTTCGCCATCCATCGCCGTGGGACTTCTAAAAAAATTGCTGTCCGCGGTCATGCTGATCGGACCGCTGGTAGCTAAGTTAAGCTGGAACATCACATCCGGCTCGGATGGCGGCTGCCACGCCCCTCCGCTTACGCGATAGGTGTGCGAACCATATTTATATCCGGCGGCGGCTAAATTATAATACTTGTTGGTAGCCTGGGGAACGGCATCCCAGACCAGCCAGTATTTTGTATCATAATTTAAAACAACGCTGGAGTTGAAATTAGCGCTGACGGACGTAGCAGCATTGGGTGACTTATACTGTGCCGTGCCTAAAATTGTGCCGGAAGGGCCGCTGTAATAATTAGTTTTCGTATGTAAAGCATCGCTTTGCAGCCATACTCCGCTGACGCTAGAAACAGGAAGATGACTCGGGTTTACGCTGACATGCGTCACATCCGTTGATGTCCGCAATTCATCCGACCACGAACTACCCCCGCTGGAATAGTTAATGCGTACCGGGGTATTTGCCCCGGGCAACCCGGTCGGTAAAGTCAGGATACCGGTAGACGCGACAAACGAACCACCGTCTCTTTGAATAGTTACCGTAATCCAATCATTAGTGGGGTTGTTGGTGTCCAAACGGTGATATGTGGTTATGCCGGTAACAGTAGTAGACGGCCACCATGGCCGGATCATAAACGCCTCGGCACAATCGTATTCGTTGTTAGCAATATCGCCCAAAGGCATAGGAAGAGAACGGTTATAAATACGGCTCTGGTTAGCGCCGGCCTGCACGGTAGTGCCCTGGCGGATCTCAAAAAGCAATTCGGGTTCATCTTGCCGGTCATTAGTATCCCAAGCCTGACTCGGCGGCCGGAATAACAGGCTTTGCGGGCCGTTATAATAACCGGCGCGGACAGTGTAGCGGGTTTCCGGCTGCTCGGTAGCCGTATCATTCAACACTAACCAGTAAGTCGCGCCTTTGTTAAGGGTTACGCTGGAAGTTAAATTAACCGTGTTCCAGCTGGAAGGCGCCGGCGTATAGGTCTTAGTCGCCGAAGCCGATACCGGCGCGTTAGGTGTATTACTGCCGGCGTTATTATTATAAATACTTAAGGTAACATTGCCCTGGGGAATGAAATAGTTCGGGCCGTGCATGACCCTGACATTATCAACAACGTAAGTGCCACTGCCGGCGACGTTAAACGACTGGCCAAGATCGTTATTGACCAACCACATATTGCCCAGGTTAAAGGTGGCAAAACATACCCGCAAGTTACGGTCCATTGCCTGCGCTTTCTGGAGGACAGTCGGATGCGGCGCGCCGGGATCAGGCCAATAACAAGAATCACTAGCATTGTTACATAGCCAGTCTAAATTTATCGCGGGGTAATTGGGATTGCCGGTGCGCGTAGGCGCGGGACTGAAAGAACTGCCGCAAGGCGGCAGAGGATTGGTATCATTACGATAATCAACGCCGGCTTCGTTACGTAACACGTCGCCGTCGCGCTCAAAACCGTAAGTACCGTTAGAGGTAATATTGCCTACGGAAATATTGCCGTCAAAGCGTGAATTATACATCCCTCCGGGGGTGTTTACTCCCGACCAATCAAAATCTTTATAAGCATAGAGCAAGGAATTCAAGACAAAAGTTGAATTGCTGCTGCCCACAGTTTGTTGGATTTTGCGTTGGCCAAGACAATTGGCACCGCCGCACGCGCTCTGCGACGGCACGTAACCGGTAGAAACAATCGTAGACCCGCTGCAAATAACGTTATATTCTCCGGCGGGGAAAGTATGGTTAACCGTCAAACTGCCGCCGCCGGCGCAGGTAGCGTTCTTTTGCGCCCAGCGGGCACCGGCTTCGGCTACGTAGAGTGCCTTTTCCGAATCGGACATGCGGGAACCCATCTCTAAATTCGTGGAAACGAGGCCGGCCAGTGTCCAGGCTAATACGCCCAGCACCAGCATAATCATTATCACAATAATCAGGCTGATCCCCGGCCTTTTAAAAATAATCTGTGAATTTTTTTTAGCTGTGGCTTTGTTTTTCATAAGGAATTTTTTTATTTTCAGCTTCTCGGAGTAACCAGATAATTGACGCTGAACGTTTCTTTGGTAACCGGATTGCCGACTGTAACATTCATACCGATCATAGAAATATTGCTGATATTACCCGCAATACCAGCGGTAATATCATAACCGGTATTATTATAATACCGGAAAGAAAAATTAGCCAGTTCCGCGAGAAGAATATTTGACGACTCAAATGTTCCGTCGCTGGCGCTGTCGATTTCATAATAAAGGCGCTTATTGGCCGGAATAGACAGGCCATCGTAGCGATACCTATTGGTAGCGCTTCCCACAGTATACGCAATCATGGTAGCGTTTGTGGTACTCTGGATTGCCGACGCCGACAAAGAAATACCGCGCAGATCGCGCGCCATCCGCAGCACTGCCATACGGGCGTCATTGACGATGTCGCTTCTAAAAGTAGTAAAATTCCACACGTCCATCGCCTGTTTTATAAAAGAGCCGAGCCCCACGCATAAGACTCCCACAATCACAATTACCGTCACCAGTTCGATTAAAGTAACGGATTTTTTAGAATATTTGAGAAATGTTAAAATTTTCATTGAAGTATAGTTTAAAATATCGTAAACAACACCGCCTTACTGCCGGATTTAGATACCGTGACATTTACCATTTTGTAAAGATCGGCGGCATTATCAGTAGTATTCCATTGGTTCACGGAAACATTGCAATAACGCACAACCACGCTCTTGGTAAAACCATCGCTGGCGTTGGCCGTTTTCTGGCGATACTCAGTTACATTAGTAGTCACGTTGCTGTAGTTGTCCCATCCGGGCAAAAACTGGGAAAACCGTGAATAATTACTTATGTTAGAATACCCCTGGGTGATTACGCTTTCCATCACTTGTTCGGCGGAAAAAGCCGCGCTTACTTCATTTTCGCTGAATCTCACCCGGCGCGTGGTTTCGCTTAAAAAACTCATCAGGGTGGAAACGGCTATCCCCATCACGATGATTATCGCAACGAGTTCCATCAGGGTAACGGACTTGTGCAAAGATTTTAGAAATTTTAGTTTTTTCATTGACCACGCATATTTTGTTATACTGTAGGGGCCGACCCCTGTGCTCGCCTTGCCGAGCCATCGACTTCGCCGATATGCGAGCAAGGCGAGGCAGGTCGGCCCGCTATAATTTATTTATTAGCAATCAGCAAACATCCTTTCTCGCCTTGAATTTAACATATTTCCCAAAGATAAAAAAAAGTAATTATCTATCTGCGATCATCAGCTTCTTCTCATCGGTGATCATCTGCATTTTACCGCGCGGTGATCCTGGCCGTCTGGGGGGTTACGCTTATGGTTATATCGTCAAAATCGTGATACCGTAAGACAACATTCCCCGTTACAGTAATATTATTGCCGTTAGCGTCTTCCGGTATCCCCTGCCAGTCAAATCGTAAACTTGGGGTGCCGCCGAAACTAACATTCGCTAAGATATCGATACCGGCATATTGCGCATCGGTGCGATAATCCGTAACCATCGAACTATGGGTAAAAGGGTCACGCAAAGACGTACTGTTAGCCGTATATATAACACTATAGCTGTCGGAGGCGGGAGTAAACGCAACGGTTATGTTGACATGCTTGGAGATGGCTATATTCTGGGCGTATCGGATATCGGAAACTAATTTTTTCGCCGCGGCGTGAAATTTTATATTATAAAAAACTTCCACGCGCGGGATAGCCACTACCGCTAAGATTCCAATGATCACCATTACCATTACCAATTCGACCAGAGAAAGGGCGAGTTTTTTTGAGCGAATGGCATGGGAGTTAATCATCTTTGTGGGGTAGTTTACACTGCAAAATAAAAACGTAAATTTAATTATTTTTTGCCGCGCAAAAAATAATTACCGGGGATAACCGTTGTCGGAAGACAGCCTCCCGATACGCTCGATCGCCCTCTCGATGAGGTCTCTTAACCGCCGCGCTTCTGCGTCCTTACCTTCCGCGTCGGCTCTGATTTTTTTCTTTTCTTCATCAACCACGGGCGCGCTTTTTTGCGCCAGCTCATCGCGTAATTGATAAAGCAGCACGTTTTTCTCTTCCAGTTCTTTAGTCAACGAATCAAACTTTTCTTTATAAGCGTCGACGGCGGAAGATGATTTACCTTTCGCGCCGGATTTCGCCCGCTCTCTTAATTGCGTTTCCCGCTCCAGAGACGCGGCAAGTTTACCTTCAAGTTCTTTAATCCTGTTTTCCCAATCCGCCGCTTCACTGCCCCCCTTACCGGGCCCGGCGCTTTCACTCTTTTTGCGGCGAAGTTTATCGATGTCTTCTTTCAACTGCGCTTCCCGGTCCAGAGACACCGCGAGCTTGCGTTCGGCCTCCCGCAAGTCGCCTTCCTTTTCTTTAAGCTGGGTTTTCAGGCGCGATAAATCCTGCCCATCTCCGGAACCTTCACCCTTCTTTTTCTTGAGCCGGTCGATTTCATCTTTTAAAGCTGCCTCTTTATCTTTTTGCGCGTTAAGCCGGCGCTGGGTTTCCGCGTGAGCGTCTTCCTTTTCCTGGAGCTGTTCTTTGAGGCGCGCGATTTCCTGGGCGGCCCGGGAATCGTTGCTCTTCTTTTTATCAATTTTCTCCGCTTCATCTTTCAGCGCGAGCTCTCTCTCTTTAACTTCGTTAAGCCGGCGCTGGGTTTCCGCGTGAGCGTCTTCCTTTTCCTGGAGCTGTTCTTTGAGGCGCGCGATTTCTTCGGCGGCGGCTTTTCCTTTAGCCAGGTCTGCTTCGCCGGCTTTATTTTCTTTTGATTTACCCACCTCATCTTTTAGCCGCGCTTCCCGGTCCAGGGACGCTGCGAGTTTATCTTCGTTATCCTTAAGGGAGCTTTCTTTTTCTTCCAGCCGGGCTTTCAGGCGCGATAATTCTTCGGCTCCTTCGGAACCGGCGCTGGCTTTTTCGCTAAGCTTATTCATCTCTTCTTTAAGCTGCGCCTGATCATCAACTGCCTCAGCAAGCTTGCGTTTCGTCTCCTTAAGCTCGTTTTCTTTTTCTTCCAGCCGAGATTGCATCCCGGAAATTTCTTCGGATTTTGCCTCCAGCTCTTGAGTCAATTGTCTTAATTTCTTATCATTGACGACATTGGCTTTAAGGGCTTTTATTTCTTTCTGGCAGGAAGCAAGACTGTCGTTAAGCTCCTGGACTTTTTCTTTATCCTCCCGGCTCGTCCCGGCCTGCTTCTTCAGGCTTTTCAAGTCGTCCTGAAGGCGCATCTGGCTGTCGAGAGATTTGGACAATTGCTCTTGAACGTCGGCCAATTCCGTTTCTTTTTCTTTTAATCTCTCCGCTAAGGCTTTCTCCTTTTCCCGGGATGACGGTTCGCCTCCGGAAGGCTGCTTTTGTAAATCCTGCGACAATTTCGCCTCCAGCAGCTGACGGTTCTGTTCCTTAATTGTATTAAGGCGGGATTTCAATTCTTTAATTTCGCTGTTTTTGTCTTCCAGCTGTTCGTTTAATTCATTGAGCCTTTTTTCAGAAACAGGCTTACCGGTTTTGCCCGCGGGGTATTTTCGCTCCTCTCCTTCTTTTCTGGCCGCTTCCCAGCGTTTTTTTAAACGCTCGATTTCCCGGTCTTTCCCTTCCAGGGCGGCGGAGATATCCGCTTTTTCCTGCTGTAATTGGACAAATTCTTTACGCAGCCGGTCGATTTTGGTATTTTCTTTGTTAATCGAACTCTCTAAAGATTTTATCTTCGACATGAGCTCTTCTTCAATATTGTAGGCGAAAGACGGCAGGGCAAACAGAAGCAGGCATACAAAAACGGCGCATAGTATTTTACCTATTTTACTCATCTTAAGTGATTATACCTACAAGGGTATGATTTGTCAATCCTGAATGAAATTCCCCCATTGCCCCGGACTGTCTTCAGCGATTTTCCGGCGCCAACGGCGCCAGGTTGACAATTTTTTTGACTTCCATTTTTATTAAGTACTGCGGCAGGGGAAAATTTGCTTCGGGGTGCGCATAAGATTTTATTTCATCTTTTATATGCTTGATCGATCTTTTGGAAATTCGCCGGATTACCCTTTCTTCCCATTTTCGCATTATCGCGCTTTCGATTGCTTCTTTTTCCACAATAACCGCTTTCCCTTTAAGCGCGTAACCGATGAAAAAATGTTCGTCAACCGCCGTAAGCGTAATAACCGGATTATTTTTTAAGTTTTTGAGGGTCTGGGCCTTATAAAGATCAAGGAGCAAAACAATCCCCCTCTTTTCCACCCCCACAATGCCTTTCGCCGAACAATGGATACCCCCGTCCTTGTCCAAAGTAGAGACAATGACAAAACCCTGTTTTTCTAAAAAATGAATTATATTGTCGTCCAATTCTTTCATAAGGGAAAGTTCGAAAACCGTAGGTTTTCATTTATCTAATCCGGCGGAACCGGAACCCTAATTTATCTCTCGCTGGTTTCGGTTCTGCCGGATTAGGATCAATGCGAGCACGAGGAACACGAACCGCCGGAGCAAGAACCGCACCGGCCGGCGGAAGAACTTCCGCCGGAGCTTGCGTTGGCCGACGCCCCGCCGGAAATCTGAAACGGCGCGAACCCCTTTTCCGCGTCAAAGCTGCGGCAATCGGGGCATTGGATCGGCGTTTTTTCCTGGGTCATACCGACCAGGATATCGAATTTCTTCGAACACTTCCTGCAAGTATAGGTATAGATAGGCATAATGACCTTTCTTCAGTCTTCACTCGATGGCCTCGAACTGGCTCTTGTCTACTCCGCAAACCGGGCACGTCCAGCTGTCGGGAATATTTTCAAAAGCTGTCCCGGGATTGATCCCCGAATCGGGGTCCCCCAACTGAGGATTGTAAATATAGGCGCAAACCGTACATTTGTATTTTTTCATACCATCACCAAAAGCAATAAGCGAAACGGATCAATCCGCTTCGCTTATTGCTTTTTAATATTCTTAATAATGATATCAAGCTTGGCTAAAACAAGCACGGAAACAAACAAAAACCAGATAAAACTGATTACATTAATAAGGATTATCGCCGCTACCCAATTACCTTCCATAATTTACCTCCTTTAATGAGCAGATGATTTATGAAATTTTACCAAATTTCATAAATCATAGGCCTTGATATCTAAAATGTCAAGGCCGCCTGCGAATTAAACCCCGCCCTTTTGGCTAATCGGTGAAGCCTCATTAAAACTTCACCTTCATCTCTACCGATAGCTTATCCTCAAGGGGGATCCCTACCGATTCGTTGAAATAACGCTCCCCCCGCAGGCGTAAATTATTAAAAATCGACACTTCCCCGCCAATCGCCTGTTTTAGCGATGCGCCCCAAACCGGCGAAGAGGTAATCTTATATGTGCCATACAATAAATTACCTATATTTTTTCCTAAAACCAGGGAAGGAAATTCTAAATTCCCCCGGTTAGACACATTGGGCTCAAAAAGCAATTCGTCGATGCCGATAAATTTCGCCAGTTCCCCGCCGGCCTTGCCAAGAAAGATATTCCCCAGTAATGACCCGGCGATATCCGCGTCTTTAGAAAGCTCGCTTTTTTCATCAAGGCTTAAATCGTCTATTCTTTTGCCAAAAAGTAATAAAGCTTTTATTTCGCTTTCCGATAAATAAGGCACAGACGAAAGCTCCACCTTGCGACTGCTCACGCTGCCGATAATCTTAACATTTATATTATACCTTCCAACTTTTACCATGCCAGAAATATTTAGCAAAGGGTCATTAATGTTTTTTTCATCGAAAACAATCCTTGATTCGTTCAGGCTGAACCGCCTGTCCCGATAAAGATAGTTGCCGCTTTTTATATCAAGGGCGCCGGTCAAATATGTTTTACGGCGACGTTCTTTTTTTAACCTTAAATCAGCGGCAAGCAATACGTCGGCATCCTTGTTGATTAACCTTACTTTTTTTGCTTTAATCGCCATGTTCACCGTCAAATTGCCGGCGCGGCTTAATCCCGAACCAATCACCGGCAAGCCCTGGAAAAAATCACAGGCAAACTCGCCATCATTGATCATAAGAGAACCGGTAAAAAAATCAGTATCGCCCCGGTTGCGTAAGTTAAAAAGAAAATCTAAATCGGCCCGCGCCGAATCTTTATAAAACATTTTTACGTTACTTGATTCGAACTGCACGTTGAATGATTTAAGCTTAAGCTCATCCAGGATAACATAACCTTTAAGTGTGCCCACCCCGGCCAGGGAAAAATATTTCTGGCCGGTAAGATTATTCCGGTCCGGCGAAAATCCGGGAAAGCCTCCCCATTGTTTCAACAACTGCTCGATGATGTTTAAGTTTAAAATTTTTTCATCGAGGTGAAAAATTATCAACCGGTCTTGTTGGAAAAATTTTATCGGCAGCCGTAACTTGCCGTAGATTATTTCCAACCCTTTTATTTCCCATTGGGGGCGGCGGGTTATTATATCCAACAAATTGTAGCGAAGCTTTATCAAATCAAGCCTTAATTGCAGCCCTTCCGGGAAGCCTTTTACATTCTCGATTCTTACATTCTCGAACTTAACCGACCAGAGAACGCTGCCCCGGATTTCTTCAAACGTTAATTTTGCGTTATATTTTGAAGCAAAATAACGTTGCAGCTTCGCGCTGATAAGCGGATATAAAAGCTTCTCCTTAATCGTGTCATAAGCCTGTATACCCATCGCTAACAATACAACTATGGCAAAAAATATTTTTATCGTTTTTCCTGACTTATTCATCGTGGATTAAATAGCCTCTGGAACTTTCTTATTTCGCCGGCTGCGTCACGGCTGCCCACTACCGCCGATATCGCGCATAAACTGTCAGCTCCGGCGGCAATAACTTCACGGGCATTATCCCGATTGATGCCGCCGACAGCAACGATAGGAATCGCAACGATATTTTTTATTTTCCGGATAAGTCCTGCCCCGCAAGGCGTTCCGGCATCTTTCTTCGTACCGGTAGAAAATATCGGAGAAACTCCCAGGTAATCCGCGCCGATTTTTTGGGCTGATCTTGCCTCTTCGATACTATGCACGGTCAACCCGATGATTTTATCCTTGCCCAGGATTCTTCTTGCCTCTCGATAAAACAAATCATCCCGGCCCAAATGAACGCCGTCGGCGCCCACTGCCAAAGCGATATCCACCCGGTCATTTACCAAGAACAACGCTTTCCGGCAAAGCTTATGCAAGGCACGCGCTTCTTCATATAACTGTTTAGTCGTGCCGGATTTATTACGGTATTGGACAACCGAAACGCCGGCACCAAGCGCGCTTTTTACATCGCTGATATTGCCGCGGCGGCTTAAGCCGGAATCGGTTATAAAATAATACCCTTTAACCGCAAAAATGCGCTTCGCGTATTTTTTCGTTCGCAAGACTAAATTGGTCATAAAATTTTTTCGTTTTCCTTACGAGCTTTGCGGGATAATTCGACTATTCCCTCCGGGGATAGTTCAACTACATCCCGCCGAATACGGCGGGATAAGTTTCACTACCGCCTCACCCTTCACCCTTCGGGCTTGTAATAAAACTAAGTCTTGCCGTACCCGGCAAGCCAAGTTTTATTATCGGTGAAGCCTCATTAATTATTTTCAATCGTCACTTTCTGCATCTTTACAATCGTCTTTTCGTCCAGAGAAAAAGCATAATCGAAGAGCTTTTCCTTAAATGTCCCGGGGCCGGATGAATTCTTTTCGGCTAACTGCGCGGCGATCTCATAACAACACAACCCGTTGGCCGCGGCCTGCGCCCAATCGGCATTGACCGCGGCAAACGTCCCGATAACGGAAGCGGCCATACATCCCGTGCCGACAACGTGCGCCATCAAAGAGCAACCGTTATTTACCAGATAAGTACTTCCCTGGCCGCTGGCGATATCGTTTTTTCCGGTGACCACTACTACACAATCCCTTTCTTTAGACAACCTCGCGGCAATCTTTATCAAATCGCATCCGACTTCTCCGGCGTCAACGCCTTTAGTGCGCACCGCCTCGCCGGCGATCCGGGCGACTTCCGTGGCATTGCCTTTAATAATATCTATCCTGGCGCTGCTGAAAAGCTCTAAACATTTATCGTCCCGGAATTCTGTCGCGCCGGTGCCGCAGACATCAAGAACAACCGGAATATTTTTGATGTTAGCGGCGCGGGCCGCGATTTTCATCGCTTCGATAAAATCAGAAGTCAGAGTACCGATATTGAGCACTAACGCCGAAGCTAAACCAGCCATATCCGCGGCTTCTTCCGGGGCGTGCGCCATTACCGGAGAAGCGCCAAAAACCTTAACAATGTTGGCGCAATCGTAAATCGTCACCCAATTGGTCAGATGATGGATTAACGGTTTTTCTTCCCGCACTTTTTTAAGATTTTCGTAAATGGTCATAAATTCTCCCTTATAGAACCAAAAGATTTACCACAAAGACACTAAAATTATAAATACCAACTGTATTTTAAATCACTCATTGGCCATTTGGCATTTTAAATTTTTAAAAAATGATAAATGTAAAATGCTCAATGGTAATTTTAAAATACACTTACTGGTCTTTCTTTGTGCCCTTTATGCCTTGGTGGTAAGTTTTTAGGTTTTTATTTATAATTTAGAAATTATAGGCAACGCTTAATTTATACCACCTTCCCGCGGCGTCGATATCCTGGATTTCCTGATATTTTTTATTAAAAATATTCGTCCCTTCTATCGCCAAAGTAAACTGTTTCATCTCCCGCGTCAGTTTTAAATCAAAAGTTTCGTAACTACTCCGTCCGGCGGGCTTGGAAAAATTACTTATAAAATTTAAATTGAACAATTTTAAATCAAAATCCAGCGCGCCGACAAACTTATGGCGTAAATAATCAAAAACATACTTAGAAAAGTTATACGGACTTTCTTTGCTTAAATCCTGATAAGTATAACCGAAAGATATTTTATTTAAAATTTTACCAATTGCGGCGTCAATGCTCACGTCAAAACCGCTAACCGAAACATCCCCCACATTGGCCGCCTGCCAGACTGCGGTGAGGGAATCTTTTCCCCAATCGACCGTATTAAATTGTTTACGTAAAAAAGTATCGGCGGAAATATTGGCGTTCTTAGTGAAAGCGTAAGCAAAACCCCATTGAAAATTATTAGACTTTTGAATCTTCAAATCATCCCTTCCCCGGTTGGATGGATCGCTGTAGTAGAGTTCAGTGAAGGAAGGCGGACGCCAAATTCGGTCAAAATTAAACGCGAGTTTTAGATTTTGCGCCGCGTCATAATTTAAAGCGAAATGGCCGTTTTCCAAAAAATGCCTTTTTTGAAAATAATCCAGGCCGCCGAAAACGCTCAAGCCAATTTGTCCGAACTTTTTATCGCGTAAGCCGAATTGCCCGCCGTACTTTTCCCGGCTGTGTTTTTTCAGGTTAGTGCTGTTAATCCGTTCCTGCTCGATAGCGGAACCGGCGAATAAACCATTCTCCGACTTAAGCTCGAGGTTATCGCCATAAACATAAGTCGTATGGTAATTAGTGGGGGAGAAAGGATCATGACGGTCTAAAATAAATTTGTCCTTGTGGTGGCGCAAATACAAATTATTATTTATTTCAAAATCATTGAATTTTTTTAACCCCCGGAGCAGGAAAAACTTTTGCCGGGTATGTTCTTCCTCCTGGCGGTAACGGGAAAGCGACGAATAAAAACTGTCCGCGCCGAAATCGCGCACACTGGAACCGAACAAAAATTCAACCTCTTTATCGTTATCGCTGCCGCGCCAAAAATCATGGCAGGAAAAATTATAGGTCTCGAAATCAGTATCCGGCCTTGCCCCGCTCGATATTTTATGCTCAATCGATAACCGGTTTTTAATATTTTTAAAGACGAAATTAGTGGAAAACAGCTTTTCCCACAGCGCGTGCTCACCAAAACCTACTTTTAAAAGCGAACCACGGTCTCGCGGCGCCTTAGGAATAAAATTTATACTCTGGGAATTTTTAAAGATCTGCGCCCGGTCGATATCGGCTTCGGTAAAAGGGATCTCTAAACTGAAATGGCCGGTTTGCGGGTCGTTGATCTTAACTCCGGCTAATTGGACATCGGCGTCTTCGAAGGTTGCCCCGCGCAACGACACATCCTGCTGAATCCCGAAACCGGAGCGCCGGCGCAATTCCACGCCCGAAGAATACCCGATGGTTTCCTCAATCGAACCGTAAGGTTTATCCTGCGACGATATATTTTCTTTCGCGTCAACGAGGCGGCCGGAATATTCTTTTTCGATTGTAATCGGCTCAAGGTCGACGCTTTTGGCGAGAGCCCTGAACGGTAGAAGCAATATCGCCGCTAAAAACGAAATCGCCGGAATCAGCGAAAAAATCCGGTAAATATTTTTTTTAATAGTTAACATCGTAAAAACAAAATTCTCGTCCACAGATTTCACAGATTTTCACAGAAAAATATTTAATACCAAACCTTTTATTTGTTTCATCCTTTAATCCTTTGTAATCTGAGCAATCTGCGGACAATATTCTTTTCTTTTGTGTTTTTTTGTTTATCCTTTTTGATTTACTACAATTTATTTTTTTATTATACCATTAATTCTCTAACTATTTTATCATCTAATCTTTTTACCGACATGACTGATTCCCGGCCTTTTTCCTTAATGATCACCTCTACGCTATCGTCATCGCTGTCGGTATAACGCGCGACGATTTGCGCCGCCTTTATTTTTTCGTCTTCGGTATAATTACCGATGCCGACGGCCGACGGCCCGGGTAAACCTTTCGGCTCAAAATAAACCCCGTTAGAGGTAGAAAACACTTGCGTTTCCGTCTTATCTCTAACGGGGTAAATATCCGCTTCCGCCGCGAATTTTTTTATTTTCTCATTTCCCTCTTCGTTTTTACCGACCACCAGCTTAAAAGAAGGCGATAAACGGAAATATCTTCCTGACCGGGCCAGCTTAATGTTAAAAAGGTTAAGATCGCCGTGCTTTAACAAATCGTCGATGCGGGTGCAGAACGATTCATTGGTCAATAAACACCCGCCGCCGGGCCAGGAATAATCGGTTATGCCTAAACGCTGCGCCAATTCCATCTGCGGCTTCCGGCCTCTCCCGCTGAAACCATATAGTTTATCCCGCTCAATCCATTTCTTTTCTTCCGGAATAGTAAGCCGCAACAATTTTGCCGAAAGCGGACGCAAGAGATACCCCTTCAGGCCGCTTTCTTTTTCAATCAAATTCAACGTATCTTTATGTTGAGATTTAGGCCGCTGACCGGCCACTTCGCCGGTCGCCACAAACGAAGCACCGGCTTCTTCCATAAATTCTCCGGCTTTGCGCAGCATCAAAATCTTACAATCGATACAGGGATTGAAATTTTTACCGTAGCCAAACCGGGGGTGCTCGACAATCTTTAGAAACTCTTCGGATATATCGCGCAGGGTAATCGGCGCGCCAAGCGTTTGGGAATGTTTATCCCGCCAAGGGGTGATCTCCGATACTTCGCCGCATTGCAAAAACGGCATCAGGAAATGTACCGGTATCGCCTCGATACCCTGGGCCTGAATGACTTTTACCGCCAAGGTACTGTCTAATCCTCCGGAAAACAGAACGATTGCCTTCATGGATTTTTATCAGGTTGAAGCTTCACCGGCTCGCACCGTTGGAATATTACTGTTCACTTTGTCGAAGCGAAAATCTCGCCGAAGCAAAAAATGTTTTCCGCTCTGCACCCCACGCTCACAGATGGGGATTTCCCCGCTTTGCCGATGCTTCAGCGAGGCGAGCGCGAAGGCGGATTAAAAAAACATGTTGCTCTTGAAAGGAGTTATTTTTTTACCGCGGCGGCACAAGGAAAAAATTAGCAGAAATAAGACAACAACCAGCGATAATTTCAGTGGTTCTTCTAAAATTTCTCGATAACCGGAGGTTTTTACTTCCTGAAATATCTTTATCCCCATTGCTATAGCCGCTACCGCGATTAAGGAAGGTAATTCTTTTTTGAGCCAAAAAAATTTTATCTGCGCCGGGTTAAAAATTACCGGTAAGTTATAAAGGCGGGGAAAATACTTCGGCGTTGCCCGGCAATAATCCCGGTAATCTCCGCCGAACATCTCCGATAATACCACCTCTTCCTTCCTGGTTTGCGGGATATAAATCATCAAATAAACGACGGAAAAAAGAAGCAGTACCCATAACCGGAAAATAAGCAGGATAATTCCCGCGCCGATGAGAAAGGTCCCGAAATACATCGGGTTTCTGATTACCGCGTAAGGGCCGTCTTTTACCAGGGCGTTACCGTTAGAAGAATGTTCTTCTTTATACCCCCGCGCGGCGATGCGGAATAAAAACCCGGACAGAATAAGCAGGACCGCGAAAGCGTCGAGTAACTCGAAAATTAGCCCGGGTTTCCGGGAAGGAAATAAAAATTTGGACAAAAGGATAGCTGCGGCCACGCCGACAAACATCAGTACCCCTTGAATCCGTATGCGTTTTTTCATAATCGATAATTTATTTTATCCTGTAGGGGCGAGGCATGCCTCGCCCTCTAACTTATGCTGGTTACGACATTTATCTTTTATTTTAGAGGGCCGGACATGCCCGGCACCTACAAGGTTATAGAAATTATTATTCCATATATGGATAAATATTATTTCCTATCGCCGAAGTGCCTACCTATATACACATCCATCAGCCGGAGCGTCTCTTCCTTGCACTGCCCGCAAACCGTGCCGATTTTGGTTTTTTCCTGCAGGCTTAGATAAGAGCGCGCGCCTTCCAGCACCGCCTCTTCGATTTCATGGTCAGTAACGTTCATGCACTGGCAAACGATGCGCGCTTCTTCTTTGGTAATCTTATCTTCCATCCCGTTTTTGCGGTAATAATCGTTGATTGCGGCGCGCAAGGCTTTATCGCCCAGAACCGAGCAATGAATCTTATGCTCCGGCAAACCGCCTAATTCCTTAGCCACGTCTTTAGGCGTCAGATGATAAGCCTGCTCGATCGACATCCCCTTGACCATCTCCGACATCACCGATGTGCTGGCAATCGCCGAAGCGCAGCCATAAGTCTTCCATTTACAATCGGTAAGGATTTGCTTTTCTTTATCTACCTTGATTACCACCATCATCTGGTCCCCGCACTTGATATTGCCCACAATCCCCTTGCCGTCGGCGGGATAACTTTTTTCATCGGTCAGCACATTGCGCGGGTTCATAAAATGGTCTTTTACTTTGTCGGTATATAACCAATCGCTCATAGTATCTCCAAGAAAAAGTAGAGAGTAGAGAGGGCAGAGTAGAGAGATACTTTAAAATGGTTAGGGTAAGGGTAAGGATGCCAGTATAGGTTAGGGTTAAGGTACGGGCTAAAAATTGGTTTGAACCCTAACCATTACCATAACCCAAACCGGCTTCCTAACCCTAGCCTTAGCCGATTAAAACATTTATCTCTACTTTCTACTCGCTACTTCTTACTATACGCCGTCGAAATACTCCTCACTCTTTTCACCACCTGCGCCATCTTGGCTACCGTATAATCGACATCCTTTTCAGTATTATCCCGGCCCAAGCTCATCCGTATCGAGCTATGGGCGAATTCCGCGGCTAAACCGATCGCCAGAAGCACATGCGAAGGGTCAAGCGAGCCCGACGCGCAGGCCGAGCCGGTGGAAACAGCAATCCCTTCCATATCAAGATATAGAAGAATCGCCTCGCCTTCCGTACCCTCAAATGAAACATTCAAAGTTCCGGGCAAACAATCGGTGGGATGGCCGTTGAACTTAATATCGGGGATATTTTTTTCGATGCCGGCTTTAAGCCGCGCTTTTAATTGTAAAAGTTTCTTTGTCTCGGTAAGCATTTCGGACTTGCGCATTTCCACCGCTTTGGCGAAGCCGATGATACCCAGCGTGTTTTCCGTGCCGGCGCGCCGGCCCCTTTCCTGATGGCCGCCGTGGATATAAGGACAGAAGGGAACGCCTTTTTTAACATAGATCGCGCCGACACCTTTGGGCCCATAAATCTTATGGCCGGAAAAGGTCAAAAAATCAACATCTAATTCACGCACATCAATAGGGATTTTCCCTACCGCCTGCACCGCATCGGTATGAAACAAAGCATCCTTAGCATGAACCATTTTCGCGATAGTTTTAATGTCCTGAATCGTGCCGATCTCGTTATTGGCGGTCATCACCGAAACCAGGCCGGTTTTATCGCTAATGACATGCCCTAAATTATCCAAGTCAAGTTTACCGTCTTTATCCACTCTTAAAGTGGAAACACAAGTTCCCTTATCCCGCAAACACTTCGATGATTCTAAAACGCAAGGGTGCTCGATAGTCGTCGTCATCACATCTTTACGGCTGAAACAGGAACATTCGTGGCTTTTTGAACTGCAGGAAAAAATCGAAAGGACAGTGTTGTTGGCTTCCGAGCCGGAACCGGTAAAAATAATCTCTTCCGGCTTAGCGTTGATGAACGCGGCAATATCCTGGCGCGCCACTTCGATTTTGGCGCGCGCTTCCCGGCCCAGCCGGTGCAAACTCGAAGGGTTGCCGTACATCTCAAAAGCCTCGCTAAGCGCTTTTTTAACTTCGGGATGAAGCGGCGTCGTGGCGTTATGGTCTAAGTAAACTGTTCTATCGGACATATTTCCTCCATCAATACAGTGCCTCTTGATAAGTGCCTAAAGTTAAAAACAAAAAAATAATTATTAGTATTTAACTTCAGGCACTTCGCACTTTAGCGCAATTTAGGCACTACCTTTATCAACTTTAGGGCACTTTAGGCACTATTTTATCGCCTCTCTTATCACTCCCCCGCCTAACACGATATCGCCGTCATATAAAACCACGGATTGTCCCGGCGTTACCGCTTCCTGATAATGCGGGAAATTGATTTTTATTATACCATTTTCTCCAAAAACATCACACATTGTTTCTTTAAATGAGTAGCGGATTTTCGCAGCGGCCGCAGTCGGTAACCTATCCACGAGGAGATTGACGTTATCGGCGATAAGGCCACTCGATAATAAATCTTGCTTGCCGCCGACGACAACACGGTTATTTTTGACGTCGATACCAATAACATAAAGCGGGGTTTTATGGGAAATACCCAATCCCTGGCGCTGGCCGATCGTGTAAGCGACAACCCCTTTATGTTTACCCATTACCTTGCCGTTTAGGTTTACGATATCCCCGGGAACAAGTTTTATTTTATCGCGCAGGTATGCGGCATAATCTCCCTCGGGGATGAAACAAATATCCTGGCTCTCTTTTTTTTCGGCAACGGAGAGTTTAGCCTTTTTGGCGATAGCCCTGACTTCTTCTTTGGTGTAATCGGCCAGGGGAAAAATTATCTTTCCCAAATCTTCTTTTTTTATACAATACAAAAAGTATGTCTGGTCCTTTTTCCTGTCTTTGGGTTTCTTCAAAACAAAATCATTTCCGCCGGATGCGGAAATGATTTTGGCGTAGTGGCCGGTAGCCAAATAGTCAAAGCCCAGGCTTTTAGCGTAAGCTAAAAGCTGGCCGAACTTTAAATACTTATTACAATTCACGCAAGGGTTAGGCGTGCGGCCCTTGGCGTATTCATCAATAAAATACCCCACCACATCTTTATCAAATTCCTTAGAAAAATCAAGGACATAGTGGCCAATGCCAATCACATCGCATACCCGGCGCGCGTCGTTGATCGCCTCGGCGCCGCAACAAGCCGCGGCATCCTCGCGCTTGACCCCCAGGCACATCGTCACGCCCGCAATTTCGTAACCCTGTTCCTTTAATAAATACGCCGCGACGGAGGAATCAACCCCTCCGCTCATCGCGACTAATACTTTTTTCATACTACAAATCCGTTTCGCTGATCCAGGCGCCGTGCAAATTACAATGCTCGATGACCGCGAGTTTTCCGCTTTCCGCTTTAAGATGCAAAGCCGCGGCGGGATTAAGCCTCAGGGGAGTTAAATGTACCCTGGCTAAAAAAGATTGGTCTAAATAAAAATCGATTATTGTAATATAGTGCTCCGCCAGCATCGGGTGCGTAACCGCCCCCACCTTGGCATGAACATCTAGACAGCCGTCAGGGATAAGGCCGCATTTCCTTACGACGGTTATGACCGGCGTATGTTTTTCGCTTAAAGAAACTTCGTCCTTAGCCGTCTTAAAAGCGTCTTGTTTTTCCTGAAACGCCGTTTTCGGCGCGCCGCAAACCGGGCACTTATCCGGCGCGCTGCCGCTGATTTCGATATAACCGCACACTTTGCAAACTATGCCTTTCATAAAAATACCTCCTTTTCAAATTGTTTCGCAATTCTTGCGAAACAATTTGTTAGCGAAAAATAACTGAACCATAAGAATATGTCCATGTTGAAGCTCCACCAGCTTACGCTGGTGGAATCTTTTTCTTCGCTTCGGCGAAGCAGAATTCCCGCTATCCATCCCCACCCTTCCGGGTGGGGAATTCCGCGAAGGCGGGTTAAAAATGCTTTTAAATAATTATAAAATTAGCAAGTTACCCTGCTTTTACCGGCTTCACGTAAATACTTCCCTCTCGTTCCTCCAGCTCGATCGCCGGCAGCTTTGACCCCTTAGGCGCCGGTCCCTTTAAAGCCTCGCCGGTCAGCGGTTCAAATATCGCGCCATGCCACTGGCATACTAACTTATCTTGTTTCAATTTAGACGGGCCGCCCTTATGGGTGCAGATATTTTCAAAAGCTTTTATCTCACCGTCATTGTAAAGCAAAATAGACTTTTTACCTTTGTAGACAAAATTCAAAGCTTTTTGTTTTTCCAGCTCGGCCCGGCTGGTGATAAAATTATCTTCCCCAACAGTCATTTCGTTGATTTTATTTTTTGTATCCGCCCCCAGCGCGATTAAATCGCCGCAAGCGGTGACTGCTGCCACGGCCAATACGGTCTTCGCCCCCATTGCCAAAAATTCTTTCCGACTCATCTTTTTGTCCATATCATCCCTCCTTATATAATAACAAACCATAAAAATTTACCACCAAGACACTAAAAAAACATAGAGGAAGTAAAAAGCTTAAAACCTAAACCTTACCAGTGCTCAGCCTTCCCGAAGGGAACAAAGACACCAAGGCACTAAGAAAAGATCAATCATCCTTTGGTAACTTTGTGCCTCAACGATGAGAATTGCTTTATTTTTTCTTTGTACACCTTGTGTCTTGGTGGTAAGTTTTAGGTCTTTACTCAGATTTTGCAGTATGGCTCGCCTTCACATTTTTCATTATTTAGTAAGAGTTTTTCGCGGGCGGCCGTTCCATAATGCGAACGCAAGATTTCCCGCCAGCAATGCCGGTAAATCCGCGTCGTAAGGGAAACCGGCCGCGTAAAGAATAAAAGAAACCATGCTGACAACGATACCAAAAGCCGCCCCCTCTTTGAAATCAAACGGCGAAGTCTTCGGTTCGATCAGCATGATAAAGATAAAAAAATAATTGGCATAAACTATTTGGTCTAAAAACGGCGTTTTCAGCCAATACGCCCTGACCCCATACATTATAACATAGGCTAAAAAATACGCTCCCACGATAGGAAGTTTTCTTATCCGCCAGGTAAAATAAAAACCGGCGGGGATAATAATGTACCAACTGTAAGCGCCATGCCATTGGGTAGCCTGTTTGAACAGGACTATGGCTAAAAAAATGCCGGCGGCGGCGGGATTAAAAATGTGCTTGCCCTTAAAACGAACTAGGAATTTGGAAAGAATCGCCAGGCCGGCGACGGCGGCGAAAAACCCCGTTCCCGCGTCGGAAGACAAAACAAACCCCACAATCAACCCGGTGATCAGCGAACTTTCGGTCAGTTTGAATTTTCTGGTTTTAAAAAATAAACAAAGCGAATCGATAAACGCGGCGGCGATAACCGCAATGATGCTTTTTACCGGGAAAAAAAAAGCGTGATCCGGCCAGGCCAAAAATAGCGAAAAAACAAAAAGAAACAAACACAGTTGAAGCTTAAGTGAAATTTTCTTCATCTATTTTCCTTCAAACAGCTTTCTATACTCCCCATACCCCTCTTTCTCCAAATCTTCCTTCGGTATAAAACGCAGGGCCGCGGAGTTTATACAGTATCGTTTGCCGGTCGGCCGGGGGCCGTCATCGAAGATATGGCCCAAATGAGACTCGCCACGTTTCGAGCGCGCCTCTACCCGTTCCATACCGAGGCCGATATCTTTTTTCTCTACAATATTCCCCGGTTCCAAAGGTTTGGTGAAACTGGGCCAGCCGGTGCCGGAATCGAATTTATCCCGCGAACTGAACAATACCTCTCCGGAAACTACATCCACATAAACCCCTTCGTGTTTGTTGTTCCAGTAAGCGTTGGCAAAAGGAATTTCCGTACCGTTTTCCTGGGTAACCTTGTATTGCTCGCCGGTAATAATTTTTTTAAGTTGTTCCGGCGACGGCTTGCTGAAGGGCAGAGGGCACATCGGCGCGTTTTCTTTCTTTTTCATTTCCTTACCCCAGGTTTTTTCTAAAAACTGCTTGCGGCCGGAATTAGCCGCGTAGAATTGATAACGTCCGGCGCTTTTTTTATAATAATCCTGGTGGTACTCTTCCGCCGGATAAAATTCCAACGCCGGCAATATCAGGGTAACGACTGGTTTTTTAAACCGGTCGGATTTTCCCAACTCGTCGCTGGAGCTTTCGGCAATTTGTTTCTGCTGCTCATCCCGGTAAAAAATTGCCGAGCGGTACTGGCTCCCCCGGTCGGCAAATTGCCCGGCGCTGTCGACAGGGTCGATCTGGCGCCAGAAAACATCTAATAATTGGCGGTAAGTGACCTGCCCCGGGTCAAAAGTAACCTCGATTGCCTCGAAATAGCCGGTCCTACCGGTAGAGACCTGTTCGTAGGTAGGATTTTTTATCCGGCCACCGGTATAACCGACGATGACTTTTGCCACGCCTCTTACCTTTTCAAACGGTTCCTGTAAACACCAGAAACAACCTCCGGCGAATATTGCTTTTCCCGTCTTAACTTCCTGCCCGTATCCCGCTGCCATAACCCACCCCATAATTAAGATTGCCGTTACCCAAAAAAATGCGCCTGAGCCATTTTTCTTACGCAACCGACTGGTTTTGCGTATATTACAAAATTTATCTTTAAACCAAATGGTACTTCGCATTTTTTTGGTTAAAAAGGGAAAAATTCCGCTAGGAATCAAATTATTTAAAATACGGGAAGCAGAATTTTTCCCAGAGCCGGAAAAATTAGTTTATTAATTTTTCCGGCTACGCGAAATCACAAAAACCGCGTTGAAAGCAAACAGGTTGGGAAAAAATAAAATCGCCATTCTTTTACCCAGGTAATAGCTCGAATCAATATGTATACCTTCCTCTTTACAAAAATCTTTAAAATCATTGATGCTTAAGAAATGCAGGTTCGGCGTGTTGTACCAGCGGTAAGGCAGAGACGGCGTAATCGGCGTACGGCCTTTTAGGGCCATTTGAATCCGGGCAGTAAGATGAACGAAATTAGGAAAGCCAACGATGACTTTTTTACCGACACGCAGCGCCTCGCTAATAATAAAAGAAGCTTTCCTGGCCTGCTGCATGCTCTGGTTTAAAATCACGTAATCGAAACATTTATCGGGATATTCCGACAACCCCGAATCGATATCGCCGTGGAATACGCTTAAACCTTTCTCCACACATTGGTAAATCTGCTCCTCATCGATCTCGATACCCTGGGCTTTAGCGTGCTTGCCTTCCACCAATAACTGCATCAGCGCGCCGCTGCCGCAGCCTAAATCGAGCACGCGCGACTCCGGTTCGACGATGTCGTAAATAATCTTATAATCTAACGGCGCTGACTTGTAGTTCATAATTTTAATAGTTGAGTCAGTTGAGCCGGTTGAGTCAGTTGTAGGGTTAAAATCTTCTAACGGCACTAACGGGCTCAACAGGCTAAACCGGCTAAACAGTTTTATACGTCTTCTCCAAGAAATGCTTAATCAGCCTCGTCTCTTCTTCGACTTCCAACAAAAACGCGTCGTGGCCGTAAGTTGAATTTATCTCGCAATAGGTCGCGTCCGCGCCTTTTATCTTAAGAAGCTTGGCAATCTCCTGGGACTGGTAAGCCGGATATAGCCAGTCGGATTTAAAAGCGATGACTAAAAACCGCGTATCGATTTTGATATCTTCCCTTAAAAAATCCTGCGGCAATAATTCGAAATAATCCATCGCCTTAGTAATATATAGGTAAGAGTTGGCGTCAAAGCGTTTGACAAAACTGTCGCCCCGGTAGCGCAAATACCCTTCAACTTCAAAATCCGGCGCGGTAAAGTTAAACGCGTATTTATCGTCTTTCAGTTTACGGGAAAATTTTTCTTCCATTGACTTATCGCTCATATAAGTGATATGGCCGAGCATCCGCGCCACCGACAACCCTTTGGCCGGCTGGCCGGAATCGTAATAATTCCCGCCGCGCCAATCCGGGTCGGCCATTACCGCCTGCCGGCCCACCTCATCGAATGCAATCTGCTGGGGCGAATGTTTAAGCGCGGTCGCAATCGGAATCGCGCTTTTAAGCATCTGAGGATGATCGACGGCCCACTGCAGCACCTGCATCCCGCCCATCGAACCGCCGATGACCGCAAGCAGTTTTTTTATGCCCAGCCGGTCGATAAGTTTTTTCTGGACATTTACCATATCGCCGATGGTAACGGAAGGAAAATCCAGCCCGTAAGGCTTGCCGGTAACGGGGTTTATCGACGACGGCCCCGTGGAACCCTTACAGCCACCGATCACGTTCGAACAGATCACAAAATATTTATCGGTATCCAGCGCTTTACCCGGGCCGATCAGGTCATCCCACCATCCCGGTTTGTCTTCACCCTGATGAAAACCAGCAGCATGCGCGTCGCCGGAAAAAGCATGCGCCACCAGAATCGCGTTGCCTCTTTCTTTGTCCAGCGCGCCGTAAGCCTCATAAGCCACGGTAACTCCGGGCAAACTCTTGCCGCATTCGAGCTTAACCGGCTCATTAAAAACAATCGATTGGGTTTGGATAATACCGAGTTTTTTTTCCATTCTTATTCGGACTTTTCTGTTGTCTTATTCGCTAATTCTTCCTCAACTTTTTTAATATATTTTTCCGGTTCTTTTTTAAAATCTTCAATGCAAGACGTGCAACAAAAATTATAAATTTTTCCTTCATACTCATAGGTTGCCGGCGCCATGCCTGAACCGTCGGCATCAGATATTTTCTCTCCGGAAACCGGGCAGAACTGGTTGCCGGCGTTAACCGCTTTATCCGAAACCGTTTGCCCGCCGGCTTCGGTCGCGTTATTTTTGCTCCCGCTGGGAACCTGCGCGAAAGACAAAACCGCTGTCCCCAAAACAAACACTGCCGCACTGGAAATTAAGAATATTTTCCTATGCATTTTCCCCTCCTTAACCAAACCGAAAATAATTAAAAATCTGTGTAATCTGTGGACAATATTTTTATCTATTGCTTTACGCCGCCAAGCGGCCGTCTTTAAGTTTTATTACACGCCCGGCCTGGTTGCCCAATTCAGGATTATGGGTAACCACCACTACCGCCAAACCTTCCTTCTCGTTCAACTGCTTAAACAAATCAAACACCTCTTGTGAAGCGCGCGAATCAAGATTGCCGGTAGGCTCATCCGCCAGCAACAATTTCGGATTAGTGATAATCGCTCGGGCGATCGCCACTCTCTGCTTTTCGCCGCCGGAAAGCTGCGCCGGTAAATGATTAAGACGCTGTCCTAAGCCGACCAGATTCAAAACGTTAATCGCTCTTTTCTTATCTTGATGCTGCCGGGAAAAATAAAGCGACAGAAGAACATTTTCCACAACCGTCAGGCTGGGAATCAGTAAAAAATCCTGGAAGACAAAACCTAAAAATTGGCGCCGCACTTTTACCAGGCAGCTTTCTCCCGCGCCGGACACATCCCTGCCCATTACCGTCAACCGGCCGCCGGTGGCTGAGGTAAGGCAACCGATTAAATCAAGCAACGTAGTTTTCCCGGAACCGGAAGGCCCCATAATCGAAATAAAATCTCCGGCGTAAATATCCAAATCGATATCCTTGACTGCCGCGATCTGCTCACCCGGTAATTTATATATTTTACTTATTTTTTCCGCCCGGACAATCACATCTTTCATATTTATATCCTTTATGTTTAAAATAAATTTCTCAAACTAAATGCAACGACAAAACCATAGATACTTAACCACCAAGGCACTAAGAAAATTAAAAAATTATATTTTTTCTTCGTATACTTCGTGTCTGGTGGTAAATTTTAGGTTTTTCTATTTGACACTACCGCGCGTTTACTCGCCGGCTCTAATCGCTTCTACCGGCTTCATCCTGCTCGCGCGCCAGGCCGGATACGTACCGGCAATCAAACCCACAACGATTGCCGCCAGTAACGCCATCCAGACAAATTCTCCTTTGATCAACACCAATTCTCCCTGCGGCGCGTACGGCAGCATCCCGCGGATAACCTTCGCCGTTAATCCGCTGCCGGAAATCGCGAGGATTACTCCGGCCAACCCACCCAGAGCACAAACGATTACCGTCTCGCTCCAGACTATTTTAAACACATCGAAACTCGACGCGCCCAAAGCTTTCATCACGCCGATCTCGCGGGTCCGCTCGAACACCGAGACTAAAATTGTATTGGTAACGCCGATCAACGCGACAAAAATCGCAATTAACGCCACCGAACCGGCCATTGCCCGCGCCGACGCCACAAGATTAAGAATCGTCCCGCGCACCTCGGCTAGGCTTACCACCTGGATTCCCGGTTCATTATAAAGGCTTTCTTCAAAATCGGCGATCTGGCCGATATCTTTTAATTTTACCCCCACCCCGGTAAGTTTTCCCGGAAGTTCAAAGATATTCTGCGCGGTCGCTAAGGGCAAAAATATTACCCCGTCGTCCTGGGTGCCGCTGCGTTTTAAAACTCCCTTAACCGTGAGGACTTTGCTTACCCCCGGCACAAAAACTTTATCGCCCGGTTTGCGCTGTTCTACTTCCGCGGCTTCATAGCCCATAATCACTTCATCGGCGGCCGAGCCGGAAAACCACCCGCCCCATCTAAATTTAAGCCAGGGCTTAAGTTCCAGGTAAGAATGTTCGATGCCCACGTACATCGCGAATGCCCCCTTACCGCCGGCACCTTCCTGGTTATAAACGCTGTTCATCAACTGGGGCGTGATTTTATCTACCCGCGGGTCGGAGGCAATACGCTTAAAAATATTCTCTTCCATATAACGCAGGCCGCCGCCGCCTTTGAGGATCAGCGTCGCCGCTTCGTAAGGGCAGCCCTTGGCTGTGACCAGCAGGTGATACCCTAATTTATCGATATCGCCGGACAACGACTTCTGGTAACCGGCATCAAACCCCAGCAAACTTACCAAAACCGCGACCGCCAAAGCAATCCCGGCAACCGTCAGCGTAGTCCGTATTTTTTTACGGGTTAAGTTTTTAAAACCAATCGTTATCGCGTTCATTTTATTTCTACCCCCTTGCCGATTATTTCCGCTTTAGGGCCATTTTTTTTGACTACGCCCTGCGCGGCCACTGTCGCGCCTACCGCCTGCGGAATAGCAAGCTCTGAAGGATGCAAATTCACAAAAATAACCGCCGGGCCGTCTTTGAGCATAAACCAACCGCCGGCCGGGCACTCCTGAATAATTTTACCCTGCACCAGAACATCTTTACCGACAAATTTATTCAGTGACTTTAAAATATCGGCAATCGGCGTAGCCTCTTTGATCGTCAGCGACGCGCCGTAGGCCTTGCTCTTTTTCGCGTAAACCTGCCCGGCAAACACCCCGGCCGACAACAATACTACGAGTACAAAAATATTTATTTTTCTCATAATCATTCCCTCCCTATTATAAATATAGTAATGCCGCGTTCATACCATTGCGCAAGAATTACGCAATAGTTTAAATCCAGCATTTGTGTCATTCGTGCAATTTATTGTTAAAATTTTTTAAACAACGAATATCACAAATTACACAAATTTTCGGTTGTTCACTATTTTTTGACACTACCCAAAACATTATCTTTTAATTCTAACTCGTGGAGCAATATCAAATTTTTCTTAACCCCTCTCAGCGTATATCTAAAATCTTCCCCGCTTTCTTTGCTGGGGTCGGAAATACCGATATTACCCTTCAAAAAATCAGTTAGAGCCAACCCGTTAAACTTACCGGTAAAATCCTTATCCATAAACTTTGCCGCTTCCGGCGAAGACATCTTCTGGTAATAAAAATTGATGATTTTCCCCGCGAGGTCCGTCGAAATAATCAACTGCATCCCGCCAAAAACGCCTTTCTGGTTGACGCCGTGGACATAACCGATGGTTTCCCGGCCTTTTAAAACTTTATAAAACGAATACGGCACGTCCATCGCTTCATACACCGGGTCAAACTTATCGCCTAAAGCCGCTTCGATCTTCTGATAAAGCCCACCGCCGCCGATTTCTTTTATCGAAACAAAATCGCTTTTATACCCCGTCGATTCGGGGAATATTTTTTTCACGTCGCGGTCCGGGTCGTTAAGCTGGCAGCCCACCGCGGCATAAACCGCCGCGGCGCAAAAAAATAAGCTAACGACCGAAAAAATAAAACTGAAAGATAACCGTATTGTCTTCATTTCCTTCCCTCATGTTAAGTTCGCGTTGATAAGCCAGTCGCAGGGTAATGTCTTGATTAAGTTTATAAGAACTGCCCAGCGTTAACGCCGTATCGTCGCTCCCCCTTCTGGCAGTATCATGAAACCACGACTGGAGTTGAAATTCTAATTCAACATTCTGGTTGCGCGGCAGGGTGTAATCGGCTTCGACCATATACCCGGCTACTGCGGCATGATTATCGCTGCCGTAAGCCGCCTCTCCCTTGAACAGGAGCGGCCCGTATAAATATTGGCCGTCCAAGCCGATTCTTTTTTTCAAAACCGCGCCGGCGCTTATCATGTCGTTACGCGGAATCGTATTCTCTCCCATCGTCTCTAAACAACGGCCATACATCCCCGATAAACCAAACTGTTGGTTACTGCCGGCCGGTTTAGAAACGCGCGCGGTAAAAAGAAAATTATTATCCCGGCGATAAATGCTCATCCCCGAACCGAGTTGCAGCCCGGCTTCATAATCAAAGAGATGATTAAATCCCTTAAACCCCACGCCCCAGTCTTTGTTAAAACCGATATCGCGCTCAATCAATGTGCGTAGAATCGTAGCGTGGGTATCTAAAACCGGCTCCAGGCCGAAAACCGGGTCAAAGTGCCCCAGGGTCAATTTTTTTCCGCCGCCTAAATTAAACTGCAGCCAGGCGTTATGGACTTGCATCCCCCAGGCGTTGCGCGAGTTTTCTAAGCTATCGTAGGCCGCGCGCACCTGTAAATCGGTAGTTAAAAAATCGCCGTAATCGCCGGAAAATTTACGATAATCCTCAAAGCCCAGTGAATTAGCCAGCATCCCGCTTTTGCCTACCCACTTGTCTTGCCGGGAATAGCCGCCGATTAGATTAACTTCCCGGTAAAACAAGTTATCCCCGGCAAAAACCGGCATGACAATAAGAAACGACAACACCACCAAAGCTTTTTTTAACATGTTTCCTTATATCCTACATCGATCCACCGATAGGTCAACTATCCGGTTCCTCTTTTCCCTGACTTTTTTCCACCCCGGTGAAAATCTGAGCAATCTGTGGACACCATTTTTGCCTATTGTCTTTATTTACTAATTTTCAATCTAGCTTATGGAGCATCTTGATGACGCTGATTATTTCATTCAGCTTCTTCTGCTTTTCGGCTTCGCCTCCCTGCTCGAATGCCGCCCGCACGCATCCTTCAATGTGTTTAGCGAAAATCTTTTCCGAAACGCGGTAAAGGCCGTTGACAATGGCGTGCAGTTGGATAACGATATCGACGCAGTACTTCCCCTCCTCGACCATCTTCTGCACGCCCTTGACCTGGCCCTCGATGCGCCGCAATGCCGTCAACTGTTCCTCGTGTGTCGTCTTCTTCATCACGTTCTTAGCCATATTTTTTCTCTGCCTTCTCTTTTCTTTATACTTTTAGTATACTATACCCCCCTGGGGTATGTCAAGGGTTTTTTATTTAAGGAAAAAATTGGGAATAGTAAAACGTGGGATGGGGCGGCAAGAAAACCAAAAGCTTACCACCAAGACACCAAGCCACGAAGAAAAAAAACTAAAAAACGCGTACTTTTTGAGGCGTGTTCCCAAAAAAAACAGCCTTTTTTGATATTCAAGTGGAGCAAATTTTTTCCAAAAAACGCAAAACTTTAATTGCGGCACAGTCTGAGAGCCCACAGAGAAGAGTTAGGAGATGGAAAATACAAAAACTTTTTGTCCACAGATTTCTCAGATTGTCACAGATAAATTCACTGACCCTGCTATCCTGCTCTTATTGCTAATCACAAAATCCCTTCAAACGGATACTTTTGGACATCAAGATTGGTAAAACCTAAACCATTAGCGTATCGGACTACTTCGTCATATTCTTTGACCGTAATCCCGCGGGAAATTTCTGGGTATTGAGTTGCTTTATATACCGGCTGGTATTGGGACATAATATTAAGGTAGGTATCTTTAGGCAGGTTGTCGGCAATCCAGGAAATGACTTCTTTTGACCCGGCGACGCCGTTAGGCATGACTAAATGACGGATCATCAAGCCGCGGCGAATAATATCGTCCGCTGCGGGCTTAGCTGTACCGACCTGGCGATACATCTCCAACAAAGCTTGCTGGGTAAATTGCGGATAAGTTGCCGCGCCGGAGGAATATTTTGCCGCCATATCAGCAGATGCGTATTTAAAATCAGGCAAGTAAATATCAACGATGCCGTCTAATTTTTTTAAAATCTCCGGCTGTTCCCAACCGCAACTATTATACACTAAAGGTAATTTTAAGCCTTTGCCTGCGGCCAAATCTAAAGCCAAAATAATATGGGACAGGTAATGTGTGGGTGCCACGAGATTGATGTTATGACAACCCATATTCTGCAGTTCCAACATCATTTTGGCTAAATTCTCAATCTTAACAGCCTGACCATCGGCTTCCCGTCTCGCCGATGGCTCGCCGAGGCGGACGCCGAGAGGCGAGCGAGATGGGCCGGGAGGCGAGCCCTGGCCTCCCTGGCTAATTTCCCCATTGAGGCAAAACACGCAGCGTAAATTGCAATGGGTAAAAAATATCGTTCCTGAACCGCCTTTGCCGGTTAAAGGCTTTTCCTCGCCGAAATGGGGATGATAACTGCTCACTTCCAAATCGCTGTTGGCTTCGCAAAACCCGCGTTGGCCGGCAGTCCTATCAACCTTGCATTCGCGCGGACAAAGCCGGCAGGCCTTCATCATTTCCCAAAGCTCCCGGCCGGTTTGCGCTAAGACACCTTTTTGGTAAAGTTTAAGATAGGCGGGTTCGAAATTCAGGCTTGATTTTAGTTGCGCGGTATTGTTTTCTTTTTCCATGGCATCAACTCGCCGGAAAAGCCTGGAGCCGCGCAAGCATAGCCATCCAGACTTCTACCCCGGGCCTCCCTGGGGGCATAGCATATACCCTGGTATACTTTCCTATACCACAAAAAAATACATCCAGCAATCACCGCGCATAATAGAGCATGGTGGCGCCGGCCAGAAAATAAAACACGCCAAAAGCAATCCGGTGTTTTTCTACTATCTCCACAAAACTAACCATGGTCTTCTTGCCTAAATCATCCAGTGGCCTGAGTGTTTTAGGAAAGAAAAAATGTATAATCGCCATGAATAGAGCAACTACGCCAAGGATACGCCCCATAATCAACATATCTACCTCCTTTTTCAAGCTTCATAGATAAAGTTAATTCCCTTGTCCGAATATTTTTTTAGCTCCGGCCATGGCGTCGTTTTTAAAAATAACACCCTCTCTTTTGGCCATGGCGATATTGATAAAATAGTCGATTTTTTCCGGGTAGACATCAGGTATTGCCGCCGGGTCGGCGCCGTCAAGAAGTTTGGCGATTGTCTCGGACAACTTCCGCGAATAATCGTCGAGATCAGGGGAAATCGCCATCACTGCCCCGGCCTGAGCGAAATACTCCGATATACCCATCATCGGTATCATTTCTTTTAAGCACAGCGTCATAATATATCTTGAAGAAAGAGTACCGCATACAAATGAATCCGGGATCACTAAAAGCACGTCGATTTTCAAGGAACTAAGGGTTACCATATCTTTTTCCGAAGTGACTGGAAATTTTTTTAACGTCAGGCCGCGGTCCTGACAGTATTTTTCTCCTTCTTCCACCACCGCGGTATTTTTTTTAGGGTTAAAAATTATACCGATTGTTTTCGGGCCAGGCAGTATTTTTTCGATATATTCGATGCGCCGGCTGATGGGGATGTCGAGGGTATGGATAATTACCCGTTCATCGGTGAACAGTTTCATGTAGGACGGGGTAAAAAGGTCAGATATTACGATAGGTACCTTTTCGGTCAACTCGACCAGCTTTTGGCCGATATCTACCGCGACCAGCAGGACTACCGCAGGTTTCTGAGAACGCACAAGGCTTGCGGCGTTGTCGACGCCGCTTACTACCGCTTCTTTTATTTTTACGCCGGGATGAGCCTTCGCCAGGCAAGACCGTACGTTTTTGATAATGGTGGGTATCGGTTCATTATCCGTCGGTTTCAAAATTAAAATTCCCCCGGAATCATCGGAAGACAGAGATTGAGGAAACGCGGGGGCGGTAAAAACAAAAAATAATAAGAAAATTAATCTTGTGCCGACCTGAAAAATACTGCTTATCTGCCGTTTATGCATAATTTATCGTTTTTGGGAAATTTCCCGGTAACCCACCATACAAGCTATACATGTATTTTTTGCCGAGTTAACTCGAAAAACATTATAGCATAATCCGTTGCGTGAAAAAGTATTTTTCATTCGAAATAAATAACGCGGCACAGAAAATAGTCCGAGATATCCAGTCATACGAGATAGTGGATTGCCGCCGACTTCGTCGTCGGATTCTGAATAATCCGCCACAAAGCGTCGGCGGATTATTTAAACCGCATTCATCCGCGGGCTAAAGCCGGCGGTTTTCTGCGGTTCAAATAAAACTATTTATTACGGATTTCTTGTATTTTTTTCGTCAGAAGAGGGATGATTTTAAAAACATCGCCGACTAAACCGTAATCGGCGACTTTAAAAATCGGGGCGTCGGGGTCTTTATTGATAGCAATAATTGTCTTCGATGATTGCATCCCGACCAGATGCTGGATCTGGCCGGAGATACCGCAGGCGATATAAATCTTCGGGCATACCGTGCGGCCGGTCTGTCCCACCTGATGGGAATAAGGCATCCAGCCGCTATCCACCGCGGCGCGGGAAGCGCCCACCGCCGCGCCTAAACTGGCGGCCAGTTCTTCAATGATTTTAAAATTTTCCGGCGCCTGTAATCCCCTGCCGCCGGAAACGATAATATCCGCATCAGAAAGATTGACCGTAGAAACCGCTTCGGCAATAAAATCCAGAAACTTAATGCGGTGGTCCTGCCACTCGGGATTGAAATCATTAACGATAACCTCACCCTCCCGGCCGGGATTGACCACGGCCTCAGGCATAACCTTATGCCGTACCGTAGCCATTTGCGGACGGTAATCAGGGCTGATGATCTGCGCCATAATATTACCGCCGAAGGCCGGCCGAGTCTGGATCAATATTTTCTTTTCTTTATCGATATCGAGGCCGGTGCAATCGGCAGTCAGCCCGGCGTATAAATCCACGGCAATCCGGGAAACCAGGCTGCGGCCGGTAGTCGTGGCGCCGGCAAGGATGATTTCCGGCTTATACTTGTTGACCAACTCGATAATCGCCTCTTTATAATTTTCCGTGATAAAATTTTGCAGGACCGGCGAATCAATGACAAATACCTTGTCCGCGCCGCGGCTGATTAATTCCTGCGCTTTATCTTTTATCCCCGAGCCTAACAGCACCGCGCCGACATAAGTATTGAGGTCTTTGGCTAAAACTTGCGCTTTGTTAAGGAGCTCGAAAGCAACGGTGGAAAAAACGCCGTTACGCTGCTCGGCAAATACCCAGACGCCTTTATAATGGCTTAAATCTTTATCTTTCGCCGCTTGCTGGCGTAAAATGCTGATTGCGCCGAATTTGCAAGTGGACACGCAGACGCCGCAAAGCGTGCATCGGTCAAGGTCGATAACCGCTTTCTTATCAACCATCTTGATCGCCTGCGCGGGACAAACCTTAACGCACAGGGTACAGCCGACGCATTTTTCGTTATTAACTTTGATACTGCTCATATACCTCGCTCCGCTCGATGCGCTGATGATCGCTGATTAGAAGAAACGGATGATCGCTGATAAATACAAAAAAATATTTTCTAATCCCTCGACATTAATAATCATATAATTGCCTTTAATCATCTGCATCTTCTCATCAGTGATCATCTGTGCTCACAATATGTCTTTTATCTCGGCAACCAAGGCATCAACCACTTCGCCCGGCTCGCCGGTAAACACTTTCCCCCCTTCCTTATGCGGCGGGGTAAAAATCTTTACTACCTGAGTGGGTGAACCCTTAAGTCCTATCTTATTTTCTTCAATGCCTAAATCTTTATTGCCCCAAACGGTGATTGCCGCTTTTTGGGCGCGCATCTTTCCCTTAAGCGAAGGCATGCGCGGGGTATTGATCTCTTTGACTACCGTAATCAATGCCGGCAGATGGATTTCGATCAATTCATAGCCTTCTTCCAAAAGCCTTTCCACAATCATCACTTTAGGATTAGTATCGAGATGGACCGAATCGATGCGGCGCACATAAGTCGCCTGGGCTAAATCCAGGTGCGCGGCAATACCGGGGCCGACTTGCGCGGTATCGCCGTCGGAAGCCTGTTTGCCGCAAATAATCAAATCGAAATCGCCGATCTTCTTTATCGCAGCGGATAAAATCAAGCTTGTCGCCCATGTGTCCGAACCGGCAAACGCCCGGTCGCTTAAGTGTATCGCTTCGTCGATACCCAGAGAAATCGCTTCTTTTAACGCGTCCTGCGCCTGGGGCGGCCCCATGGTAATAACGGTAGCCTTGCCGCCAAAACGCTCCTTAAGGCGCACCGCCTCCTCAATCGCGTAAGCGTCAAAAGGGTTAATAATCGATTGCACCCCTTCGCGGATAAGCGTATTGGTCTTGGGGTCGATTTTTACATCAGTAGTGTCGGGAACTTGTTTGATGCAGACTAAAATATTCATCGCCATAAGTGTTGTGTATTATATACGAAAATATAAAGCGCACAAGAAAAAATTTAAATTATTCAAGAAATACCAGCCCCACCATCATGGCAATACCGCCGAGGATACAGATAAACTGCCATATGGCGGCGGATACTTTCACGTCGCAGCCGGAGTGTATTTCGGGGATCAAATCCGAGCCGGCGACATAGATAAATCCCCCGGCGGTTATCGGCAGCAGGATATAAGAATAATTCTGGATGCGCGAACCGGCAAGCAGGGAAATAATCGTCCCTAAAATAGCGGTCAGCGCCGACAAAAAATTAAAAATCAAAGCCTTTCGTATGGAAAAACCGCTGTGAAGAAAAATACCGAAATTGCCTATCTCATGGGGAATCTCATGCATAATCACGGCAAGTGTAGTGGCCATTCCGATAGGAATGCCGACAGTATAAGTCGCCCCGATAAGCATACCGTCGATAAGATTATGCGCGGCGTCTCCCACTAAATTCATCATCGCGACGGGATGAGTGTGGCCGCTTTCGCCGGGCTGGGCATGGCAATGACGCCAGCGCAGGAATTTTTCCAGGATAAAAAAAATAAAAATTCCGGCGATGATCAAAAGCGACGTCGATAATTTTGTGCCTAATTTTTCGAATGATGCCGGCAATAAATGGATAAAGGCGTCGCCGAACAATCCGCCGACAGCAAAACATACGAGAAATAAGGTTATCTTGTGCAGAGTGTCGCGGCGTAACACGAGGGTAAAAATACCGATTAACGAGAGCAGGCTTACGATGGTAACACTAACGAGGGCATAAAGCCAAATTCGCATAATTTATATTTTGGAGAAAACAGATTTCATTTTAAATTGTTCATTTTTCATTTACCATTTTAAATTTTTACAAAATGGCAAATGTCCAATGCAAAATGATAATTTTAAAATTAATTTATATTAGGCCTTTAAAGAATAATCCCCGTCAACTCCCTCAACGCGTCTTTATATTTGTTTTCGGTTTTCCTGACGACATCTTCGGGCAATTCCGGCGCCGGCGGCTGCTTATTCCATCTTATACTTTCCAGGTAATCGCGCACAAATTGCTTATCGTAGCTGGCGGGAGAACCGCCCGGCTCGTAGGTAGCCTGGGGCCAAAAACGGGAAGAATCAGGGGTAAGCGCTTCATCAATAAGGATAACCTTATCGTGATAAATACCGAATTCGAATTTTGTATCGGCGATAATAATCCCTTTAGTCAAAGCGTAGGCGGCGGCCTTATTATAAATCTCCAGGCTTAACTTTTTAGTCAAAGCCATAAGTTCCTTGCCGATTTTCTTGGCCATAAAATTTTCATCAACGTTGATATCGTGGCCATGCTCTTCTTTGGTAGAAGGCGTGAATAAACTCTGCGGCAGCTTAGCGCTTTCCAGCATCCCTCTGGGTAAAGTTACACCACAGGCCGTGCCTTTTTCCTTATATTCTTTATAGGCCGAGCCGGACAAATACCCCCTTACCACACACTCGAAAGGAATGACTTCGGTTTTCTTTACTAACATAGAACGTTTGTCTAAAATATCGGCGTATTTGCGTAAACTCGCCGGATAATCCTTTATCTCCGCCGCCACGATATGATTAGGCGCGATATCTTTTAAAAAATTAAACCAGAAAAGAGATATTTGATTTAAGACCTTGCCTTTGTCGGGGATACCATTGGGGAAAACAACATCGAAGGCAGAAATCCTGTCGGTAGCGACGATTAAAAGGTTATCGCCCACTTCATAGACATCGCGCACTTTCCCCCGTTTGAACAATTTCAGGTCTTTTAAATCGGTGGATAGGATTGGCTTGCTCATATTTGAATAACCAAAAAAACGTAAAAACTAAAATATATTTTTCCGTTTTTCGTTTCTTTAGTTTTCCTGTTCCTTGGTTTTCCAGTCCTCCGGTTTTTTGGTTTTTTAGTTTTTAGGTTACTTTCAGCCTCTTCTCTAATGTTACCAATTCATTGCGCAGCTCCTGCGGCACATGGCTGCCGAATTTCTCAAAGAATATTTTCGCGTCTTTTAGCTCCGCATCCCACCCCTTATGGTCAACGGCAAAGAGTTTATCTAAATTTTCCAGAGATAAATCCATGCCGGAAGTATCAAAACTTTTTGCGTCGGGAACAAAACCGATGGGAGTTTCGACGGCTCCGGCTTTTCCCTGGGCGCGTTCAATCACCCATTTAAGCACTCTTATGTTTTCGCCGAAACCCGGCCATAAGAATTTACCATTTTCACCCCTGCGGAACCAGTTGATGAAAAAAATCCTGGGCGGATTTACCATTTTTTTCCCGAAATCCAGCCAGTGGCTGAAATAATCACCCATGTTATAACCGCAAAAGGGAAGCATCGCCATCGGGTCGCGCCGCAATAACCCCACGGCCCCGGCCTGGGCGGCGGTAGTTTCTGAACCTATCATCGAACCGCAAAAAACGCCGTGCGCGAAATTAAAACTCTCATACACCAGGGGGACGAGCGTCGTCCTTCTCCCCCCTAAGATAATCGCGGAAATCGGAACACCTTGAGGGCTGTCATATTCCTTAGCTAAAGTAGGGCATTGTTTTATCGAAACCGTAAAACGCGAATTAGCGTGTGCCGCTTTTTTATCGGGGGAAGGCGTAAATTTATTCCCCTGCCAATCGATTAAATGAGCGGGATAATCTTTGGTCAAATCTTCCCACCATGGTTCGTTATTATCGAGATTGATGGCGGTATTAGTAAATAACGTAGGAAAAAAACTCCCTGCTTTCAAGGTATCAAGCATCGAAGGATTAGTTTTAGGGGATGTGCCCGGCGCGACGCCGAAGAATCCCGTTTCCGGGTTGATCGCCCTGAGCTGGCCGGCCTTATCCACCCAAAGCCAGGCGATATCGTCGCCCAGGGTCCAAACCTTGTATCCAGGCAGGGCGGAACGCAGCATCGCCAGATTAGTCTTGCCGCAAGCGCTGGGCAATGCCGCGGTAACGTAGGAAACTTTTCCTCCAGGGTCTTCGATGCCGATAATAATCATATGCTCGGCAAGCCAACCTTCGTTACGGCCAATCCAGGAAGCCAGGCGCAACGAAATACACTTCTTGCCCAAAAGAGCGTTGCCGCCATAGCCTGAGCCAATACTCCAGATAAGGTTTTCTTCGGGAAAATGCATGATAAAACGCTTGTTGGGGTCAAGCTCGCCGATAGAATGGATGCCTTTGATGAAATCAGCACGGCTGCCGATACGTTCCGCCGCGACTTTACCCATACGCGTCATAATCCGCATGCTTACGGCGACATAAGCGCTGTCGGTGACTTGTACGCAAAATTTAGCGAACGGCGAATCGGGGTGCCCCATGACAAAAGGCATAACGTACATGGTACGCCCCCTCATGACCCCCCGGGATAAAATAGTCATTTTCATCTTTGCTTCAGCGGGATCCATCCAGTTATTGTTAGGGCCGGCAGTATCTTTGTGGGAATGGCAAACGAAAGTCAGGTTTTCCGTGCGCGCGACGTCGTTAGGATGACTCTGATGATAATAGCTATTCGGCCAAAGAGTCTGGTTCAACCGGCTGAATACGGGCTTACCGTTGATTTTTTCTTCGCTGATACCTTTTTCGATTAAAACTCTCGCCTCGGCATCGGAACCGTCGCAGAAATATATTTTTTTCGGCCCGGTAAGTTCGGCTGTTTCCTCAACCCATTTTTCCAGCGGCGTAGGCATTTATTTCTCCCTTTTTATTTTCTTAATCAAAAATATGCCGGACATATTTTTTGGTTAGCCGAAAATATTCCTTTCGACAGACAGGCGGAATTTTCCCCGCTATTATAAAATAACCTGTATTTTAAAAAAATCAAGTATTTATTCCGGCGAAAAAGTAAAAATCCCGGCGGTAAGCAATCTGCGGAGTATTCGGCGAAACTTCAAACCCAGCACTAATTTTGTCTTAGCAAAATTAGTGCTGGGTAATTCGACTGCCGCCTCTCGCTAAGCCCTTCGGGCTTGCGTTCGGCGAAGTCTCATTAATAAAAAAGGCCGAAAAGCAAATCGCTTTCCGGCCTTTTTATAACTTAGTTTTCTTTTACCCATCCCTTCGTTTTCTATCCGCGCCAGCGGACAACATTTATTTTTTGCGAACAAAAAATAAATGGCTTAATCGTAAGAAACAGCCATTAGCAACGTTGTATTGGCCGCGGGATACGTATACCGTATGGTTCCCGTACCATTGCCGAGGACTCCATCAAGCTGGAGGTCAACCCTCCCCGCCGCGCTGGTGTTTGTTGTCGCGGGAATGTTGGTTGCGGTGATATAGCGAGCCTGTTCGGGAGTACCGTCTCCGCTCCAATCATAAATCGAACTGGAGTTAAAACTATAGTTGCCACTCCAAGGGTTTCTCATCGGCCATTTTTCTAAGTAGGGCCCATCCCAGGAAAGGTTGGAAACCGATCCGGTAGAATTGTTAATAAAACCTGAACCGTTGCTAGTATTATCCGGCCAGTAACCGATATCGGAATAAAACG